>ENA-OQCU01000270-OQCU01000270.1-human-gut-metagenome-genome-assembly--contig:-NODE-270-length-26437-cov-3.840517_pt1 | contig 26437 bp, 25 predicted proteins | sample MGYA00242504_ERZ504590 | MGnify/ENA primary metagenome ERZ504590 (study PRJEB26092, sample SAMD00036318) | human gut metagenome | host: Homo sapiens | study: EMG produced TPA metagenomics assembly of... | reverse complement strand
CTTCGGCCACTGTCCGGACGGTGGAAGAAGCGTTGCAGAAAGGAGAGATTTTAAGAACGCACGTAATGCGCCCTACATGGCATCTGGTGGCGGCAGAAGATATTCGTTGGATGCTGAAGCTCTCTGCCCGGCGTATAAAAGCTGCCAATGAGGCATACGCCAAAAGGCAGGGAAGAGATATCCGAGGAACTTTACAGTAAAAGCAATCGTGCATTGGAAACGATTCTTGCCGGAAAGAAAAGGCTGACCAGGCTGGAAATAGCGGAACACTTCCGGCATTCGGGGCTGGTGGCGGACAACTATCATATGACCCGCTTTATGGTACGGGCGGAAGTGGAAGGCATCGTTTGCGGAGGAGAGTCTAAAGGCGGAAAGCATGCTTACATGCTTCTGGAAGAGTGCGTGCCACCTGTGCCGGACATAACGAAGGACGAGGCTCTGGCACGTTTGGCAAGGAATTATTTCCGTAGTCATACCCCTGCCACTTTACAGGATTTTGTGTGGTGGTCCGGACTATCCGTAACGGAAGCGAAACAAGGTATATACCTGATAGGCAGTGAACTGACGGAAGAGCAGTGGAAAGGGCAGACCTGGTATCTTCATGAGTCCGGCAGAACCCGCGGCAGCATAAAAGGGCATATACGGTTTCTGCCGCCGTACGATGAACTGCTGCTGGGTTATAAAGACCGGACGGATGTGCTCCCTTCCGAACACTATTCCAAAGCTTTTACGAGGAACGGACTGTTCTTTCCGGTAATACTTTACGAAGGGCAGATTGTTGGGAACTGGGACAGGAAGGTTAAAAGAAACGGATGCGGCCCGGGGTGTTCTCTCTTCCGGCAGGAAAGCCGCATAGATGAGGCTTTATTGGACAAAGCACAACAGCAGTATATGCAGTTTTTGGGAAAGTGAGGGATTTATACCCCCATACATTCCCGGTAAAAGTCGAACACCTCGAAAATCGTTTCTTTGTCCGCCGTCTGGTTCAGGCAGATATCGCCTACCTCTTTCAGCAGCGTGAAATTGATGATGCCGGCAGTGTTTTTCTTGTCATGTAACATCAGTTCGTAAAGGCTGTCGTATTGCTTGCAGCTAAAGGCGAAAGCACCGTAATTCTCTTTGATAAATTGGATGGTCTGGCGCATTTTATCTTTAGGAAAGCCGGCTTTGAGGTAGGAGAGGTAAAGTTCGCACACAAGTCCCCACGCCACGGCATAACCATGCAGTACCGGACGGTTTTCGGCCAGGGCAAGACTCTCGAAAGCATGTCCTATGGTGTGTCCCAGATTGAGCGCCTTGCGTATGCCGTGCTCTTTGGGGTCTTGTTCCACAATATCTTCCTTTACCTGTACGGAGCGCCCTACCATTGTCCTGAGTGCGGAGTAGTCTATGTTTTCTGTATCGAAAGACAGCAGTTCCGCCAGGTGGTCGGAAGTGCTGATGAGTCCGTGCTTCAACATTTCGGCATAGCCGGAGAAAAAGTTGCGGGCATCGAGGCTGCGCAGGAACCCGGTTTCCAGCAAGACGGAGGAAGCAGGGGCGAAGACACCGATTTCATTCTTCAGACCGTTGAAGTTGATGCCTGTTTTTCCGCCTACGGATGCGTCTACCATGGCAAGCAGGGTGGTAGGGATGTTGATGTATGCAATGCCGCGTTTGAAAGTGGCAGCCGCAAAGCCGCCGAGGTCGGTGACCATTCCGCCGCCCAGGCTTTATCAAGAGCGAATGGCGGGTTGGCTCCCTGTTCGCTCAGAGCCTGCCACACGGAAGCCAGAGTCTCCAGATTTTTTGTGCACGTCTTCTGCTCCGATAATGATTTCGGCGGCATTTTCCAGTGCGGGGATGCTTTGCAGTTGCGGCAGGCAAAGGCGGTGTGTATGTTCGTCGGTAAGGATGAAAAGCTTGTCGTGAGGACATTTTCCGATGGCATGCGTCAGGTCGTTTTCCAACTCCTTGCAGAGGATTACTTCTTGTTTACTCATTTGACTTATTACGGATTAGAAGTTGTAAATTATGGAAGGGAGCATTGCTCTCTTTATTTATTATGCTACAAAGATAGTTCTTTCAACAATAAAACGTTATCTTTGTTTCCGAAAATCTATGTATTTGTAAGGTGTCCGCACCGTAACCTTTAATTTGTATGTAAGAAAATGAAAGCTTTACTTCCCGTATACTGCCGTCCGTTGGGCTATTTCGTAATTGCGCTGGCCTTGTTCCTTCCGTTCCTGATGATGCTGACGGGCAGGGTTACAGATGCCAATCTGCTGTTTTATAAAGAGTGCTCCAAACTCCTGATGATGCTGGGGGCATTGATGATACTCTTTGCGCTGACGAAAGGCGAATGCAAGGCGACAGAGGAGATACGCAACAAAGCCACGCGCAATGCGATGTTCCTTACCGTGCTCTTTATTTTCGGAGGCATGCTGTACAGGGTGGCGCAGGGCGATATTATGTCCGTCGATTCTTCTTCTTTCCTGATATTCCTGATTATGAATGTCCTTTGCCTTGAATTCGGCATAAAGAAAGCGACCGTGGACAACCTGTTCAAGCGGAATAACCGGTAATTAAACAAAATCATTCTGTAGCCCGTAAACCTTTTGCCTGTACTTTTGTCAAAAGAATCAGTTACAAATAAACAGTGTTGATTATTTAGAAGACAGGGCATGAAAAAATTATCACTGCGGCGGTGCTGTTGCTGGCAACGGCATTGTCTGCTTTTTCACAAACCAAAAACATCACCGTATCCGGCCGTGTGCTTGAAGACACGAACGAGCCTGCGGTGCAAGCTACCATTCAATTGCTATCGTTGCCGGACAGCGCTTATGCAGCCGGTGTTGCCACTACGGGAAACGGCTACTTTACCCTGCCGAAGGTGAATGCGGGGAAATATGTGCTGAAAGTTTCCTATATAGGTTTTAAGAATAAGTTTCTACCGCTGCATCTCTATGCCAACGTGCGCAGTAAAAATGTGGGTACGATAACGCTCGAAACGGATGCCATTATGCTTGCCGAGGCTGTGGTAGTGGCGGAAGCGCCGCAGGTGCAGGTGGTGGAAGATACGCTGATGTACAGTTCCTCTGCCTATCGCACGCCGGAAGGGGCGATGCTGGAAGAACTGGTGAAGAAACTGCCGGTGCGGAAATCGATGATGACGGTAATGTGACGATTAACGGCAAGGAGCTGAAGAAATCATGGTGGACGGCGAAAGAGTTCTTCTGGGGCGATATAAAGACGGGCTTGAAGAACTTGCCGGTGGATATAATTGATAAACTGAAACCTACGATAAGAAGTCCGACTGGCACGCATCACCGGTATAGATGACGGTGAAGAGGAGACGGTGCTCGACCTTACCATAAAGAAAGGTATGAATAAGGGGTGGTTCGGCAATGCGGATGTGGCTTATGGTACGGAAGACCGTTATATGGCACGCATGATGGTAAATTACATTGTCGATAAGACGCAATTCTCTTTGATTGGTTCTGCCAATAATGTCAACGACCAGGGGTTCTCCGGTGGCGGCGGCGGTCCGCGCTGGCGCAGGAACAACGGTTTGGTAGCCACGAAAACACTGGGAGCGAACTTTGCGACGGAGACTTCAAAACTGGAGCTCGACGGTAGTGTCCGCTATGATTATAAAGGTGCGGACATTATCAGTACCAACTCTTCGGAACGTTTCCTGCAGAACGGAAGTTCATACTCCAATTCGAACGCTGTCAACAAGAACAAGAATTCGGATGTCTTTGCCAACTTCCGTCTGGAGTGGAAGCCGGATTCGATGACGAATATCATTTTCCGTCCTAACTTCTCTTACGGCAAGACAAACGGTACTTCCGGTTCGGAATCGGGAACATTCAACTCGGACCCGTATAGCCTGATTGCCAACCCGAACGATTTTCTCGACTTCGACAGGCTGGAAGACGACCCTTTGGAAAATATCCGTGTCAATGCAACGAATGATGCTTCTCTGACCAAAAGCAAAAGCATTTCGACGTCCGCCACGCTGCAACTCAACAGGAAGCTGAATAACCGCGGACGTAACATAACTTTCCGCGGACGCTTTAGCTACGGCGACAACGACAACGACCAGTACAGGCAGTCGGAAACCCGCTATTACCAGATATTGAACGCGTTGGGCGGAGACTCCGTGCTGTATCGCAACCAGTATATCACAACACCTACCAACAATTATAATTATAGCGCCCAGGTTACGTACAGCGAACCGATTGCACGCGCCACTTTCCTGCAGTTCAGCTATCAGTTCCAATACAAGTACAGCGAGAGCGACAAGACCACATTCGATATGCTGGACTATCCGGAGTGGGACATCAACGGGCCTTTGCCGTCCGGATACGAGTCGCATGCCGTGGATAGCCTGGGCAAATATGCGGAGTACAGATACTACAACCACGATGCGTCCGTGTCGTTGCGCTTCATCCGTGAGAAGTATCAGTTGAGTGCGGGGATGTCTTTCCAGCCGCAGCATTCGGTATTGTCCTATAAGCGCGGGGATTATATGATTGATACGGCCCGAAACGTATTCAACTTTGCCCCGAACATTGATTTCCGTTACCGTTTTTCTAAAGTGAGCCAGTTGCGTTTTATGTATCGTGGACGCAGCAGTCAGCCGGGCATGGAGAACCTGCTGCCTATTGCCGACAACTCGAATCCGCTGAACATCAGAGTCGGAAATCCGGGACTGAAGCCGGCATTTACGCACAATATGCGCCTCTTCTACAATACTTATAATGGGGAGTTGCAGCGCGGAATGATGACACATCTCAGCTTCTCGACCACGCAGAACAGCATCAGCAACAGTACGGTGTACAACGAGCAAACCGGCGGACGGACCACTACGCCCAAGAATATCAACGGCAACTGGAGCGCTTTCGGTATGTTCGGATTCAATACGGCGTTGAAGAACAAGAAGTTTACGGTAAACTCTTTTTCGCAACTCAGATACAATAACAACGTGGCTTTCCTATACGATCAGAATACGAAACAGGATAACAAGAATACCACTACCGAACTTATGCTGAGCGAGCGGGTGAACGGGGCCTACCGCAACGACTGGTTTGAATTCGGAGTGAACGGTTCGGTTTCCTATACGGCAGAGCGCAGCAAATTGCGCCCGGAGAATAACCAGAATCCCTATACCTTCTCCTACGGTGCGCTGACCAACATCACGATGCCCTGGAAGATGACGCTTTCCACCAATATCACCAATCAAAGCCGCCGCGGCTATACGGACAGCAGCATGAACCGCAACGAGTTGATCTGGAACGCGCAACTTTCGCAATCGTTCCTGAAAGGTGCGGCGACTGTGAGCTTCGAGATGTACGATATCCTGAAACAACAGAGCAACATCAGCCGCTCGTTGACGGCGGATGGCCGGTCGGTGTCGTCTTATAATGGTGTCAACAGCTACTGCATGCTGCATTTCATTTACCGTTTGAATATTTTTGGCGGTAAGGGTGCGCGCGAAAGCATGCGTGGCAGGCAAGGCTTCGGCGGTCCTGGTCCGGGCGGCCACCGGGGTGGCGGGCGGCGTCCGTTCTAATGTTAATCAATGTAATAGGTCGTAAAACTTCCTTCCTTTTTCATATATTTGTTTTAAAATCTGTTTTGATTTTTATTCGGGACTTATTTCTTCTTGTGACAAATGTATGCTTGATTGGAACTTCATAGCCGGCCTGATTGCCACAGTAGCATTCGATATTATCTATTTTGGCGCAATTATCGGAACAATCACGGTTATCATTCTCGATAACCGTAATCCGGTAAAGACAATGGCGTGGATATTGGTGCTGATGTTCCTTCCGGTGGTGGGACTGGTGTTTTACTTCTTCTTCGGCCGCAGCCAAAGGCGGGTGCGTGTCATTGGCAAGAAGAGTTACAACCGTCTGTTGAAGAAGCCGATGGCCGAATATCTTGCCCAGGATTCCTGTGCGCTTCCGGCAAATTACGGACGCCTTATCTCTCTGTTTCGCAACACCAACCAGGCTTTTCCTTTCGATGGAAACCGTGTGGAAGTCTATACGCGGGGACTTTCCATGATTCAATCCTTGTTGCGCGAATTGCAAAAGGCGACCAGGCACATCCACATGGAGTTTTATATCTTCGAGGATGACGCCGTAGGCCGTATGGTGCGCGATGTGCTGATGGAGAAAGCGAAGCAGGGAGTGGAAGTGCGTGTGATTTATGATGATGTGGGTTGCTGGCATGTTCCCAACCGCTTTTATGAACAGATGCGCGAGGCGGGAGTGGAAGTGCGCAGTTTCCTGAAAGTACGTTTTCCTTTGTTCACCAGCAAGGTGAATTACCGCAACCACCGCAAGATTGTAGTCATTGACGGGCGCGTGGGCTTTGTAGGCGGAATGAACCTGGCCGAACGTTATATGCGCGGCTTTTCATGGGGCATCTGGCGTGATACGCACCTGCTGCTGGAAGGTAAGGTTGTGCATGGTCTGCAAACGGCTTTTCTGCTCGACTGGTATTTTGTAGACCGTACCTTGATTACGTCTGCCCGCTACTTCCCGAAGGTGGATGTCTGCGGCACTTCACTGGCGCAGATTGTAACGGCCGAGCCGATAGGTCCCTGGAAAGAAATCATGCAGGGACTTGTCATGGCGATAACCGGCGCCCGGAAATACTTTTATATACAGACTCCTTATTTTCTCCCGACGGAAGCCGTGCTCGTAGCCATGCAGACGGCTGCACTGGCAGGGGTGGATGTGCGTCTTATGCTGCCTTATCGTGCGGATAACAGGCTGACGCATCTGGGCTCCTGCTCGTATCTGGCAGAGGCGTTGCGTGCAGGTGTCAAGGTGTACTTTTATAAAAAAGGTTTCCTGCACTCCAAACTCATGGTATCGGATGACGAATTGTCCACAGTAGGCTCTACGAACGTGGATTTCCGCAGTTTCGAGCATAATTTTGAGGTGAATGCCTTTATATACGACACCGAGACCGCATTGCAGATGCGTGAGATATTCTTGCAGGACCAGCGGGAATGTGTGCAGGTATTCTCCAAGAATTGGGAGAAACGTCCCTGGCACCGTAAGGCGGCAGAAAGCATAGTGCGGCTGCTGGCACCGTTACTGTAGCTTTCAGCCTTGAATGCCGAAGAAAGAGAAATTGACACTGCCGTAGATTCTTCTTTCCAAAAAGCAAGGATGTTCTTCGAAGTTATTGGTTTTTCCATGTTCCAGCACGAACAGGCCGTCTTCTTTCAGCAGGTTGTTGTCGAAAATGAGGTCGGGCAGGGTTTCAAGCTCTTTGAGCCCGTACGGCGGGTCGGCAAAGATAAAGTCGAACCGTTCGCGGCTGCCTTGTATGTATCTGAATACATCGCCGCGGACAGGCAGGCATTTATCGGTCTTGAGCTCTTTCATTACCTTGCAGATGAAAGCGTAATGGTCGCGGTCTTTCTCTACGCTGATTACCTGGTCGCAGCCTCTGGACACAAGCTCGATGCTGATGCTGCCTGTGCCGGCAAATAAATCGAGTGCGCGTACGCCTTCTTCAAAGTCCATGTAGTTGGACAGTACATTAAACAGATTCTCTTTGGCGAAATCGGTTGTGGGGCGTGCCTTGAAAGTATGGGGCACGTCGAAACGCCTTCTTTTGTATATTCCGCTTATTACTCGCATAGGTTGATGGCTTGTAGGTCGAGATTGGCGGCAGGGTTCATGATGAATACCTGCCGGATAAATTTTTTCAGTTCGGACAGCAGTTGCTCTTTGTCGTACAGTTCGCCGGTGAGGTGGAGCTCGTCGCGTTCCTGCGCCATGCCGAGCTGCTTCCATACACAGAGAATGTAATAGAGGCGGTCGTTTGTCTCCTTGCAGGCAAAGGTGTTGGCGAATGCCAGCCGGCCGCGTTCGTAGGCGTATATCTCTGCTGCTTCTTTGCGCAGGTGCACATACATTTTCCGGCAATTGCCCAGGCGGCTCTTTGCCGCAAAGTACTCTATGAGAGGGCTTGCCTGCGCATAGAAACGGACGTCGGGATACTGTTCGCGTAAAAGGGAGCAGGCGCTTTTGTCCATTCCAAACAGTACGACTATATTGTTCTTATGCAAGATGTTGTATTGCACCAGTTCGTTGTCTTGTCTGGAGTGATTATGATAGAATACGGTTTCCGCCTGTTCGTCCTCAAAGAATTCCAACGGAATGAATGTAAAGCGTTTGCCTGCCATAAGGACATTGATACGGCGGAAAGGATTCTTCAGCCAGTCCGTTTCGCGGAAAGCCTGTTTCAGGTTGGCAGTGAGGGACAGGGAATCGTCCACTCCGTGCTCGTGGAAAGAAAATCTGCCTTCGCCGAGCGGATTGAATATAGAAAAAGAAAATCCATCCGTACTCAGACGGATGGATAAGGTATATTGTTCCGATTTACTAAAATCAGTCGTTTCTATCATACGTATTGTGTCGGTGGATTATTCCCAGTTACCGGCGTTGTTGTTGGCTGTTTCCAGGCTACCGATCATCAGACCTGAGTATTTGCCCAACTTGGTTTGAACATCTTTCAGGTTAGCGATTTCCTGTTTGTCGAGACCGTTCAGATATACTTCATACGGAGTCTTGACTTCGAGCAGGCAGAAAGGAGCACCGGATTTGGCAGTATCGTTCTTGATAGCCATTTCAAACTGTGCACCGTTGCCGAAAGGAACATATCTCATAGAGTCGGCATTGAAGCCTTTCGGGAAGATAGTGTCCAGCACGGCTACCCACATGGTATCGCGTTTGAAGTTTTCCAATCCCCATTTTTTGACTTCTGCATAGTTGCCCGTCTTTTTGGCCTTATTGATGATGTTGATAGCCTTCTTTTCAGTCAAGCCGTCTTCCAACTGCTTGTCGTCCAATTCACCCTGCTTGAAGATAAACGGAAGTTTCTGATTCTTTACGAAGTCAATCAACGTATCGAAGCTGGCAGTATATTGCTGGTTGTGCAAACCACGGTATTCCAACTGCGCTTTACGAATGTCGATAAGGCGGGCAATTACTGCTGCGTCTCTTTGTTTCTTGGCTTTTTCAAAGTTTATAGGACCCATGATGCTGGCATAGCAGATGTAAACCAAAGCCAGGGCACACAAGCCTAAAACGATATTAAAAACTGTTTTCATGATAAATATGTTTTTTAGTTGTTATATTCGCACCGCAAAAATAAAAGAAATAAATTTAAAAACGACAGTTCCCGTTACTTTTTTCTCTTACAAAAATGATAAATAACTATTTAGAAAGGCAAATTAAGGAAAATTTTCCTTATCAACCAACTCCGGAGCAGGAAATTGCTATAAAATCTTTGTCGGACTTCCTTCTCGCGCCCCGTAGTGAGACGGTTTTTCTGCTCCGTGGCTATGCAGGTACGGGTAAGACCTCGCTGGTGGGCGCTCTGGTCAGGACTTTGGACAAGCTGCAACAGAAGTCGGTATTACTGGCTCCAACGGGGCGGGCGGCGAAGGTTTTCTCCGCTTATGCGGGACATCCGGCGTTTACAATTCATAAAAAAATTTATAGACAGCAATCTTTTTCCAATGAGACGGGCAACTTTTCGGTGAACGATAATTTGACAACTCATACATTATATATTGTCGATGAGTCGTCGATGATTGCCAATGACGGTCTGTCGGGTTCGGCATTCGGCACGGGGCGTTTGCTGGACGACTTGGTGCAGTTTGTCTATTCGGGTATGGGATGCCGCCTTTTGCTGATGGGAGATACGGCACAGCTTCCGCCGGTGGGCGAGGAGCAGAGTCCCGCTCTGTTTGCAGATGCCTTGAAAGGCTACGGACTGGAGGTGCAGGAAGTGGACTTGACCCAAGTGGTACGCCAGGAGCAGCAATCGGGTATTTTGTGGAACGCTACGCGCTTGCGGCAACTGATTGCCGAAGATGCCTGCGAGGCTCTGCCGAAGATAAAGGTTGCGGGGTTTGCCGACATCAAAGTTCTGCCGGGCGATGAACTGATAGATGCGCTCGAAACGTGTTACGACCGCGACGGGCTGGACGAGACGATTGTGATATGCCGCTCCAACAAGCGTGCCAATATCTACAATAACGGCATCCGCTCCCGGATACTCTGGCGGGAAGATGAACTGAATACGGGCGACTTGCTGATGGTGGCGAAAAATAATTATTACTGGACGGAAAAACAGAAGGAGATGGACTTTATAGCCAACGGCGAGACAGCGGTGGTGCGCCGTGTGCGCCGCACCCGCGAACTGTATGGTTTCCGTTTTGCGGATGTCACGCTGGAATTTCCCGATTACGACAACTTCGAACTGGAAGCAAATCTTCTGCTGGATACATTGCACAGCGATGCGCCTGCACTGCCCAAGGCGGATAACGACCGCCTTTTCTATACCGTTCTCGAAGATTATGCCGATATCACCGTGAAGCGGGAACGGATGAAGAAGATGAAAGCCGACCCTTATTACAATGCCTTGCAAGTGAAGTATGCCTATGCCGTGACGTGCCATAAGGCGCAGGGCGGGCAGTGGAAGAATGTTTTTCTGGACCAGGGGTATATGACGGACGAATATCTGACGCCCGATTATTTCCGTTGGCTTTATACGGCATTTACCCGGGCCACGGGCACTCTTTATCTGGTGAACTATCCGAAAGAGCAGATCTGCTGAAAAAGAGACGGATAATGATGCAGTATTCCGTTATTTTCTGTATTTTTACAGATAGAACAATTGTTATCTGACGATTATGAAGAAACAGTATTTTCTTTTGATTTTGGTATGGTTGCTGTTTGCCGTTTCCGGCTGTAAGGACGATTATCGCAGTGTGGTGCTTTTTGAGGGTGCGGAACCGGTTTATCAGGTTGGAACATGTGATAACCTGGTCTCGTCTCTGGCTTTCTTCCTCTCTGAAACCGAAGGGGAAACGGTGCTCGGCATAGACGGTGGCGATGGTGCTTATACCTTGACGAATGAGCATGAATCGGTGGCTGCCGTAACGTTTGCAGGTGATAGCAACGGTTACAGGCGTATAAGCATACAGCCTTTGGCGGCGGGAGAAACGGTAGTGCGGGTGATGGACGGTTCCGGGTCCGGTGCGCAATTGCGCATTACGGTGAAAGAGCGTCGGGAATATAAGATGTCGAAGCAGGGATTTGAATATGGAATCAGCGGCGATGCGCCCGTGGAACTGTTGGGTAAGGTGTCGGAAGAACTCTCCGGCCGTTCCTGGCTGGAAGATTCCGGATATTATGTGTTGATACCCGACAAGGGCTCTTCCTATTACCTGGATAAGGGAGTGCTGGAAATCTATCCTACGGGGAAGGAAGATGCACCTCTTACGGGAAGTTACGAGACAGTTCCGATGGCAGGGGAAGACGGGGACGTACATGCGCTGTGGCGGTTTACTTATGACGGAGAGCAGAGAATCTTTACGCGAAGCCTTGCCGGAAGTGAAGGAGTGGCTACGGTGATATGCGTGCTTGCAGAGAATGTAACCCCGTTCTGTTCGCCCGGACTGCTGCCTGAGGGGGTGACGGTCATTTATCGCGAGCACTTCCTGTTGAAGTTGGAATAGAAGCCGGGCCCTTTCGGGCAGGAGTTGCAAGCGGGAAAAATCAAAAGGAGAAGCGATGGCTTCTCCTTTTATTGTAAATTGAAGTTGAAATATCTGCCTCTCCGGCAATCTTACGGATTATAATCCTGCCAGTTCCAGGACTTTGTCTACGGCTGCGCTCAAGCCGTCAGGGTTCTTTCCGCCGGCAGTTGCAAAGTGGGGCTGACCGCCGCCGCCGCCTTGTATCAGCTTGGCGGCTTCTTTCACAAGGTTACCGGCTTTCAGTCCGCCGGCTACGAGGTTGTCGCTCAGCATCACTGTCAGCATCGGTTTGCCTTCGAATACCGTTCCCGCAACGAAGAAAAGGTTTTCCGTAATCTCTCCGCGCAGTTGGAATGCGATGTTCTTAACCGTGTCGGCGGGTATCATGGCTGCACAGAACTTGATAACCTTCGTACCGTTCACCTCTTGGATATTCTGTAGAAGTTTCTCTTTCAGTTGTGCTTCTTTCTCTTTCATGAAATCTTCCACCTGTTTCTTCAGACCGGCGTTCTCTTCGATGTATTTGCGGATGGCGCCTGACAGGTCGGGGGCGTTGTTGAAGAGTGCTTTCAAATCGCGCATCGTATCCTGGAAGGCATCGAGCATCTCCTCTACGCGTGCTCCGGTATAGGCTTCGATACGGCGGACACCGGCGGCAACGGAACTTTCGGATACAATCTTCATCATTCCGATGTTTCCGGTAGCGGCTACGTGCGTACCACCGCAGAATTCAATGGAAGAACCGAACTGGATGACACGTACACGGTCACCGTACTTTTCGCCGAAAAGAGCGATGGCGCCCAGTTCCTTGGCTTCTTCGATAGGTATGTTGCGGTACTCTTTCAAAGGAATGTTGGCACGTATCTTGGCATTCACGATGTGTTCCACCTGGCGGATTTCCTCGTCCGTCACTTTTTGGAAGTGCGAGAAGTCGAAACGCAATGAGTCCGGAGTCACCAAAGAACCCTTTTGCTCTACGTGGTCGCCCAATACCTCGCGCAATGCGGCATCCAGCAAGTGGGTAGCAGAGTGGTTGGCGGCGCAGGCGGCACGTTTGTCCGTATCTACACATGCCATGAACGGTGCTTCCAGGTGTTCGGGCAGCTTCTTGGTGATGTGGATAGGAAGGTTGTTCTCCTTTTTGGTGTCGATGACTTCAATTGTTTCGAACTCATTGACCAGTACGCCGGTATCGCCTACCTGTCCGCCGCTTTCGGCATAGAACGGAGTCTTGTCCAGTACAATCTGGAACAGTGTCTGGTTCTTTTGCTTTATCTGGCGGTAGCGCAGAATGGATGTCTCATATTCCGTATAATCGTAGCCTACAAATTCGGTAGTGCCTTCCTGCAGTGTAATCCAGTCTCCGGTTTCAACGGCGGCGGCATTGCGTGCACGTTGCTTTTGCTGCTGCATTTCGGCATCGAACTCTTTGATGTCGGCGGTCATGCCGTTTTCGCGGAGGATGAGTTCGGTGAGGTCGAGCGGAAAGCCGAACGTATCATAGAGCGTAAAGGCGTCTTTACCGCTGATTTCGGTCTTGCCGGCTGCCTTGGCATCCGCCATGGTCTTATCCAGCAGACGGATACCGGTCTCCAAAGTACGGAGGAAAGAATCTTCTTCTTCTTTAATGACTTTGGCTATCAGTTCTTTCTGTGCATTCAACTCGGGGTATGCGCCGCCCATGTTCTCGATGAGTACGGGCAACAACTTGTACATGAAAGCCTGCTTCTGTCCGAGGAACGTGTAGCCGTAGCGCACTGCACGGCGGAGGATACGGCGGATTACGTAACCTGCCTTGGCATTGCTCGGAAGCTGACCGTCGGTGATGGAGAAAGCGATTGTACGGATGTGGTCGGCAATTACGCGCATGGCGATGTCCTGCTGTTCGTTTTTGCCGTATGTGGCTCCCGTCATGTCGCCGATGGCTTTCAGTATCGGTTGGAAAACATCGGTGTCGTAGTTGGAAGTCTTGCCTTGCAGTGTACGTACCAGGCGTTCAAAGCCCATACCGGTGTCGATTACTTTGGCGGGAAGTCCTTCGAGGCTGCCGTCTGCCTTGCGGTTGAACTGCATGAATACAAGGTTCCATATCTCGATAACCTGCGGATGGTCTTTGTTCACCAGTTGCGAACCGGGTACTTTGGCCTTTTCTTCTTCCGAACGTGAATCCACGTGAATTTCGGAGCACGGGCCACAAGGGCCGGTATCACCCATTTCCCAGAAATTATCGTGTTTGTTTCCGTTAAGGATATGGTCTTTCGGCAGGAACTGTTCCCAATAGGAAGCGGCTTCGTTGTCGCGTTCCAGGCCTTCTTCGGGGCTGCCTTCGAATACGGTGGCGTAGAGGTCTTTCGGATCGAGTTTCAGCACATCGACCAGATATTCCCATGCCCAGGAGATGGCTTCTTTCTTGAAGTAGTCGCCAAACGACCAGTTGCCCAGCATCTCGAACATGGTGTGGTGGTACGTATCGTGCCCCACTTTCTTCCAGGTCATTGTGCTTTCCGCTGACGCGCAGGCACTTCTGTGAGTCTGCCACTCTTTTTATATTTCGCCGGGTGATTTCCCCCAAAATAATATCTTTAAACTGGTTCATACCCGCGTTGGTAAACATCAGCGTGGGGTCGTCCTTAATCACCATTAGGAGCCGAAGGCACAATCTGGTGACCTTTACTTTCGAAGAAACTCTTGAACGAGTCTCTGATTTCATTTTGCAGTCAACATACTTCTTATTTATGATTTATGATTTCCGATTTACAGCTTGCGATTTATGACTTACGCATTCTATGACCCATCTTTCTATGAAATCATAAATCATAAATCATAAATCTTATAATTCTTGAAAAAACTGTGCAAAGATAGCTTGTTTTTCGTATTTTTGCCGCATTGATAATGAAATATTTACTCTCGATGCGCAAAGTTTACTACATTTATAATCCGCGGACACAGACTTACGACCGAATTTATCCTACCGTCCGGCAACGGGCGTTGAGCATATTGCGCCGGTTGTTTTTCGGTATGGGGTTGGGAGCCGGCGGCTTTATCGTACTGTTGCTGATTTTCGGTTCGCCGTCCGAGAAGGAACTGCGGAAAGAAAACAGCCGGCTTCAGGTGCAGTATAACGTCCTTTCGCGGAGAATGGACGAGGCTATGGGAGTATTGCAGGATGTGCAGCAACGCGACGATAACCTGTATCGCGTAATATTCCAGGCCGACCCTATTCCCTCGGCTATCCGTAAGGCAGGATACGGCGGTACAAACCGTTACGAACATCTGATGGATATGGCCAATTCCGATTTGGTGGTGAATACTACGCAGAAAATGGATATGCTCACGAAGCAGCTTTATATCCAGTCCCGTTCGTTCGATGATGTGGTGGAGATGTGCAGGAACCATGATGAGATGCTGCGTTGCATCCCTGCCATTCAGCCCATTTCCAATAAGGATTTTGCGCAAGACCGCTTCCGGTTATGGAACGCGCATCGACCCTATTTACGGAACTACCCGTTTTCATGCCGGCATGGACTTTTCGGCCCATCCGGGAACGGATGTATATGCAACCGGTGACGGCACTGTTGTTAAAATGGGATGGGAAACCGGTTATGGAAATCTTATCATCGTGGATCATGGCTTCGGTTACCAGACGTGGTATGCCCACTTGCAGGGATTCCGTACCAAACTCGGCAAACGGGTGGTGCGGGGCGAGGTTATCGGTGCGGTTGGAAGTACCGGCAAAAGTACAGGACCTCACCTGCACTACGAAGTGCATGTGAAAGGGCAGGTCGTAAATCCTGTGAATTATTACTTTATGGATTTAAGTGCCGAAGACTACGACCGTATGATACAGATTGCGGCAAATCATGGAAAAATGATGGATTAGCGGATTATGAATGTTTAACTGACAGGCTGTTATGCTGAATACCGATAAAGAACTGAAACTATATTACTCCATCAGCGAGGTTGCCAGAATGTTCGATGTCAACGAATCACTGCTCCGTTTCTGGGAAAAGGAGTTTCCGCAGCTCAGACCGAAGAAGGGAGGGCGGGGGGTATACGCCAATACCGTAAGGAAGATATTGAAACGGTGAAGTTGATTTATCATCTGGTCAAGGAGCGCGGCATGACGCTGCCCGGCGCACGCCAGCGCATGAAAGACAATAAGGAAGCCACTCTCCGGAATTTTGAAATCGTAGAGCGGCTGAAAAGTATCCGTGAAGAACTTATCGGTATGAAAGAATCCCTCGATGCCTTTACTTATGAGGATGTAGAGGCATTGAAAGAGAATCTTATGAAGGAACAGCCCGGATAGGGGTTATCCTTCTATTCTTGTCACCTGTTTGATGTTCTGTATCTGTTTCAGGTTGTCGCAGATGCTGCGTACATCGTCCACATCGTGTACGTAAAGTTGTATCTTACCTTCAAAAATACCGTCGGTGGTTTCAATCGTCAGCTTGCGAATATTGACATTCAGCTGGCGGGAGATGACCTGCGTTACTTCGTTCAGCAATCCCATACTGTCGATACCTTTCAGATAAATCGTCACGAGGAATGACAACTCCTTGTGGGTGTCCCATTCGGTGGCGATGATACGGTTGCCATAGCTGCTCTTGAGGCGTGCGGCTACCGGACATTGGCGTTTGTGTATGATTATCCGGTTCTGCTCGTCTATATATCCCGAATACATCGTCGCCGGGGATGGGGTGGCAGCAGTCGGCCATGATATAGTTCTTCTGGATGGTCTCTTCCGTCAGTTTCAATATCTGCTTGGTATTGATTTTTTCTTGCGGAACTTTCTCTTCGGACTGCTCCTTCGTGTCTTTGTTGTCTTTATTGCCGAACGAGAAAGTCAGGAATTTCTTCCAGTTGGTGCTTTGTTTTTCCTTGAAGGCGTTCCGGTCCGCATCACCCAATACGAGTTTCTTGCTGCCCACGGCAACGAACAGCTCGTCGCGGGTATTGGAAATTGTGCAGGCGGGTGAGCTTGTCTATTGCGGAGTCATCCATGCGTATATCCTCGTTCCTGAGAAAGTCTGCAAGGATTGCCTCGCCCTCTTTCTGATGTGCTTTCGCTTCTTTGCGCAGGATGGATGCGATTTTGGCACGGGCACGGGCGGTAGTGGCATAAGCTTCCCATTCCGGTTGCACGCGTTGCGATTTGGATGTAAGAACCTCTACCTGGTCGCCGCTCTGCAACTTATGGCTGAGGGGAACAAGCTTGTGGTTTACTTTGGCGCCGATGCAATGGCTGCCGATGTCGGTGTGCAGGGAGAAGGCAAAGTCCAGTGCTGTGGAGTTCTGCGGCATGGTCTTGATTTCGCCTTTCGGAGTAAACACAAAGATTTCCGAAGCAAACAGGTTCAGCTTGATTGTATCCAGAAAATCAATGGCATCCGGTTGGGGGTCATCGAGTATCTCCTTGATGGTACGCAACCATTTGTCCAGCTCGCCCTCATCCTCGCTGCCGCCGCCTTCCTTATACTTCCAATGTGCGGCGAATCCCTGTTCGGCAACGTCGTTCATACGTTCACTGCGAATCTGGACTTCGATCCATTGTCCGTTATTGCCCATGAGGGTGACGTGCAGGGCCTGATAGCCGTTGGCTTTCGGGTGGCTCACCCAGTCGCGCAGGCGGTCGGGATGCGGTTTGTATATTTTGGATATGGATACGTATATGTTGAAGCAGTCATTCAGCTCTTCTTCCATGTTACGGGGCTCGAAGATGATACGTACGGCAAGCAGGTCGTAGATTTCCTCGAACGGCACATGCTTTGTCTGCATCTTGTTCCAAATGGAATAGATGGATTTGATGCGGGCAAGGATACGGTATTTCAATCCCATTTTATCCAGTTGGGCACGTATCGGAGCGGTGAACTCTTTGAAAACCTTGTCGCGTTCTACGGCTGTCGCTTCAAGTTTCTTTTCTATCTCGCGGTATTCTTCCGGATGCTCGTAACGGAAGCTCAGGTTTTCCAGTTCCGTCTTTATCTTGTACAGCCCCAGCCGGTTGGCAAGCGGTGCATAGATATACAATGTTTCACCGGCTATCTTGAACTGCTTGTTGGGCAGCATGGAACCGAGTGTGCGCATATTGTGCAGCCGGTCGGCTATCTTTATGAGGATAACGCGGATGTCGTCGGACATGGTAAGCAGCAGTTTCTTGAAGTTCTCTGCCTGCGCCGAGGCGCGGTCGCCGAAGATGCCGCCCGAAATTTTGGTCAGTCCGTCAACGATTTGGGCGATTTTGGGGCCGAAGATGTTTTCGATATCCTCGACGGTGTAATCGGTGTCTTCCACCACATCGTGCAGCAGGGCGGCGCAGATGGAAGTAGACCCCAGCCCTATCTCATTGCACACAATCTTCGCTACGGCGATGGGGTGCATGATATACGGTTCGCCCGAGCGGCGTTTGATTCCCTTATGTGCCTGATTGGCAAAATTGAATGCCTTGGTTATTATTTCGACACGCTTGCGGTGTTTGGTTGCCAAGTAATCGTTCAACAGTTCCTGGAATGCCTGTTCAATCATTGCTTCTTCGGCTCTCTCTTTCTCCTTCTGGCTTACGCTCTCTTCCATATACTGTTTCTCCTTTCTTCTTCACTTTTTGCAAAAATAAGCAATTTTCAACACCGGACAAGCATTTATGTTTTTATTTGTAAATCTTCAGCCTCTTTCCCGCATTGATTCTGGTGCTTCTCAATCCGTTCCAGCTTTTTATCTGGTTGACGGTGACGCCATATTTGCGGGCGATGGTCGACAGGGTTTCCCCATTGCGTATTCTGTGGTAGGTGACGTCGCCCTGTGAAGAACTTTTCCCTTTGCTGCTACGTGCTGTGCTGCGGGTATTGGCCACGGAAACAGTTCTGCGGTTTTTAAACAGTTCCGCACTGCGGTGGGCGTAAATCGTGTCTTGGCTGTCGATGAAAGTGCTGATGTAGTTTATAGGCAGACGGAGTGTCTGAGGCTTGCTGTCTCCCGGAATGATATTCTTCTTGTACTGGGGATTCAGGCTTTTGACCTCATCCATTCCGATGCCGCAAACATCCGTGATTTGTTCGAAATGCAGGTTGCGGTTCACCTGTATGGTATCTGTGGCGTCCGGAATATTGGTTTCCATCGGGCAGATATTGTGCTTGCAGTAGTACGTCATTACGTAGTTGGCGGCTATAAAAGCGGGTACGTATCCGCGTGTTTCTTTGGGCAGATAGTTGTATATTTCCCAATAATCCGTTTTGCCGCCTGCGCGCCGGATGGCTTTGTTGATGGTGCCGGGGCCGCAGTTGTAGGCGGCGATTACCAGGTTCCAGTCCTGGTAGATGGCATACATATCTTTCAGGTAGCGTGCGGCGGCCCAGGTAGCCTTAATCGGGTCGCGGCGTTCGTCCACAAGGCTGTTGCTTTCCAGGCCGTATATCTTGCCGGTGTTCAGCATGAACTGCCACAGGCCGGAGGCTCCGGCACGGGATACGGCCGAGGGATTAAGCGCAGACTCGATAATCGGCAGATATTTCAGTTCCAGCGGCAGCCCGTAAGTGTCGAGCGCCTCTTCGAAAATGGGCATGTAGAAGTTGCAGGCACTCAGCATGAAAGCCACCTGGTTGCGGAGGCGTCCGGTATACATGTCGATGAATTTGCGTACAATCTCGTTATAGGGCATCTCCATAATGGTCGGCATGCGCGAGAGCCGGTCGATGTATACGGAATCGCTGAATTGGGGATTGACGGTAGAGGTGCTGCAATCCTTTCCTAAATCTATGTAGTTCTTGGCTTTCCAGTCGCTGAGCAGGCTGTCTACAGGGTAGGTCATGCTCTTGGGCAGGTCGATGACTTCCCGCCGTTCCGTTCCGTTTTCGCGGATAATGACATCTACGCTTTCTTGGGCGTATGCTTGCGGAGTTGCCAGCAGTATGCTGAACAGAAGTGAGGAACCCGCGATTATTCTTTTCATATATGTAGGTTTATTTGTCATGGATAAATCTGTTTATTTGTTTTTAAAATCGGAAACTGCACTGCAACCCTACGGAGCGGTTGGAGGAGTTGTTTATCCGGTTGTCGATGACAGCCGGTTCCACTTTCATGCTGAGGTCGGGGGTGATGTCGAAATTGGACAGTTCGGCATCCACATAGGCATCGATGACGGACAGCAGGTATACTCCGATGAAGGCGAAGATACTTAAATCGCGGTATCTGCGATAGGTATCCTTGCGCTTGCGCAACAGCTCTTTCAACTGGGTTTCGGAAATCTTGTATCCGGGCGGCAGCAGGTCGGTGATGCTGCTGGACTGCATATTGCCGTTCATCGCGTCTTTATATGCGGTGGAGTAGTCCTTGTACATTTTGCTGTTCCACGTCAAGGCATAGGCACATCCGGCAAAGCCGCCGTAGAATATGGGCAATTTCCAGTATTTCCGGTTGTAGATTTGTCCGCCGCCGGGAATTACGAGCGCCAGCCAGGTGGCTTTTGTAGGGTTGGGAACCCATATTTTCTGATCGATTTCTTTTTTGAGGCTGTCTGCCGGCACTTCCGATTTCTTTCAGGACGGGAGCGGAAGTCATTTCCAGCAGCTTTTTCTTGTTCTCGGCGGCAATGCTGTCGGCAGTGGCAATGCTGTCTGCCGGGGCAACGGCCTGGAGAGGCGGCACTTCTTCCATAGTCCGGTTCAGGCTGTCGGCCTGCATCCGCGCTGCTTGCCGTACGGCGGCAAGAGAGTCTGCCTGCAACCTGTGTATCCTCTTTGCAGCGGCACGCGGACGGCTCTGACCATACATAGCAATCCCTGCCGTCTGCATCAGGCAAAGCAGCAGGGCGATACTGATTTGATATATTCTTCTCTTCTTTGTCATTTATTTTTTCAGCGTATCGAGAATACCGATGATACGTTCCAGTTCTTCTTCGTTACTGAACGGGATACTGATTTTTCCTTTGCCTTTTTCGGAGCAGGTCAACTGTACTTTGGTGCTGAAGAAACTGGAAAGCTGCTGCTTCAGCATATTGAACTCTTCGGGCAGTTTGGCGCGCTTGGGGGCTATCTTGCGGCCGCCGCTTTTCACGGCTTCTCCTTCGCTCAGGGATTTCACGATTTCCTCTACTTTGCGTACGGAATAACCTTGTTCGAGTATCTCTTCAAAAATCTTCACTTGCAGTTTGGGGTCTCCCAGCGTTACCAGTGCACGGGCGTGCCCCATGTCTATCTGCTTGTTTTGCAATCCCATCTGGACGGGAGCCGGCAGTTTCAGCAGGCGCAGGTAGTTGGCAATGGTGGTACGCTTCTTGCCTATGCGTTCGCTGAGGCGTTCCTGCGTCAGTCCGTATTGTTCCAGCAGGTGCTGGTAGGCAAGCGCTATTTCCACGGAGTTCAGGTCCTCGCGCTGTATGTTTTCGATGAGTGCCATTTCCATGACATTCTCGTCGTCGGCTGTGCGGATATAGGCGGGGATGCTCGTCAGCCCTGCCATTTGCGAGGCGCGGAAGCGGCGTTCACCGGCAATAATCTGGTATTCATCATCGGACAGCTTACGCAGGGTGATAGGCTGGATGATACCAATCTCTGCAATAGAATCGGCAAGCTCCTGCAACGCTGTCTGGTCGAACTCGCGGCGGGGCTGATTGGGGTTGACGGCAATCTTCGACAATTCTATTTCATTGATAGAGGAAGAGCCTTCGGTCTGCACCTCATCCATGGAGAGCAGGGCGTCCAGCCCACGTCCTAATGCATTTCTTTTCTGTACCATCTATTCTTTTCTGTTTTACGATTTACTGTTTACTATGTTTGCCATGCGGGCGGTTAGTCCTCGTTGTGGCTGATTAACTCTTTTGCCAGTGCGATGTGGTTTTTGGCTCCGGTGGAGTCCGCATCGTACAGGATTGTGGGGAGTCCGTAGCTGGGGGCTTCGCTCAGTTTTACATTGCGCTGGATGACGGTGTTGAACACCAGTTCCTGGAAGTGGCGTTTCACCTCGTCGTATATCTGGTTGGCCTGGCGCAGCCGCGAGTCATACATGGTCAGCAGGAATCCCTCGATTTCGAGTGCGGGGTTCAGCTTGGACTTGATGATTTTGATGGTGTTCAGCAATTTGCTGATGCCTTCCAGTGCAAAGTATTCGGCCTGTACGGGAATGATAACCGAGTCGGCGGCCGTGAGCGCGTTGATTGTAATCAATCCTAACGACGGTGAGCAGTCTATCAGGATATAATCAAACTCTTCCCGTAGCGGGGCGAGTACCTCTTTCAGTATCTTTTCCCGGTTTTTAAGATTGAGCATTTCTATTTCGGCGCCTACCAGGTTGATGTGGGAGGAAATAACTTTCAATGTATCAATCTCCGTGTCGTGGATAGCGTCGCGCACATCGGCGCGGTCTATAATACATTCATAGATAGTACATTCTGCCTGCTTGATGTCTACGCCCAACCCTGACGAGGCATTTGCCTGCGGGTCTGCGTCTACGACAAGCACTTTCTTTTCAAGTGTGGCGAGAGAAGCTGCGAGGTTTATGGTTGTTGTTGTTTTTCCTACACCACCTTTTTGATTTGCCAAAGCAATTATTTTTCCCATAATCTCAATATTTATTGGCAGCGAAATAAGTGATAATTCCGGATAGCGCCTACAAATTTGGAGAAAGATTGCAAAAACGGTTGATAAGTCACCCTTTTTGTTAATAACTCCCGGATGCCTTTACCGTTCCGTTGCCTGAAGACGTGTGTCTCAGGCACTCTTTTTCCTGATTAGTGGGGCAAATATACGTATTTATCTTGAAAAGGAACAGCTTTTTTGTCTCACTTGCAGAAGATTAAGATTTCTAAAGCAATGAGATGGCGGGCGGCGGGATGTTCCGGTGATAAGCTGCCGCGGCTGCCGTGTCCGGGGAAATGCGTGCCGTTTCTCCGGAGTTTACAATAGTTTGTCCGAATTAAACTCGGAGTTTATTCCTATTAAACTTCGGGTTCATTAGGATTAAACCTGAAGTTTAATGGGGATAAACTTATGTTAAAGCAGTGCCGATGCAAACTCCCATGCGAAGTATCCGCACAACACGCATTTCAGTACCGTGCCGAAGAGGAAGCCGAACAGGGAGCCCAGTCCCGACTTCAGAGCCTGCCGGGTTTCCCTGCCGCCGAAAAGTTCGCCGATAAAAGCCCCTAAAAACGGGCCGAGTACAATGCCCCAGGGCATGAAGAACAGCCCGATGAGGGTTCCGGCAAGGCATCCGCGTGTTCCCCAGCGCGTTCCGCCGCTGTATTTGCTGCCCAGCATGGGGACGAAATAGTCGAGCACCTGTACGATGACGACAATCAGCAGCCACAGCAACAGTTGGGTGGCAGAGTACTGCACCTTGTCGGTGAAGTGCAGCAGCAACAAACCGGCATAGGCCACGGGCGGACCGGGAATTACGGGCAGGAAACAGCCTGCCAGTCCCGTTATCAGGCAGAGGATACCCATCAGAATGAGAAAGACGTCTAACATATCTTTTTGTGTATTGGTGGTTAATATGTGGTTCTCTTTTGCTAAATTTGTAGCAAAATTAAAAAGAAATATGGAAAATCAGAGACCTTTGATATTGATTTCCAATGACGACGGTATCATTGCGAAAGGAATCAGCGAGTTGATAAAGTTCCTCCGTCCGCTGGGGGAGATTGTGGTAATGGCGCCGGATGCGCCGCGTTCGGGTAATGCGTGTGCGCTTACCGTGACGGAACCGATTCATTATCAGTTGATTCGCAAGGATGTAGGACTGACGGTCTATAAGTGTTCCGGTACGCCCGCCGATTGCGTCAAGCTGGCATTCCATACGGTGCTCGACCGCAAACCCGACCTTGTGGTGGGCGGCATTAATCACGGCGATAACTCCTCGGTCAATGTGCATTATTCCGGAACAATGGGGGTGGTTATCGAAGGCTGCCTGAAAGGTGTTCCCTCTATCGGCTTTTCACTGTGCAACCACATGCCGGACGCCGATTTTGAGCCGGCGGGAGAGTATATCCGCGAGATTGCCCGCAAGGTTCTGGAAAAAGGCTTGCCGCCGTTGACCTGCCTCAATGTCAACTTCCCCGATACCAAAGAGTTGAAAGGGGTGAAAAATCTGCGAACAAGCAAAAGGACAGTGGACCAACGAGTGGGAGAACTTCGCCCACAGAGGCGATGCGCACTACTATTGGCTGACCGGAGAGTTTGAGGAGTCGGAAAAGGAGAATGAAAAGAGCGACCATTGGGCGCTTGCCAACGGTTATGTAGCGGTGACTCCGACCACGGTGGATGTAACCGCCTATGGCCTGATGGACGAATTGAAGACCTGGTTCTGACGGATTTACAGGATATTGAAACATAGGCGCTTATGAAGTATTATCTGATTGTGGGCGAGGCCTCGGGCGACCTGCATGCATCGCACCTGATGACTGCCTTGAAGGCGGAAGACCCGCAGGCCGAGTTCCGCTTCTTCGGCGGTGACCTGATGGCGGCTGTGGGCGGAACGTTGGTGAAGCATTATAAGGAACTGGCGTATATGGGCTTCATTCCCGTCTTGTTGCACCTGCGTACCATCTTTGCCAATATGAAGCGTTGCAAGGAAGACATTGCAGCCTGGCAGCCGGATGTTCTTATTTTGGTGGATTATCCGGGGTTCAACCTGAATATCGCCAAGTTTGTCCATGCCCGTACGCAAATACCGGTGTTCTATTATATTTCTCCCAAGATATGGGCCTGGAAAGAGCACCGTATCCGGAATATCAAACGGGATGTGGACGAACTCTTCTCCATTCTTCCGTTCGAGGTGGAGTTCTTCGAGGGCAAGCACCATTATCCCATACATTATGTAGGCAATCCGACGGTGGATGAAGTCACTGCCTTCCAAGCCGCTTATTCGGAAACTGCGGATGAGTTCAAACGGGCCAACGGCCTTTCGCCGAAGCCTGTCATTGCCTTGCTGGCTGGCAGCCGCAAGCAGGAGATTAAGGATAATTTGCCGGATATGATTCGGGCGGCCGCTTCATTTCCGGAGTATCAGTTGGTGCTGGCGGGAGCGCCGGGTATCGCTCCGGAGTATTATAAGGAATATGTCGGCAATGCAGACGTGAAGATAATCTTTAACCGTACTTATCCTTTGCTCCGGCATGCGGAAGCGGCATTGGTTACTTCGGGCACGGCAACGCTGGAAACGGCATTGTTCCGGGTTCCGCAGGCGGTGTGCTACCATACGCCGATAGGGAAGGTTATCGCTTTCCTGAAACGGCATGTCCTGAAAGTAAGGTACATTTCTCTGGTAAACCTGATTGCCGACCGTGAGGTGGTGAAGGAACTGGTGGCCGATACCATGACGGTGGAGCAGATACGTGCGGAGCTTCAACGTATCTTATGCGATGAGGCGTACCGCCGGCAGATGCTCGACGGTTACGAATATATGGCGTCCCGCCTGGGCGAGGCGGGAGCACCTGTGCATGCAGCCCGTGAAATGGTGGCTTTGCTTAAGAAACGTTTTGAAAAGTAGGACGATATTTAATTTCTTGTTAAAAGGAATAAAGCCGGTGCAGTAAATGCCCGGCTTTTGTATTTTCTATACAGAAAGAAATAAACAAAAGAACTTTGATTATGAGAAAGCTACATTGGTTATTTATGGCAGTTTGTCTGGCTGTGATGCCGGTACTGCATTCCTGTGATGACGATGAGGGGTATTCGATCGGTGATTTCACTCCGCCGCTGTGGGCTACGGTGCGTGTTACCGGCAATGCTTTTTATTTGGACTGTGATGTGTGGGGAACGCTCTGGCCTGTGAATACAGACTTGTGGTGGTACGAGCCGGTTGACGGAAAGCGTGTGATTACCATGTTCAATCCTTTGTCCGATGAGTTTGACGGTTACGACCATGCTGTGAAGATCCTGAGTTTGCAGGATGTGTTGACGAAAGAGGTCGAGACGCTGACTCCCGAGACCGAGGAAGAGTTCGGCAATGACCCTGTCCTGATATTTGAAGGCGATATAAGCATCAGCGGGGGATATATGAATATCATATTTATGCAGAATCTGCCTTCCGGCACTAAACATCGTATCAGCCTGGTACGTCCGCAAGATGATGCGGAGTTGTATGGAGAAGACGGTTATATACATTTGGCTCTCCGCTATAACGACTATGACGATTTGACGGGGTTGCGCAAGCCCGGTGCGGTGTCCTATAATCTGAACAGTCTCAACGTGACCTCTGAAACCAAAGGTATCAAGCTGAAAATTAATTCGGAAAAGAATGGCGAGGTGGAACTGACGTTCGACCTGGTGGTTACCGGTGATAATACGAAGAATATACGGGACCTTGATTTGTCGGAGATGCAATTGAAATAAGTGTTTCCTTATACCGTATATATAGGCCAAAGGGCATAGAGGCTACAGTATCTTTCCTCTATGCCTTTGGCCTATATTCGTTTAAGATTTCCGTCAAATCATTGTCATTACATACAGGTAGACTACCGCTGCGGGAATCGCCATGAGAGCGCTGTCGAACCGGTCGAGCATTCCGCCGTGTCCCGGAAGAATGTTGCCGGAATCCTTGATGCCCAGTTGACGCTTCATCAGCGATTCGGTGAGGTCGCCCCAGGTGCCGAAAATCACTACGGTGACTGCCAGTCCTGCCCATTGCCATGTAGACATGAATGGGAAGAAATGGGCAAATACAAAGGATGAGGCGATGGAGAAAATCGCGCCGCCTATGCTGCCTTCCCATGATTTCTTAGGCGAAATGCGCTCGAACAGGCGATGTTTTCCTATCAGAGAGCCCACGCAGTAAGCACCCGTATCGCTCAGCCAGATGAATACGAATATGGAAAGCGGCAGGATGGGGTTATAGGTTACGCTGCTCGTTTCAGGTGAATTCTGGAAAGCGAGTACATTCAGCAAT
>ENA-OQCU01000269-OQCU01000269.1-human-gut-metagenome-genome-assembly--contig:-NODE-269-length-26536-cov-6.570752_pt1 | contig 26536 bp, 34 predicted proteins | sample MGYA00242504_ERZ504590 | MGnify/ENA primary metagenome ERZ504590 (study PRJEB26092, sample SAMD00036318) | human gut metagenome | host: Homo sapiens | study: EMG produced TPA metagenomics assembly of... | reverse complement strand
CTCATGATGTGTTTCCGATGAGATAGGATTGGCGGGGAGGTTCCGGCTAGTAGGGTTAGCCGGAACCTGTTTTACTTCTTGTGCTTCGGTCTTCGTCTGATTGCGATGATTATGGCTATCGCGGCGAGGACGTTGGCGATGATGCCGTTGATGACATCAAACCAATCCTTTGGGCTCATCGGATACCTCCTTTCTGCTGATATATCTACAGTAACACAACTACTATAGATATGCAAGGAGAGCACAACAAAACACGCCGAAAACTCCTGATATTTCAACCCCTCGCTAGCCCAACCAGCAGAGGCATCCGATTCAAGTCCGATACAGTCTCGGTTCGAATCCGAGGCGAGGGACACCTATTCTCCAATGATTGCGGGGTGACGGCATCATGGTCAGCTACAGCCGCCAAGTCCGCAAAGGCGGACGCCAATTCGAAAAAGACCGCAAGAAATTCTTCCTCGAATGCAAGAGCGAACACCGTCCATGCTGGCTCTGCGGAATGCCCATCGACTACGACGCACCACAGAACACCACAGACGACAGCTTCAACCTCGACCACTTCTATCCCGTCACCAAACGACCAGACCTGCAACACGACCCCGCAGGCTTCCGCCCATCACACACACAATGCAACAACCTGCGCGGCAACAAAGACCCAGCCACACCAATCGGCACACTCAGCAGACAATGGATTAAAACAGCATAGGAGCAACACAATCATGGACATCGACGAACCGGTCAAGACCGCATGCGGGCAAACACTGCGCGAAGCAACCGGCACCATCACACTCCACATCAGCGCCAGCCTCAGCGCGGACAACGTAAGCTATGACCTCGCCAGCGTCGACGCAGACCTACCAATCACAGTTGAAGTCGTCAACAACAACGGCACGATAATGCCGAAAGTTGATAGCGTGGGCTTCACACGAATCCTCACCGCAGGAATCAACGCATTCACCAACGCCATCAAAGCCTGACCACCGGGAGGGGCGGTAAAATCCCAAAACCGGCCGCCACCGGGACACTACCCGCATGGCCGCTCTTCCTCTCCCTCCGAAAAATATTCGATATTCGGCCGGGGTCGCGCGCGAAGGAGGTTCCATGCCGAAACAGTTTCCGCAGGAAACGGTGGCCGACGCATTGGAGCGTTCGCTGCGCAACGCCAAGCATCTGCGCGCGAAGGACGCAGCCACGGTCGCCGCCGCCCGGGCCCTTGCATGGAAAATCGACCATTGGGACGAATTGGCGGAACAGGCCATATCGGACGCCGAAGCGAAGGGAAAGGGTACCCGTCCGGCTGTGCCGCAGAACGACAATACCTCGCTGCCGACGTTCCTGAAATATTGCGCGGCTCTCGGACTGGTTCCCGAGGAGGAGAAGCCGGCGAAACCGGCGAGGGGCAAGGCCGCCAAGCCCGAGGCGACTCCGGTGGCGGATGAGCTTGAGGAGTATCTGGCGAAAATCAGCTAGGAGGCGTCATGGGCATCGGCGAAATCAACGACGATGCCCACGGCATCACCACGCCACGCATATTCACTCCCCCGCTGCGCGAACTGACGCCGGAAACATCAAACGGCTACGCGGTCATCGAGTTCGCCGAAAAGTTTCTCCACGTGCATCTTTTCCCGTGGCAGAAATGGCTGCTGATCCACGGGCTTGAGCTTCTGCCGGACGGCTCCTACCGGTTCCGCCGAGTTGTCACCGAGGTCGCGCGCCAGAACGGCAAGACCACGCTCATGAGCGTACTGTGCGCGTGGTGGCTGTTCGTCGACTCCGCTCGCCACCCGGAGTTGTCGCCGGCGTGGAAGTTTCTCGTGGTCGGTGCCGCGCAGACGTTGGATAACGCGCGCGCCCCATATCAGGCCGTATTGAACTGGTGCAATCCGAATCCGGCTTCCGAGGGCGAGGCCGCTCTTGCGGTTCCGGTTTTGCAAAAACGTGTGCAGCGCGTCAACAATTCGCATGGCGAGGAAGCGATCATCTGCCGAAACAAGGCGCAGTACATCGTGCGAGCCGACAAGAACATCCGTTCCAAGAGCGCCAGCCGCGTCGTGTTCGACGAGTTGCGAGAGCAGCACACCGACGATGGCTGGAATGCGGTCAGTCAGACCACGAAGGCCATCTGGTCCAGTCAGTTGTGGGGTATCTCGAACGCGGGCGACTATCGCAGCGTCGTGCTGCGCCGAGTCGTCGACGAGGGACGTGCCCTGGCGGATTCGTGGAACGCTTCGGTTGAAACCGGCAAGCAGTCGCCGGACGAATGGGCCGAGGAGCACGACCCATCCTATGGGTATTTCGAGTGGTCGGCTCCGGATAAATGCGAGCTGGATGACCTTGACGGTATCCGTCAGGCGAACCCCTCCATGGGTTATGGGCCGATGACTTTTCGTAGCATCTCGGCTGACATCAACGGCATGACCGAGGCCGCGTATCGCACCGAGGTCTTGTGCCAGTGGGTGACGGCGGACATCACGCCGTACATCAATCCGAAGCTGTGGAAGCGCGGCATCGACCCGAAGTCCTGTATCCCCGATGACGGGCGCGTGGTGCTTTCCGTGGATACTTCCGCCGATAGAGAGACCACGTATATCGCCGCCGCAGGCTACCGCGAGGATGGCCTGCCGCACGTCGAACTGATCGTGCGCCGTGACGGCATGCTCTGGGTGCCGAAGTACTTGAAGCTGCTTCGCGAGGCATGGCCGAACATCCATGAAATCGCCGTGCAGTCCAAGGGCTGCCCGGCGGTGGACTTCGCGGATCCGCTCGCGGAGGCCGGTTGGACGGTGCACCTCATCGAGGGCTTCCGCTTGGGAGCCGCGACCGGCCGTTTCCGCGACCGGGTGAAGGAAAACAAGCTCCGGCACCTCCCCCAGCCGGCCATCGAACAACAGGTGAACGTCGCCGTGACCCGCCGATTGGGTGAGGTCGAGGTGTGGGACCGGAACCAGAGCGCGATGCACATTTCCGGCCTCATCGCCGAAAGTCAGGCCTTGTACGCGCTCGAGACGATGAGCGGCGAGCCAGAGAAACCGAAATACGAGCCCTCGCACAACGTGCGAGTCACATTCTAGCCATCTTCCGAAGGAGCCGTGGATGGGATTTCTGAACAATCTGCTGCACGGCCCGGCCGTGCTGGCGATGAAGAACGCTGAACCGGAGACACCGACCATCATGGATTCGATGCCCGAGGCCATCAGCTGGCCCACCGACGCCGAATTCGCCGGCTATGCGAACGGCATGTACTGTCGCGAATACGCGGTCCGCGTTGTCGTGGACTTCATCAGCCGCCAACTCGCCTCCCTGCCGCTCAAGGTGTATCGGAAGAACGCGGACGGCGACGCGGAAGAGGTGCGCGACGGCGCACTGGCCAAGCTCATCCGCCATCCGAGCGATTTGCCGGGCATGAGCCGCTATAGGTTTTACGCGACTCTCATCCGTGACATGCTGCTCGAGGACAGGTGGTTGTGCACGCTCGGCAGCAATCGTGCGGGTGACGGGAATACGCTGCGCCGCATCCCCCCGGACGGATACAGTCTCACGGCGAACGGTTTCGGCGAGCTGACAGGTGTGACCATCAGCAGCGTCGCCGAGAACAAGGGCGGCACCTATCGGCTGCCGGATCCGCGAATCGTGCTCGACATCGGCTACATCGACGGCCTGAACCTCGGCGACCCGATCACCGACGTGCTGCGCCCCTTGCTCGCGGAGGCAAGGGTGATGGCGAAATACCGCAAATCGATAGCCGAAAACGGCTACCAGATACCCGCCTACGTGTACCGGCCCAAGGAAATGCCCTGGGAGTCACAGGCCGACTACGACGATTTCACCCAAGGCCTGCGCAACTACGTTGCAGGCGGCGGCATGGCCGGCACATGGCCGGTATTCAAAGACGGCATGGAGATCCGCACCGTCGACAACCTGTTCAAACCGGTGGACATGGCCGACTTGGAGGCACGCGAAAAAATCAACGAACAGGTGTGCCTCGCATTCCAAATCAGCCCAGAAAACATCGGCTTCCGCACCGGCACCAACAGCAACATCGCCGCATACAAGGAAAAGCTGTGGAACGTGGAATTGCTGCCGTATCTGGTGGCGTTCGAGGAGGCGTTGAACCTCACGCTGCCCGAGGCGGTGGGCGAACCGGACTGCTACATCAAGGCGAATTTGGACGCGAAGCTGCGCGGCACGATGGAGACCCAGTATCAGGCGCTCTCCACCGCCACCGGCCGTCCGTTCATGACCACCGACGAGGCGCGCGAACTGCTCGACCGGCCGAAACTGCCGGGCGGCGACCAGTTGATAACCCCGCTCAACGTGAGCGAGGGCGGTCAGCCCAGCCCGCAGGACGGCGGACAGACGCAGAACGCGCAGCAGGGCGCGAGTCCGAACGGCAAGCAGATGCTCGCCGAATTCAAACGCCTCTACACGTATGACGCCGGTTTCCGCGCGTCATGGGACTCGATGACGAAGGGAGAAACCTCAGATGAGTCTTGATTATCTCGGCTACGAGCTCAAGGAGCTCAAGGCCACCGACAACAGCGGCGGAGGAGTGTTCTCCGGCTACGCGAGCACGTGGGAGAAAGACCTGTACGACGATGTGATCGTCAAGGGTGCCTTCGAGCAGACCTTATCCGCTGACTTCAAGGCGGGCGGCGCGGGCATTCCGATTCACTGGCAGCACAAGGACGGCTCTCCGAACGATGTGATCGGGGAGACGTTGAGCGCCGTGGAGGACGAGCATGGCCTGCTCATCACCGCGAAGCTCGACACCGACATCGCGGAGGGCAAGCGAGCCTACGACCTGCTCAAGCGTGGCCTCATCCACCAGATGAGCATCGGTTTCATCGCCGAGAAGACCGCGTGGGTCGAAAGCGAGGAGGCGAAGAGCCCTTGGGACGGCTACCGGGAGATTCGCCAGCTCAAACTATTTGAGATCAGTCTCGTGCAGGTCGCCGCCAATCAGGGGGCCGAGGTGCTCGAGGTCAAGGCCGGCCGGGCCATAAGCAAGGCGAACGAGGACAAGATTCGCACGGCCTACGAGGCATTGGGCGAACTGCTTGATTCCATCACCGAAACCCCCGACGACGAGCCGGACGATTCCAAACCCGATGACGAGCCGGACGACGATACGCCGGACGATTCGGACAAGCCCGAGCCGGACGACGGCAAGGCGAAAAAGAGTTTTGACCCGCAGTGGGCCAAGGAAATCAGCGACTTCCTCTCGCTGGCAAACAACCAATAGAAAGGATGATCCATGGGTTACATGGAGAAGCTGGCCGCCGAGAAGAAGGCGGTCAAGGCCCTGTACGACAAGGGCATGGAGAACCTCACCGATGATGAGGCGACCGAACTGAAGAACCGCTTCGAGGAGGCCAAGCGTCTTCAGGAGCGCGTCGACCTGTTCAAGGGCGTGAACGACCTGAACGTGGACGATGTGAAGCCCGAGGCCAAGACGGCTCCCGCCGCCAAGACGCTGGGCGACTTGTACGCGCAGGAGCTGAAGAAGGCCGGCATGACCGTCATCGGCACCAAGGCGCACCCGTTCGCTTCCAGCGAGTTCAAGGCCGCGACCGACATGCACGTGGCGGGCACCGGCACGGCTGGCACCGGATACCAGCCGGTCGTCACCCAGATCGACATGAACGGCGTGTGGCCTTACGAGCGTCCGCTCGTGGTCGCCGACCTGTTCGGCTCCGTCACCCTGAGCGGCAACGCCAACACCGTGGAATACCCCGTCTATGGCGCGCTCGAGGGCGGCGCTGGAACCGTGGGCGAGGGCGGTGCCAAGCCGCAGACCCATCTGCCGGCCCCCCGCTGGGAGTCCGACAGCCTCAAGGAGGTCGCCGCCTGGTGGAAGGTCACCGACAACATGGCCGAAGACCTCTCCTACATCGTCTCCGAAATCAACAACCACGCCCGCTACAACCTGCAGCTGCTGGAAGAGACCCAGCTGCTGTCCGGCAACGGCTCCGATGCGAACATCAAGGGTCTGCTCTCCCGCGACATCCAGAAGATGGTGCAGGACACCGACTCCGACCCGGACCGCATCTTCAAGGCCCGCACCAAGATCGCGCTGGCCACCGGTTTCCGAGCGGACGCGCTGGTCATCAACCCCGCCGACTACGAGGCCATTCGCCTCTCCAAGGACGCGAACGGCCAGTACTACGGCGGCGGCTACTTCAACGGCCAGTACGGCAACGGCACCATCATGCAGGATCCGCCGCTGTGGGGCCTCAAGACCGTGGTCACCGAGGCCATCGCCCAGGGCACCGCTCTGGTCGGCGCGTTTAAGCTCGGCGGCGCGGTCATCCGTAAGGGCGGTCTGCGCGCCGAGTCCACCAACTCGCATTCCGATGATTTCACGAACGATCTCATCACGTTCCGCGTGCGCGAACGCCTCGGCCTGCAGGTCAAGTACCCGAAGGCGTTCGTGTCCGTCGCCCTCGGCAAGAAGGCCAAGTGAGGTGACCGCCGATGAGTGACGCAACCAAGGTGCTGCAGACCGGGGTCGATACCGGTGATGGCAGCACGTATCCGCAGCCGGTGGTCGTGGTCGACGCCGCCGGCAATCCCATCGACCTGACCAAGGCGAACGGTGCGGCCATCACCTCGGTGACGGCCGTGGCCCTCGCCGCCGGCGCGGCTCCCACCGCGACGCTCGCGGATGGCGTGCTCACGCTTGGCATTCCGGCCGGCGCGAAAGGCGGCAATGGCGATCCGGGGCCAGCCGGCAAGAATGGTGCTCCCGGTGCCGCCGGCGTGGGCGTGAAGTCGATTTCCCTGACCAAGAACTCCGACAATGCCATCACCGGCGGCACTTGGGTCGGCACCGACGACAAGTCGCACGCCTTCACCGTGGCCTAACGTGAATCGACTGGAGGCGAACGATGGCCGATGAAACCATTCCCGACATCATCACCGACCCGTCAGGCTTCGACGCTGACGGCGAGTTCTGGCTGAAGGCGGCGCAGGCGGCCATCCGCCGCACGTGCGGCTGGCATATCACGCCGAACATCGAACTGTCGGGCGTAGCCAATTCGCGGGGAGGCAAGGTGATTCGTCTCCCCGCACGCCATGTCACCTCCGTCGACGAGCTGACCGACAGCGCCGGCAACCGGCTGCACTACGCCTACGACCCCACCACGGGTTTGGTAGAATGCACCACCGGCGCATTCCCGGCCGGCGTCGCCGCGATACGCTACCGCATCCACGCCGGCTATACGCCGGATGAGGTGCCGGACGTGATGGGCGTGCTCATCAACGCCGCGAAGCGTGCGAGCATGGCCTCCGCCGGCGTCATCCAATCCCAGTCGGTCAACGGCAGCAGCGTCACCTACAACGTGTCGTTGATGGCCGACGAGCTGGCGAAACTCGACCGGTACAAGCTAGGAGCGCTGCCGTGAGCATCATCGATGACATCAACGCCTCCGGCCTGCCTGCGGCCACACGGTTCGTGCGGCTGCGCGCCTCACGTAAAGCCGACCCGTACAATCCCGCGCAGACCACCGAGGACTGGACGAAACCCGTCGAATTGGAAGTGCGAGGAGCTTTGGCTTCGAGCAGTTCGACTCGCACGCCCGACGTTTTGGACGTGCAGACCACGTCGACTGCGGTGCTCACCGTGGCCGACCCGAACGCGGACATCCGGCTTGGTGACTGTATCCGACCCGAACCGGCCGATGGCCGCATGTGGGAGGTCAGCGGCTTCCCCAGCCGCGATGCCAACGCCTTTACCGGCTGGCAGCCCACATTGGAAGTCCAGCTCACCGAGTGGAAGGGGTAGCCGATGGCCGGAAGCGGACAGACCAGCATCAAGTTCAACGACGCGTTTTTCGACCAGATCCTCAACTCGGCCGGCGTCAGGGCCCTGACCCGTGGAGCCGCCGAGAAGGCGCTCGGAGTGGCCAAGGCCAACGCGCCAGTGGATACGGGAGCCTACCGCGACGGCCTGCAGGTCGAGGCCGTCCAACGCGCGCACCGCACCACCTTCATGGTGGTCGGCCATGATCCGAAGACCATGCTGGTCGAATCCAAGACCGGCAATCTTCGCAAGGCGTTGAAGGCGGTGAAGCTATGACATTGATACTGCCTCCCGACATGGAGGCTTTCCTCTGTGATTACCTGCGCACTCATATCACCGATGTGGATGGTTTGCAGGTGGGCAGCAAGAAGCCTCCCGACTATCAGGGCGCGTATCCGCTCGTCACCGTCCGGGACGATGGCGGCAACGCGGACGGGCTCGGCCATTTCGACCGTTCGATTGGCGTGAACGTGTACGGATGGAGCCGTCAGGACGAGAAGCCGTGCAAGACTCTCGCCCGTCGCGTCTACGCGACGCTCACCGAACATCCGGCCATCGCCCTCGCCAAGGGCTCGCCAATCGTTTCCGTGGATGATTCCTCGTGCAACGGCCCATACCCGGTGTCCGACGATTCCGACACCGCGCACTACTACCTGATCGTCGAATATTCGACGGTCGGCGAACACTAACCAATCCCTTAACCGTTTTCCTAGACCCTGCATGCGTTGCGGGGTCTTTTCATTTTGAAAGGACAATGGAATGACAGCAGACAACCAGGGCAACGACCTTAATGCCGTCAAGAACGTACTCACGTCGAAGATCATCGTCGCCCCCTATGTGGCAGGCAAGACGCTGACCGCCTCGCAGATCGCGCCCAGCGTGGCGGACCCGATCACCGAACTCGGCGACGTGTTCGGCTCCTCCTCCGCCACAGTTGGCCTCATCACCAGCGACGGAGCACCGCAGGACTCCCGCGACGGCGACGACGCCACCGAATTCCACCAGCCGGGCTACACGCTCAACGCCGACCCGACGCTGACGCTCGCGTTCACCGCCGCCGAGGACAACGACCTCACCCGCCTCATGACCATCGGAAAGCCCGATGAAACCGGCGTCTACCACGTCAAGGACATCATCCAGGACACCAAATGGTTCGCCTATCAGGAGACCATCTACAAGTCCGGCCGCAAACGCCGTCGTCTCGGCGTCATCCAGATCACCGGCAACGAGCCGGCGCAGGATACGCGCGGCGAGGTGTCCGGCCTCTCGCTGACCGCCACATGGCAGCTCGATCCCGCCGTAGACGGCGGCAACAGCCGCTACCTGCAGTCCTACGCGGCGGTCTGACATCAGCACTCTTCCCCGCATGACCTCTCTCCTGTCGGCATGCGGGGAGCCCCAACACCAACGACGGGAGAAACACGTATGACAGGAGAAACCATCATGGCAAAGCAGCAGAACACGGCACCCTCGATCGCTGAATTCGAGGATTGGGACGAGACCAGGGAGGCCGAGGCCCTCGCCGAGGTCGCCAACCAGGTCAAGGTGCGACACATCATCAAGAACAACGAATACTGGGCACTGACACCCGGCGGCACCGTCTACAAACTGCCCCTCTATCTTTCCATCGCCGACTTCGAGGCCCTGTCGAACACACAGACCGACACGGAAAGCCTCGAACAGGTCAAACGCATCCTCACCGTTTTCGCCGGCGACGAGCAGGCCGAACGACTCGAACACGAACCCATGCAGGTCGCGTTCAACCTCATCCAGGACTACGGGGAGACGCTCGCCAAATCACAGGGCGTCGAACTGGGAAAATCGCCGACTTCTGCCGAATCCTCAACTCCGATGACGGAGTAAAGGTCCGAGCGGACTTCGCCCGATTCGGGTGGAGCATCGAACACGATCTCGGCCGGCGTCTCCCCTACCGTGACGCCATCGACCTGTACACGGCGCTGTGCGGCGACCCGTCCTCCTACACGGGAGCCTCGCTCATCGGCCTCATGTTCCCCATGAGCGCCACCGACATCACCGTATTGCAGTTCCTCGGCGCTTCCACGCTGCTCGGCGACGTGGACGGCGAACCCGAAACGGACGAGCCCACCGCCGAGGAGATCCACGAGGCCGAAACGCATATGAGCAAGCTCTTCGGATAAACAACCATCAACTAAGAGGGGAGTCGCCTTATGGCTTTCGGATCGGAAGTGGGAACCGGCCACGTGTCGATATTCCCCTCGATGAAGGGCTTCCGCAGCGCGGTCGACAAGGAGATGCGGGGGGCCGGCAAGTCCGGTTCCAACCGTTTCTCCCAGGCGTTCGGCAACGGTTCGAAAATCGGCAAATCGTTCGGCGGCAGCTTCAAAAAGGCATTCGGTTCGAGTGCCCGGGGCGTCGCCGACGATGTGCTGAAACCGTTGAAGCGTGACGCGGCGCAGGCGTCCTCCAAGGCCAGCGCCGCGCTCCTGAACTACCGTCAGGCCACGGTCAACGTGCAGCAGGCGCAGGAGAGGCTCAACTCGGCCATCGCCAGATACGGGTCGGATTCGACTCAGGCGCAGACCGCCTCCATCAATCTCGAAAAAGCCCAGTTGCGTCAGGCCACCGCTCTCGACAATTCCAACGACGCCGCCGAACGGCTCGCGGACGCGAAGAAGGCGCTCAAGGCCGCCGAGGACGAACTCGCCAAGGGCACCAACACCGTATCCGGTTCCATGAAGACGATGGCAAGCTCGTTCTCGGCTGGATTCTCGAGCATCAGCCGGGGCCAATCCACCTTCACCGGACTCTCTGGAGCGCTCGGCAGCCTCGTGCGTAGCCTGCTCGGCGTAGACGCCATTTGGAAACCGCTCGGCTCCAAGATAGCCGGATTCGCGAACAAGGCCGTATCCTCATTGAGCGGTTTCGCCGTGCAGGTCGGCGCGAAAATCCAAACCGGACTCAAGGGAGCCATCAGCGCCGCCCAGCAAACCCTCAAAGGCTGGGGCGGCAGCATCGCAGCCACCGTGTCAGGCATCGCCAAACCAATCGGCGCGGCAATCACCGCATGGACGCAACCGATTCGCGACTGGGGAAGCAGAACCGGCAACACCATCAAAACGGCAGTCGCTACTTGGACCGCACCCATCCGCTCATTCGGCGGCAAAATCGGCTCCGCCATCGGAGATGCCGCAGGAAAAGTAGGGCAGAAACTCGCACCGGTAGCCAACGTAGCCAAGAACTACTTCGGCAATATCGCCACCGCCGCCGGAGCCGTATGGTCCAAACTCCCAGCCGGAGCACAGACCGCCGCCGGGGCAATCGGCAGCACGCTCGGCAACCTCGCCTCCAGCGCAGGCAACTCGTTCAAAAACCTCGCCCAAAACGCGGTCGCCCATATCAAGGGCCTCGCCACGGGAGCGGTCGCCGCCATCGGAGCAGGTGTGGCAGCCATCGGCGGCACGCTGGTGGCCACCGGCAAGCAGGCGTTGGGCGCGTATGCCACGTGGGAGCAGGCGGTCGGCGGCGTCGACACCCTGTTCAAGGGCGCTTCCGGCACTGTGCAGAAGTACGCGGCCGAAGCGTACAAGACGGCCGGCGTCGGCGCGAACGACTATATGAACCAGGTCACGAGCTTCGCGGCCTCGTTGGTCAGTTCGCTTGGCGGGGACACCGCCAAGGCCGCAGAGATGGGCAATCAGGCCATCATCGACATGTCGGACAACGCCAACAAGATGGGCACCGACATCCAGACCATCCAACAGACGTATCAGTCGCTTGCTCGCGGCAATTACGCGATGCTGGACAACCTCAAGCTCGGCTACGGCGGCACCAAGACGGAAATGCAGCGGCTCATCGCCGACGCGAACAAGCTGCCGGGCGTGATGAAGGAAGGCAACGACCTTTCCATCGATTCGTTCGCCGACGTGACCGAGGCCATCAGCCGAGTGCAGAAGAGCCTCGGCATCAGCGGCACGACCGCCAAGGAGGCGGCGACCACCATCGAGGGGTCCGTGAACTCGATGAAGGCCGCATGGCAGAACTGGCTCGCCGGACTGGGCAACGAGAACGCCGACATGGGCGCTCTCAGCCAGCAGCTCGCCGACTCCATCGGCACTGCGTTGAAGAACATCCTGCCCCGCGTGAAGGTCATCGCCCAGAGCGTCGTCAAAGCCATCCCGAGCCTGTTCTCGGATCTGGTGACGCTCCTGCCTGAACCGTTCCAGAACGCGATCAACGCCATCGGCAGCGTATTCAACGGGCTCGGCGAGATATTCAAACCCGTGCAGAGCGCCATCGCCCCTCTGATAGCTGCATTCATGGCCCTCGGAGCAGGCGGCATCGCACCATTGCTGTCCAAGATTCCGTTGCTCGGCGGGGTGCTCGGCGGATTGTCCGGCCCGTTGAGCGCGTTGGGCGGACCCATCGGCATCGTCGTCGCAGCGTTGGGCACGCTCATCGCCACGGTGCCGGAACTGCGCAACGCCTTCGGCACGCAGGTCACCGGCGCGTTCAACCTGTTCAAGAACACGATCGCGGGAATGAAGCCGACGTTCGATGCGTTCGGCAAAAGCCTGCAGGACATGTTCAAACAGGTCATGCCGGTGATCACCGCTTCTGTCGCGGAGCTCATCCCAGTGTTCGGCGACATACTCCAGTCGCTGGCACCGCTCATCCCGACGATCATCGAACCGCTCATGAACGCGCTCAGCTCGCTCATGCCGCTCATCGGCCAGCTCGTGTCCAGCCTGCTGCCACCGTTGGCGGACATCATCGCCGCGCTGCTGCCGGTCGCCTCGCAGATCGTGTCGATGATAGGCCAAGTCATCAGCCAGCTCGCCTCCGCGCTCGTCCCGGTAATCCAGCAGGTCATGGATTTCGTTAGCCAGCTGGTCACCGCCATCACGCCGCTCATCCAACAGCTCGTGCCAGTCATAACCGATGCGGTCTCGGGCATCACAGGCATCATCCAACAGCTGATGCCGGTCATCCAGAGCATCATCAGCGTGGTCGGCTCGGTAGTGAGCGCAATCATCGGATTCATCACCGGTACGTTGTTGCCTGCGGTGCAGGCGATGCTCCCATATGTGTCGGGTGTCATCGACGGCATACAAGGCGTAATCCAGGGCGTGGTCGGCGTTATTTCCGGTGTCATCAGCATGGTCACCAACCTCATCAACGGCAACTGGTCGGGAGCTTGGAACAGTTTCAAATCGATTCTTTCCAACGCGGCCGGAGCGGTCGGCGGCTTGGTGTCGGGCATCGTGAGCGCCATCAAGGGCGTGTTCGCCGGAGCTGGCTCGCTGCTCAAAAACGCCGGCTCGCAGCTCATCAGTGGTCTGTGGAACGGCATCAGCGGTGCCATCGGCGGATTGTACGCGAACATCAAGGGCGCTTTGAGTGGTCTGGTCGATAAGGCGAAGGAGGCGCTCGGCATCCATTCCCCGTCGCGAGTGTTCAGGGATGAGGTCGGTCGTTACATTCCGCCCGGCATCAGCGAGGGCATCGACAAGGCGACACCCGCCTTGCAGCGCAACATAGTCCGGCAGGTGCAGGGCGTGACGGATGCCGCCCAATCGGCTTTCGGGCCGATGACGCTGCGCTCCGCCATCGGATTGGACGATTCAGTCGCTTCGGCCACCACCGGCAACGGTCTGGCCGATCTTGCGACCATCATCACCGAGATTCGCGGCCTGCGCTCCGATCTGCAATCCCTGCATGAGGATTTGGGGCCGACCATTGGCAAGTACGCACCGACCATGAGCCTGCGCGAGTGGAAGCGCGCGTTCAACATCATCTGATTGGAGGCATGGTTTGCAGACAATGACCTACCGGTGCGGTGCTACACAGGATCGCACCGTGAACCTCATCGACCCTGCGGGGCTCATGGTCAAACGCATCGAACCATTGCGCACGCACGCGTGGGAGGTGGAGTTGGCCGCTCACGGCATTGACTCCGCCTCCCTCAACGCGTCAAGCGTCCAATTGGAGGCTACATGCGCCGACCTCAACGTGCTGGACGTGGCTGGCGAACTGTTCGACGCGGACGTTAAGGCCGTGGCCTCGTCCCGTAGCAAGGCCGATTCCGGTCTGCTCACCGTGGACGGCTGGTCGCAGACCGCGCTCGTCACCGGAATCGAACCATCCTATGACCCGCCCGGCCCCGCGAAATACACGCTCACCGTCGCATTGCTCGACGGCCTGTGGCGCAAGCGCGACGACGTGCAGCATTTCTGGTCGGACGCATTGCAGCCCGGCTTGGATTTGGATTATCCGCATGATTATCCGCATGATTACATGCCGACGACGCGAAACGCTTCGGTCGTAAACAGCGCGGTTTCCGCGATGCCGTTCGAGATGGTGATCTACGGGCCGGTCAGCGAGCCGTCGATCACGATGGGAGGCAACACATATGAGTTGCATATGGACATCCCCAGTGGCGCGTATGTGACCATCAACAGCGTCGAGGGCCAGCGCAGCATTGTCATGACGGACGAGAACGGCGACCTCACGAACGTGTTCGCCAAAGGCGAAAGAGGCACTGGCATGGGCTCCGGCTCGTACATTTTCGAACCACTGCCGTCCGGTGAGCACCAAGTGCAATGGAAAGGCTTCGGCTTCGACCTAACCGTGATCCGCGAGAGGAGCGTGCCGGCATGGCTGACCTGATCATCACCAACGGCAAGCACGTCGATACATCGGCCATCGCCGAATACACGCTCGATTGCGCATGGGGAAGCGGTGAGAACGATTTCGAGTTGACCGTGCCGCGTTTGATCGATTCGGGCGCTTACGTGTATCTGGATGGTTCGGAGTGCGGCGGAATCGTGGATGCGATGGAAGACCAGCTCACTTCCGGCGTCAGTACCATCACCTATTCGGGTCGCACGTGGCATGGCGTGCTGGCGGACAAGATTTTGGAGCCGGACAAGGGCAAGGATTATCTGACGGTTTCCGGTTCCGCTTCCTCGGTCATCGGCTCGCTCATCAGCCGTGTGAGGCTTGATACGGTGTTCGGCGCGGTTGCCCCACCTGACGGAGACGACCCGACCATCAAAACCTACCAGTTCGACCGTTACGTGGATGCGTATACCGGTTTGCGGAAGATGTGCGCGGCCAGCGGTTTGAAGCTCAGAATGGCCTATGCGTCCGGCCGGGTCAACATTTGGGCCGGACCGGTCGCGCATTACGGCGACTCGATTGATTCCGATTTGATCGATTTCGACGCGACCCGCACATGGAAGAAACCGAATCATCTCATCGGCCTGGGCAAGGGCGAAGGTGCCGGTCGAACGGTCGTCCACTGGTACGCGGATGCTGCGGGCAACGTCAGCCAGACCCAGTCGCTCAGGGGCGTGGACGAGATAACGCAGGTCTACGACTATTCGAGTGCCGAGACCGCCGAACTGAACCAGAAGACCCGTGAGAAACTACAGGATCTGCAGTCCGAGGGCGATGTGAAGGTCACCGTCCGCGACGACGCGAACGTGGTGTTCGATGTTGGCGACACCGTGACCGCACGTGACAATCTCACGGGCATCACCGTCAACGCGACTATCAGCAAGAAAATCGTCAAGGTCTCGGGCGGCGTCCTAAGCGTCGATTACGAGGCCGAATAGAAAGGAACGTCATGGCCAAGAACAACGACTGCATCGTCGCCGAATGCGACCGATGCGGAAGATTCGCCTGGTACACCCCATCGAACGCGGACGCCCTGAAAAACGACTGGTGGGACGTGCAACGCCTCGACGCCGACGGCAACCAACACGGCTACTACTTCTGCTCCAACTGCCACCAGGAATACGTCAACCGTCTCAGGGACGCCGACAACAGCTTCGAATCATGGAAGAAGAACGGAGGCAAGCAGAATGGTTGAACTCGTCACCGGGCACGCGAACAAGGCTCACGCCACGGCGGAACAGGCCGCTGGTTTGAACGCCGGCATTCTCGGCTTGGATGATTATGTGCTCGACGTGCACGACAAGCTCAAGATCACGGTCGTTTCGGCGAACAAGGTGACCATCGGCACGGGCGAGCTGGTCATGCAGGGCCGTCACGTCAGCCAAGGCACGCCCGAGGACCTGATCGTCACCAACGGGTCGCAGGGTCAGAAACGCAACGACCTGATCGTATGCCGCTATGCGAAGGGCTCGCAGAACATCGAGAGCGCGAAACTGGTCGTGGTCAGGGGCACGCCCACCACGGGCACGCCCACCGACCCCGCCGTGAACACCACCAGCCCGTTGGACGGGGGCACCACCTACGACATGCCCTTGTACCGCATCCCGCTGGACGGCATCACCATCGGCGCACCAGTCGCATTGTTCAACGTGTTGAAGCCGATGAGCGACGTGTGGGATTCCCTAACCCAGACCGAAGTGCTGACGCTGATTAACTCCACTTACGGTACCGTCAAAGGCTACCGTCGCGGCTCGCTCGTCACGTTGCGCATCGACTGGAAGTCGTCGGCGTCCGGCTCGTGGAACACCGGCAATTTCGGAACCCTGCCTGAAAGCTGGCGTCCCCCGATGGACTTGAACTTCTCCTACGGCGGACGCGACGGCGCGAACCAGAAGATCATCAACGTAAACGCGAACGGAACCATGACCTACGCCAATCAGGGCAGCACGCAGGGCACGAACGCGTTCGGCATGACCGTCTCATACGCGCTATGACCCGTGGGGTCACTGCAAGACAGTGCAACCGCCTGAGCCAGTGTCCCGAAGCTATGCGGCGGGCATCGGGTCGGCGGTCCTCCATACGCCGGTGCATCCCGCGTACGCGCTGTTCGGGTTGCCGAGCATGACCACACGGCCCGTATGCTCGCCGTAGAGGATGAACGTGGTGTTGCCGCCGAACACGGCGATGGGAACGTTCGACGTTTCCGCTGGACGATACCCCACGGGTATGGTCTCCCGCGCCTGTGTGTAGTTGTTCTCGCCGTTCTGGTTGAATTTCACGTTGCCGCCCGCGAAGCAGATATCACCCACGCGCGTCAGCGAAATACTGTTGTTGCTGTAGGGGACCCTCCATGTCGTGGAACGCTGGGTTAGGGAAAACTATTGCCTGTTCCAGATTGCGATCCAGCTTCCGAATATCGCGACCCTCCCGCACCAGCGGTTGTCTTTGGTGTTCCACAGGCGGAAGCGTATCTGGTTTACGTCGCTGGTATCCCAACGTTGTGCGGTGTACTCGCCGGCCTGGCTGAAACCAGTGCCGAACGGCCCAATCGTGTAGGCCGCGTAATCGGCTTTCTTCCCGTTTGGGGATTGGACGTTGATGTAGAATGTGCCGTCATCATTCGTGGTGACGGTATGGCCTCCGCACAGAATATACGGCATTCGGGTTAGGAAATCCCCTCAGGCTATCAAGGCTCTCTCCCAGAGGCGTTGCGCGTCCCTCAACGCCGCGATATCCGGCTTGAGGTAGTAGCGGGCCGTGGTTTTGATATCGCTGTGTCCGAGCATTTTGCTCACGATGGCGATATCGGCTCCCGCCGCCAGAGTGTTCGTCGCCCATGAGTGGCGCAGGTTGCGTGCGGGCACATGCGGCAGATCATGCCGCTTGCAGTAGGCCTTGTATTGGCGTGCGGCTTGCGGCGGGGTGAGGGTGCCGATGAGTCGGCCCCCCTCGCGTGGCCTGAGCTCGCGCAATCGTTTGACCGCGAAGCGCGGCAACGGGAGCGTGCGGCGGGACAGTTCGGTTTTCGGCGGCACGACGGCCTCATGCCCGCCCACCCATTGCAGGCCACGCTCCACGTGCAGGACGCCGCGCCGCAGGTCGATGTCGCCCCACTCCAGCCCATACCCTTCCTCGGTGCGGAGCCCGCATGAGACGGCGCAGATCAGCCACGCCTCAAGCGGATGCCCGTAAAAGCCCTGCAACAGTGCACGCTGCTGACGGAGGGTCAATATGGTCGGCTCGTAATGAGTTTTGGCGGGGAGTTGGATGTCGCGTCTGGTGATGTCCACGTCCAAGAGATTCCAGCGGATAGCCCGCCTCAGTATCGCGCGTAGTACGCTCCACGCCTTGCGTGCTGCGCCCGCGCTGTCGAAACCTGCGAGCCATTTGTCGACCAGTTCCACGCTGATCGCGCCCATATCCATGCCGCCGAAGCATGGCATGACATGCAGCCGCCACGCCGACTCGTAACCAACGCGCGTGGACTCTCGCAGATTCGCCATGCAGTACGGCCAAAACCGGTCGTTCCAAAACTCTCGTAACAGCATTTTCAACCTCCGAAAACCCACACGCCCGTTGGCCTATCCAACGGTGACGAACGTGTGGGTTTTCCCACCGTAAAGGAGCTTTTCCATGTCTTTGCTCGCTCACGTCGTCGATTGGCTCGTGCCTTTTATCTGTGGCGGCGTGGCCACGGTTTTGGGCCTGATGTGGCGGTGGGGCAAAGCCATGGTCAACGGCCTGCGCGAGCTCCTGCTCTGCCAGTTGGAGGACCTGCGCCGGGAAATGGTCATCGAGCACGACGGAGTGGCGGACGAGGACCTCAAATCACGCTCCCAACGCCTCTACGACAGCTATCACAGCCTTGGCGGCAACGGGCACGGAACCGCTCTCAACGAGGACATCCAATCCGCGCCGATAGCGCCACGACAGTCCTGACCCACGACCGTGGGCCACAAACAATATCCATCCCAGAGAAAAGGGAAACATGGTCAACAATTTGAAACGTCATCCCAAGCCCTCGCTGCCGGACGAGCTTCGCCCGGACGTGGCCCCCGAAACAATCGAATCCAATAAGGAGGAACAGTAATGACCCAAATCCATATTTCCATCAGGAAGCCGAAGACGGGCGGCTTGGACCCTGTGACCGGTACGCTGCGGTTCCGCCCGGTGCGTCGTCACTTCGACGCGGCGAAGAATCTTATTATCGCGGCCTCGTTCGACGCGGACCTGTCCGAAACGGGTGAGCTGACGGTTGACCTGCTGCCTACGACTCCTGCGTTTGTGTGGCAGGTTGTGGAGTTGGCTGATTCGCCGCAGGCGTACACGCGTTACGTCGAAGTGCCGGACTCCCAGGCCAGGGTCGAGTACGCTGACCTTGTGGAGGTTGACGCCGCCACGTTCGTACCGAAGGACATGACAGGCTCCCCACTGCTGAAGGTTCGCAGGGCTTCCACCCAGTCGGAGGCGGAGACACTTTCCGCACAATACCCGGACGAGCTGGTGTTCTTCGACGAAACCGCCACGACCGCGAAGGCCGCTGCGGCCTTGAGCACGCTGGAGTCCATCACGGCCGAAGCTCAAACGAACGCCATGCTGGCGAAGAGCGCCATGCTGAGCGCCCGGTCCTCCGCGGATTCCGCGACCGCCACCCAGTCCGACCTGAGCAGTCTCGCGTCGAACGCCAGTATGGCGGCGGCTTCCGTCGCCAACGATTCGCAGACCGTGGCCGACACCGCTTCCATGGTCGCGGCGAAGGGCGAGACGGCCATCGCCGCCATCGATTCGACGGTGCGGGCGGTCAAGGACAAGGCCGAGAGCGCTTCCGCCGAACTGCCTTCCACAGGCGCCGGAGGCTCCACGGAGGAGACCGGCAAGGACTCCACCGGGGAAACGCCGACCGGAACCGTGTCGGAGGAGCCCGCAGCCAAGGCCGTGAAAGCCAAGGCCAAGAAGGTTACCGTGAAGGAGGCCTGACCATGCCAGCCCTATACGCCGGCAAACGTGTCGGCAAACCATTATTGAACGGCCACACGTACAACGCCCTATTCAACGGCAAACTCGTATGGCCGCTGGACAAGGACACGGTGGTCTCCATCGAGATCACGGATGATAAGGGCAAGCCGCTGCCAAAGTCGCTGGCCGTGTCCGGCACTTTGAAACTGGGAGCGAAGGCCACGTATGCGGACGGTCATGTTGGCGACCTGCTCACCACAAATGACGTGACGTTCACAAGCCGGGACACTTCCACCGCCACGATTTCGGGCAACACGCTCACGTGGAGGCATGGCGGCACGATTCTCGTCACGGCCACCGTCAACGGTTTCACCAGCGCCGCCGCGTCGATCGCCTCCGCCTACGCGCCCGAGTCCATCAAGGTCACGGACGATTCCGGCAAACCCATCGACAACATCACCCTGCGCGTCGGCGAGAGCAAGAACCTCAAGGTGACGATCCTGCCCGATGCGGCATCGCAGGAGTTCGCGGCCAGCGCCGCCAGGCCGGATATCGCCGTGGTTGGCGACGCGAAACCGACCGGCATCACCGTGTCGCCGGAATCGTTGACATTGAGGGTGGGCGAAACCGCCAGCCTGAACGTCAACATCCTGCCGGATTACGCGCCGCAGGAGTATACGGCATCCATCAAGGATGTGAGTCTCGCATCAGTCAGACAACAGTAAGGGGCAATATCATGCCAACAACAACAGCGTTTAGGGGGGGGGCTAGTGTCCGCGCCCTCAAGGAGGGCGACACCTCCATCACCATCACCGCAGGCAGCATCGTAAAGACCATCCCGGTCAGTGTATGGGGAAACAAATGGGTGCTGCCCACCCTGCCCGCCACGCGCAACGGAATCACGTTCACCGCGGCCGGCGACGGCATGGTACACGCGAAGGGCACAGCGACCGACTGGGCGACCATCCTCGTCACCCAGGACCTGCCGGCCGGCGAGTACACGCTCGAACACACGCTCGTCGACGGTGTCGGCCTGTTCTGCGAGCTCAAATCCACGGACGGCAGGATCGACCTGTTCTCGCATGGCACGGTCAAGGCGACGCTCCCGGCGGGCGACTACCGGATGCTCGTCAGTGTCTCGCCCGGCAAGACCGTGGACGCAACCATCACCCCAATCCTCAGGAAACTCAACTAAGGCCCCGATATTGGGGCCTTCACCATAAAAGGAGGCCCCAATATGGGCGCACTATCAATAACCGGTATCAAACCGGGGTCCACGAGTCTGAAACTGACCGCCGGCAAGATTACGAAAACCGTGCCGATTACCGTATTGTCGCGTAACCTGCTGTCCTACGGTCCCGCCGAAGGCAACGGGTTGACCGCCACCGTCAACACTGACGGGTCATTGCATGTCACCGGCACCGCCACCGGTCAATGGCGTGGCCTGTCGTGGACGTTCCCATGCCCGGTACAGGGCACCGTGAAACTCAGCGGCACTAGTATCGCCGGTTTGAGCTTCAGCATCAAGTGCCTCGACGCCAAGGGGCAGCAACTGGGAGACCAAATGAACTTGGGTAACAGTGTCATGGCAATCCCTGCCGGCACCGTCAGCCTGTTCCTCAACGTCATCTCCACCGAGGCCACGCCCACCGCGAAGGACGGCGACCTCCGAATCCAGTTGGAATCCGGTACTACCGCGCACGAGTGGATGCGACCCGACAACACGAGCCTTAGGGGGGGGGGTTATGAATTAGCGAACCTGTATCCGCGTGTCACCGGACTGCCTAAGACAGTGGGTGCCAACCCGGGGATCACGGTCACGGAACCATCGCCGGGCACGTACCGGTTCAAAGGCTCCACCACACAAAAGGTTGACTCGTGGGATAGCGTGACATGTTCCGTCCATGTGGACGCGGGCACGTACACGCTGGACGCCACGGACTGGCCGCTGGGCAACGATTCATGGCTGATGGGCATACAAGCCCATATCTCCCACGACGACGGGAGCGAAGGAGCAAATGTGTTCGGACCTCGTAACTATGGGCAGAAAACCTTGAAGGCCGGCACTCTCCAATGCAACATTTTCGTCAATACCACGGGCGAGGTCGATAAGACGTTCACTCCCCGCCTTTACAAAATCGACTGATTCTAGCCCCACACCATACCGTGTGGGGCTTTTTCATTGACGGGCCCGAGTGGGCCCCGATAATCCTGACCCACGACCGTGGGCCACAAAACAATATTCACCTCAGAGAAAGGGGAAAAATTGGTTAAAAACAAGGACAAGCCGTGGTGGAAGCGTCTGCTCGCCAAGATCACGGCCCTAGTCGCCGCCGTCTGTATGATGCTGCTCCCGGCGACCGCGCACGCGGACATGCAGGGCATCGACGTGTCCAACTGGCAGTGCGGCATCGACATCGCCAACACGCAGGCCGACTTCGTTGTCGTCGGCACCACATGGGGCACGGGGCAGGTGTATAACAACTGTCTCGTGTCCGGCGTCAACACGGACGCCAACCGCATGATCGCCCAGGCACAGGCATCCGGCAAGAAATTCGGTTTGTATCACTACGCGATGGGCGGCAACCCGGAGGCGGAAGCCCAATTCTTCTACCGCAACACCAGCAACTATTGGCGTCACGGCATCGTCGCCCTTGACTGGGAGATGGACGACAACCCCGCATGGGGCAACTGGGACTGGGTACGCCGCTTCATGGCGGAATGCGAACGGCTCTCGGGCGGCGTCAAGCCGCTGCTCTACACCGGCCCCGTGGCCGGCACCATCCCCGGCGACATCCGCGCCAACTACGGTTTGTGGATCGCCCAGTACGCGAACATGAGCCCGACCGGCTACCAGGCCAACCCGTGGATGCTGGGCGCATACGGCGAGGCCATGCGACAGTACTCCGGTACCGGCGTGGTCAACACGTGGAGTCCCATCGACCTCAACATTTTCCGTGGCGAGGCATGGCAGTGGGACCTCTACGCCAACCCCACCGGCTCCACAGCCCCGGCCCCGGCAACGCCCGCGCCCGCACAGTCGAGCACTCCCCCGGCCAACACCAACACGGGTGGCATCAGCCACGTCATGCAATGGGGAGAAACCATCTGGGGACTCGCCGTCGCCTATGATGCTTGGCCCCTGTCCGCGTGGCATACGCCCAGCGGTGACATCAACCGCTACTACGTGGGCGATGTCGTCACCTACGGCGGCGGCACCGCCCCCGCATCGTCCACCGGGGTCTCCAAGGTCCTCCAATGGGGCGACACCGTGTGGGATTTCGCCACCGCGCACGGTTACAGCGTCAGCCGCTGCACCGTACCCTCCGGCAACATCAACGTCTACTATGTGGGCGACGTGGTGACCTGCCGCTGAGACTCAACAGATGCCGCCACCCGCTTGACCGGGTGACGGCATCACCCCATCATCATCCCTTATTGATCGGAGCAAACATGACCGACAGCAAAAACACGACCGACACCGGCGAAACGCTTCCCGGCGTCGATGTGAGCGACTGGCCCGAGACGGCCGACGTCACCCATGACGTGCCCGACTGGCTCATCCCCAGCCGCGTCTACGACATCCTCAAATGGCTCGGCCTCATCGTCCTGCCCGCACTCGCCCTGTTCGTCAACACGGTCGGCCCCGCATGGGCTGCCTCACGTGGACGCGATAGTTATCACGCTCAACGCGCTCGGCATCCTCGCCGGCGCGCTCATCGGCGTCAGCGCCATCAAACAACGCCTCGACCGCGCCGCATGACCATCACGCACGGTTCGGCCCCGCCCGGCATCGCAGACAGCTCCACGAGCTTGACTGCTGCCGGACGGGGCCGATTTCGCGTTGTGGCAGAGGGCTTCGCGGGCTCGATTTCTGCCCACATTTTGCCCACATTTTCCGTAAAAACAGGTTAAAAACCGTTAAAACCGGTTAAAACGAAAAAAGCCGCTCAGCCCTACTCCCGCAAGGCAAAGCGGCCATTTTCCAATCCGTTCTCAGCTCAGTGCGTCCTTCAACTTGCTGAAGAAACCTTTCTTTTGACCGGCCTGTGGACGGGATGCCTGGGAGACGTGCGTGGCGCCTGAATCGTGCGAGGCGGCGAACTGTTCGATGAGGCCACGCTCGGTTTCGTTGAGCTTGGTGGGGATAAGCACATTGACGTGGGCGATGAGGTTGCCGCGCTCGTCCTTGTTGCGGATGTTCGTGACGCCCAGTCCCTTAAGCGTCACCGTGTCCTCAGTCTGGCAGCCGGCCGGGATGGACACGGTCTTCTCACCATCGAACGTATCAATGGACAGATCGTGGCCAAGCACGGCCCAGCTCATCGGCACCTGAATCCAGCAGTGCAGGTCGTCGCCATCGCGGGTGAACTGCTTATCCGCCTTGATGCGGATGTCGATGTACAGGTCGCCGGCAGCGCCGCCGCCCTCACCCACTTCGCCCTGGTTGGCCAACCGCAGACGCGCGTTGTCGTTGATGCCGGCGGGCACGGTAACGCCCACGGTACGCGTGGTGCGCACACGGCCGTGGCCCATGCAGCTGGGGCACGGGTTCTGGATGATGGTACCGTGGCCCTCGCAACGTTCACAGGGGGCGGAGGTCATCATCTGGCCGAGCATGGTGCGCACGACCTTCTGCATGAATCCCTGTCCGTGGCAGTCGGGGCAGGTGACCGGCTGTGCGCCGCCCTGGGCACCGGAGCCACCGCACTCCTGGCACAGGGAGAACGTATTGATCTTGACATGCGCGGTGCCGCCGAACACCGCCGTCTTCAAATCGATGGACGCCGAGGCCAAGGCATCGCGGCCGGGCTGGGTACGCGGCACCGGGCCCTGTGAGCCACCGCCGAACGCGGAACCGAAGAACGTGGAGAACACGTCGCTCATATCGCCGAAGCCCGCCCCGGAGAAGCCGCCGGCACCGGCGTTCGGGTTGTTCGGGTCGACTCCCGAATCATACATACGGCGTTTGTCCGGATTGGACAGCACATCGTAGGCGTTGTTCACTTCCTTGAACTTGTCCTCGAACTCAGGGCCCGCGATGTCGGGGTGGTACTTACGGCTGAGCTTGCGGTATGCCTTCTTGATCTCGTCGTCACTGGCGCCGCGTTCCACACCCAGCGTCTCGTAATAATCTGCCACTTGATTGATCCTTTGTGTTCGTTTGGTCTGCGGGTCATTGTGCCACAGACGGCGGTCAGTCTTGAGTCCGGCCCTCGGAGAGGAAGGCGGTCAAATATCTGGCTACGGCCCTGACGGCGGCCATAGTGGCCGCATAGTCCATGTGGGTCGGCCCTATGGAGCCAACGAAGGCGATGGGTTCCGTGTCGTTCGTCTGGCTCTCCGTCTCGGATTCGGTTTCGGGCTCGCCTACGGGATCGTTCCCCGCCGGTTCGCCCGCCGCTCCGCTGTGCCCATAGCCACTGCTGACCACGGAAGCATGCAGTAGTCCGGGGGTGTGCATTTCGGAGCCGATGGCCACGCCCACGCCGGATGCATTCGTCTCCTCGCTCAGGTTGCTCATGAGCTTCATCAGCACGACCTGTTCTTCCAGCGCGTCGAAGAGCGGGGCCAGATCGGCCAGGGACCGGGAGTGGGCCAGGTGCGAGGTGCCGGACATGTACAGTTCGTTCGCGCGTTCGTCCAATGCCATCGATTCGAAGGCGTCGGCCAGCGCGTCGGCCACGCCACGCACCGACTCGTAGCCGGCGCTGGCGGCGATGGATCGCACGGTCTCCGCGGATTTCGATAGGGACAGCCCGTCGCATTGCTCGTTGACGGTGTTGGAGAGCCGGTTGATCTCGTCCACGGCGGGCATGGATGCGATGGTCAGGCCGTGCTGGGCCACGCGGCCTGTGTCGGTAATCACCACGGCGAGCAACGTGGTCATGGCAACGGGCACCATCTCCACGTGCCGCAATGTGGCCTTGGCCAGCGATGGCGAGGCGACTACGGCCACTTGACCGGTGATTTCGGACAGCAGTCGTGCCGAACGTTGCAGCGCGTCCTTGAGACTCACCGATCCGGACAGGAAGCTGTTGATGCCGCGGCGTTGCGCCTCGCTGAGCGGCACCACGGTAGCAAGTCGGTCCACAAAGTATCGATAGCCCTTTTCGGTGGGCACGCGACCGGCCGAAGTGTGCGGCTGAATCAGATAGCCTTCGTCCTCCAGAGCGGCCATATCGTTACGGATGGTGGCCGAACTGACGCCGAGATCATGGTCGCGCGTCAGCGAAGTGGAGCCCACAGGCTCCTGAGAACGGATGTAATCCTCCACCACGGCGCGCAGCACCAGCATGCGTCTTGATTGCGTCATGCGCGCCTCCTCATATATGCATACATATTCATATCAGTCACGGTTCACTCAGGGCGTACCCCGACGGTCGGTTCGCCACGCCGCGACACGCGGGAACCCAGAAATATTGCCTCTTTCTTGGCTCCGCCACGTGCAGGTGGCGCACTTCACCTTAGAACATTGTATTAGCACTCCTTAGGCTTGAGTGCTAATGCGTTCGTTTGCAGCGTAGCAATGTTCACTGTGAACGCTAACAGAACACAAACTACCAAAACACGCCAAAATTGCACCACAACGTCGCAAACCGACGCTAGCATGGTAATCGCAATGTGAGGGCGTCAAGCGCCCGGCACAAGCCGGATACGCGGCCCGACCAATTGGAAGGAAAGTAATCCATGACCGAATTCAAGGAGACCGAGCTCGACGAGCGCGCCATCAAGATGGCGAAGGTCCTTTCGGCTGACGCGGTTGAGAAGGCAGGCTCCGGCCACCCCGGCTCCCCCATCTCCCTGGCGCCCGTCGCCTACACGCTGTACCAGCACTTCATCAAGCACGATCCGAATGATCCCAACTGGGAAGGCCGAGATCGCTTCATCCTTTCCGGTGGCCACGCCTCCCTCACCCAGTACGTCCAGCTGTACTTCTCCGGCTACGGCGTGACCCTGGACGACCTTAAGAACTTCCGTGGCGGCGCTGCCACCCGCACCCCGGGCCACCCGGAGTACGGCCTGACCCCGGGCATCGAAATGACCACCGGCCCTCTGGGCCAGGGCTTCGCCTCCGCCATCGGCTTTGCCTACGGCGAGCGTTTCCAGCGCGGTCTG
>ENA-OQCU01000266-OQCU01000266.1-human-gut-metagenome-genome-assembly--contig:-NODE-266-length-26675-cov-17.813131_pt1 | contig 26675 bp, 18 predicted proteins | sample MGYA00242504_ERZ504590 | MGnify/ENA primary metagenome ERZ504590 (study PRJEB26092, sample SAMD00036318) | human gut metagenome | host: Homo sapiens | study: EMG produced TPA metagenomics assembly of... | reverse complement strand
ATGAATCAGTCGTGTCCGTCGTATCGTTCGCGTAGACGGTCAATGGAGCGGCCAGCATCGCCACAACGGCGACGCCAGCCGCCAGTGCGTGTGCCAGACGTGTGCAATGTCGTAAGACTCCGGGTAGGTTCACTCGTTTGCCTGCCTGTTCTTCTTCCTGGCGTAGAGCCACGCGATTTTGCGTTCGTTGGGATAGCTCAACACGTCATCCAAATCTTCAAAACGCACCCAGATGGCGTCTTCCGCCTCATGATCCGGGTCTCCTTCCACCGTCAGTTCACCGCCGGTCTGTTTGAGCGCGAAGTGATGGACCAGCTTGTGCACGCGCTGCGTGGTACCGGTGAACCAGTAGTCGATGGTGGCGATGGAATCGATCACCTCGCCCAGGATGCCGGTCTCTTCATGCACTTCGCGCACAGCGGTCTGCTGCGGGGTCTCGCCTTTTTCGATATGCCCCTTCGGCAAGCACCATTCGAGATGGCCGGAGCGGGAATGACGGGCGATAATGGCCACGCGGTTCTGGTCATCGAAAATCAGACCGCCTGCCGAATATTCGCGTACGACCGGCAGTTCCTGGGCATCCAGTGAAGCGAATGTGGTCGGACCGTCCGACGTACGGCGTTGCGGCATCATGGCCGGAGTCGGGCCGGATGGCGTCACCGGTTCTACCGGCACTGCCGGTTCCGGCGAGGCAACATCTCCGGACGGGTGCCGGCCGAAGACCGTGGCCGGCGTGGGATGCGCTGACGTTGCGGGCCTCACTGGTGCTGCAGGCGGCGCTGAGACCGGCATGGTGACCGGCGTTGCGGCCGGTGCGGTACGTGCCGCAGGCGGCATCAGCACGTCGCGCGGAGTCGGTATCGCTGCGGTATGCGCGGCGGCGGCCTTGGCGACCGCAACGGCAGTATCTACGGCCGCGTGGGCGGTCGCCGCGGAATCGTTCGTGACGATGGTTACGGATGTTTGTGCCGTGGCGATAATCGGCTCGACCTCGGCAATCGTCTCGGCACCGGCCTCGCCGGCGATACCATCGGCCTGCCCCTCGATAGTGCCGCTGGTAGTGGCGATGGTGACGGTGGCATGCATGCCGAAGACGGTGGCCGGTGTGGGCATCATCGGCTTCGGTGTGGGCATGTCGCTGGCGGCGTCCGATATTTCGGATTCGGATGGTGCGGGTGTGGCGGGCGTTGCGGGTGTGCCGGGTACACCGGAATGTTGCGCAGTCGGTACTGCGTCTACTTCGTCTTGATGAACGGCCTGATTGGTGGAGTGGCTCGCGGTGCCGCCGGCATCGGGAGAATCGCCCGAATCGGCGGAATGATGCGGAGTTTCGGACGTATACAGCAGGTGGTCTTGGGTATGGCTATCCGCCGAATCTGGTGTTTGCCCCAGTATGCGGGCAAGGTCGGCGGGCGTAATCATATTCTCCACCTTACTCAACCCCGTGTGCAGGTGGGGTAACGGTATGCTGGTAGGGCAGAAAAACGTCGCACGCGGGAAGGTGCCCATTGAATTTCGAAGTATGGCCCGAAGCCATCGAACTTGGTCGACTGTTCGCCGAACAGGGTTACGAGCTGGCATTGGTCGGCGGCCCGGTCAGGGATTTGCTGCTCCATAGAAAGAGCCACGATTTGGACTTCTGCTCATCCGCACGGCCTGAGCAGTTCGAGCCGATACTGCGCCGGTGGGGGCATGACGGCTTCTGGGACATGGGGCGCAAGTTCGGCACGCTGGGTGCCATGCGCCGCCGCCCGGACGGCACCGAGGTCAAGGTGGAGGTCACCACCTATCGCTCCGACACGTACGACACGGACTCGCGTAAGCCCGAGGTCAATTATGGCGACACGCTTGAGGGCGACCTGTCCCGCCGCGACTTCACCGTCAACGCGATGGCTCTGCGCGTGCCTGACCTGCAATTCGTGGACCCGTTCGGTGGTGCCAGTGATCTGTCCAAGGGCGTGTTGCGCACGCCGGTGGATCCGCGACAGTCCTTTGACGACGATCCGTTGCGTATGATGCGCGCCGTGCGATTCGTGGCCCAGCTGGGCTTCCGTATCGCGCCGGACGCGGCCGAGGCGATTACCTCGATGCGCGACCGCATCGACATCGTATCCGCCGAGCGTGTGCGCGACGAACTGACCAAACTGCTGCTCTCCGACCGTCCGCGCGCCGGCCTTGAGGCGTTGGTCGAATCCGGTCTTGCGGACATCGTCTTCCCGGAAATTCCGGCCCTGCAATTGCAGATCGACGAACACCACCGCCACAAGGACGTCTTCGAGCACACGATGATTGTGCTCGAACGTGCTATCGCCCTGGAAACCGGCCCGGACGGCCCGGTGCCCGCCCCCGACCTGACGCTGCGCTTGGCCGCCGTGATGCACGATATCGGCAAGCCGAAGACCCGCCGGTTCGAGTCGGGCGGCAAGGTGAGCTTCCACCACCATGACGCGGTGGGTGCCAAAATGACCCGCAAGCGTTTGAAGGCGCTGCGTTTTGACCACCATCTGGTCGAGGACGTCTCGGAACTGGTGAATATGCACCTGCGCTTCCACGGCTATGTGGACGAGCCGTGGACCGATTCGGCCGTACGCCGGTATGTCAAGGATGCCGGGCACCTCTATGAGCGGCTGAACAGGCTCACGCGTGCGGATGCCACCACACAAAACAAACGCAAGGCGATGATCTTCTCCCAGGCCATGGATGAGATGGAGGAGCGCGTCCGCGAACTCAAGAAGAAAGAGGACTTCGACGCGATCCGCCCGGATCTGGACGGCAACGAAATTATGGAGTTGCTGGGCCTGGAGCCCGGCCCGATGATCGGCCGCGCCTACAAGCACATGCTGGAATACCGCTTGGATAACGGTCCGGTGGACCACGATGTGGCCGTCGAAGAACTCAAGCGCTGGTACGCCGAGATTCAGTAGTCCGATACTAGTCCGATACCAAAAAACCGTACGCTGAATACGTGTCAGCGTACGGTTTTTCGCGAAGATGAAGCTGTATGCGCCTTACTGCGCCGTGTATGCGTCGTGTTTGGTGTCGGCGGGCAGCTTGGTCATGCTATCGGCGGCCTTGCAACCCTCGATATTGGTGATGGTCTTACCGGATTGCGGGGAGGAGTTGGTGTCCTGCAGATCGTTGAACGTGGCGCCGATGACCACATCGATGAGCTGATCCTCGCGAGCCGTCATGATCATGGTGGCGTCGGTGAAATTGCCGATCAGCGTATACGCCTGATTAATGGCGTTCTTGCCGAAGTAGATGGTGGTGCGTTCAACGTCGGTGCTGGAATAGTTATCGATTTTCTGCACGCTGAATCCACGATTGGCCAAAGCTTCACCCACGGCCTTGGCGAATTGGCCGTGAGAGGTGCCGTTCATCACGCGAATGCCGACCGAAGCGTTGGACACGTATTGCGCTTTGCCGCTGCTGTCCTTGACCGCGCACGGCGCCGCGTTGCCGTAATTCGGCTGGCTGGCCGGAGTCTCCACTTCGCCGAGGCCGAAAACGTGGAAATTGAACAGTAGGGCTATGACCAGCACTACTGCCAATACCGCGCCGCTGATGGAAAAGACGATGGTCTGGCGGCGGCGCACGTACGCCTTGCGGGCTTCACGTTCATCAACCTGATACGTCATCGGTGGACTTCTTTCATGGGTCGGGTGGCTGGTTGCTACCTTAGCGTCACTGTCTGACGCTGATATTGGGGTGTTCGGGAGATTTGGCTCGAATAATACGATCGACCACAGCTGTATCGCGCCACACCTCGATAATGCGTTGTGCCGCTGCCTCGTCGGCGGCGAAAGCGACCACTGAGGGGCCGGATCCGGAGACGAATGCATGGCTGGCACCCGCCTGCGTGGCGGCGTCGATGGCCTGCCCGCTGCGGGGATGCAGGCTGATTGCCGCAGCCTGCAGATGATTGCGGTCGCCTTCTGCGGCTCCCACGATGTCAAAGGTGTGGTAGACCTCAGGAGTGCTGAGTTGCGACTGGTATGCGCCGACCAATACTTCGCCGCTGAATCCCTGTTCTATCAGCGCCAGCTCATCGCGGCTGCCGGGGGCGATATCCGTGATGCGTTCGCCGAAACCGGTGCCGTATGCAAGGCCACCGGTCAGGCAGAACGGCATGTCCGCGCCCAACGTGGCAGCAATGGTGCGCAGACGCTCTATAGGCCAGTTCAGCTCCCAGAGACGATTGACCGCCAGCATGGTCGCCGCGGCGTCGGCTGAACCGCCGCCTAGTCCGGCACCCACGGGAATGCGCTTGGTGATGGTCAACGCCACATCCGGCTCGCGCTCGGCCGCCTGGGCCATGGCGAAGAGGGCCAGTACCGCATGGTTGCGGCGCATGTCGCTGCGTGAGGAGGCCAAGTCGCCCAAATAAGCGCCTTCGAGCTCCAGAGAGAATCCCGCTCCGGGTTGCTTGGCGGTTGCGGTGACGGTGTCGTATACGCCGATTGCACAGTAGGTGGTGTCCAGTTCGTGGCGTCCGCCCCATTCGTCGTGAGCAGGTCCCACTTCCAAGGTGAGATTGGTTTTCGCCGGGCAATCCACCGTAATGGTGATGGGGGAGAGCTCATCGAACTGATGTCGGGCAGCGGCTGGGCGTGGATGTGAGGTTACCGGACTCATTGTGCCTCATCTCCATCTCCACACGATTCGATGGCCTTGGCCAGAGCGGTGAATTCGGCGATGGTGAGCGTCTCTCCTCGACGGGTCGGATCGATGCCGGCGATGGAGAATGCCTCGGAGGGCGCAATGGTCTTCAATGCCGCGTGCAGGGTCTTGCGACGCTGACCGAACGCCGCATCGATCAGACGAAATACGAGTTCCCGTTGTGCGCCGCCGTCGGCCGTGCTGTTCGAGGCTCCCGGGGCGGCCGGGTCATCGGCCTGATACCGGGTGAATCTGACGAGCGCGGAATCCACATTGGGAGCCGGCCAGAACACATTGCGGCCGATGGTGCCCACCCGTTCGGCGGTGCCATACCAGGCGAGCTTCACGCTCGGCGTGCCGTAGATCTTGGAACCGGGCTTGGCGGCGAGTCTGTCGGCCACCTCTTTTTGCACCATCACCAAGAACGAGCCGAGGTTGTCGAAACGCTCCAACAGCGTGAGCAGAATCGGTGTGGCCACGTTGTACGGCAGATTGGCGACCAGCGTAAACGATGCGTCATCGCTGAAATCAGGCACGTTCTCCGGGGTGACGGTTAAGGCATCCCGATTGACGACGGTGAGTCGTGACGTGGCTTCGGGCATGAATTCGGCGACTGTGCCCGGCAGTCGTTCGGCCAACGGCGGATCGATTTCGACTGCGGTCATGGTGGCGCCGGTTTCCAGAATCGCCAGCGTCAACGATCCCAGGCCGGGGCCGACTTCCATGACATGATCGGCAGCGGTCACTCCCGCCTCTCGTACGATACGACGGACCGTGCCGGGGTCGATGACGAAGTTCTGCCCGAATTTCTTGGTGGGGCTGATGCCGGCATCGGCCGCGATACGACGGATATCGGCGGCGCCTAACAGGTGACCGGTGGCGGGAATGGTGTCGTTCATAAGCGTGTGTTCCTTGTGGGCTTCGTAACCGATCAGTACCAACCGATTTGTTCGGAATTTTGCCATGCCTTGGACGGGCTGCCGTATCTTTGTGCGATGTACCACAGACCCCAATCGATCTGTACGGCGGCATCGTCACGGTAATTGGCGCCGAACGCAGCCATTTTGTCTGCTGGTAGCGACTGAGGAATGCCGTAGGCGCCGGAGCTTGCGTTTTCGGCATACCACAGCCAACTGGACTCGCGGGTCCATAGTTTGACCAGACAATCCCAGTCGTTGCCTGTCCACCCGCGCTGCGCGGCGGCACCGGCGGCATAGGCCTGAGCCTGGGCTACGGTGGCGTGCCACAGGCGGCCGGAGGGCGTGGTGGTTGTGCCTGAATCGGAGCCAGAAGAGCCGGAATTGTTGTTCGTACCGCCGCCGGTGTTACCAGTGTTGCCGGAGTTGCCGGTGTTACCGGAGTTGTTGCCGCCGGTGTTGCCGGCATTGTTGTTGGTATCGGTGTTCGTGTTGTTGCCAGAGCTGCTGTTGTTCTTGTCGCCTGTGTTGTTGGCATTGTTACCGGACGACTCGTGCTGATTGTTGAAACCGGAATCGGCCTTGCCGTTATCGGCGGAGTCGGATTTTTTGTCGGAACCTTTATCGGAACCCTTATCGGTATCAGACTTGGCGGCGCCTACGGCGATGATCTGGTCGATGGCCATCGTGGTGACGGTTTCGGATTTCAGCGTCTCCGATTCGGCCACGCCATCGACATACGTGACGTTATACACCTGGGTTTTCTCGCCATTGACGCCTTGCTGGCGGATCTCCGACTGGCCTTCAGGAAGATTGGAGTCGATGATGGTTTGTGTGGAGTATGGCACTACGGCTGTGCGTGTTTCCTCGCCATGCGTCACGCGCCGTACGCGCAGGATAGTGGTATCGCCGTCCTTTTCGACGCTCACACGGTCCTCTTTGTTCAGCACGATGCCTTTGGAGTCAAGAATGGAGGCCGCGGGCAGTTTGCCGTTGGGGGCCACGGAAGTCTTGCCGTCCGCAATGACGGTGACCGGGCCATCCTGATTGATGACCAGTCCGCCGGTGAGCTGGTTGTACACATTGTCGATGTCGACGGTGATTTTTGTGGCGTTGTTCTGGTTTTCCTCGAAAAATCCCAGCAGCTGGTCGGCACTGGTGGCCACGGTCCAGAAGGGAACGGACGTGCCGTCGATGTTGATAGTGGTCTGGTAGGCGGACTGTACGGTGACCACGGCATGATTGGCGAGTTGGTCGCCGGACGAGGTAGTGACGATATCGTGGGTCTTGATATCCACCCCTTGTTCCTCCAGAAGACGGGTGGCCGTCATCGCATATGTGGTGACTTGGGTGGTTTGCCCGTTGATGTTCAGGGCTACGGATTTACGCGCGGTGAACGCGAATGATCCAGCCAGCGCGATACTGGTCGCCGCGATACAGGCGATTACGCGGATGCGACGCAGTGTAACAAACCGCTGCGGGGTCCAACGCCGTGCCATTGCCATACTCTTCCTGCTGGGTGAACGATTACGCCACCCATCGTAACGGTTGTTCCGGCCCGTACTGCGGTTTCACCGGCCACCGTCACCATTCCTGCTCGTCAGATTGTTCTGATATATCAAGATAAAGAAGAAGGGGGCGGGAGAGAAGGGGATGTTTCCCGACCCCCTTGAAGGGCGCGGAGCTGGTTGGGGGACGCTCCGCCCTCATTCCAGGAAGCCCATAATTGGGGGAAGGCTCCTGGAGTACTTACCCAAGGTAAGAATTATATGCGTAGAAAAGTCTACGTATCACATAATACGCCATTTTTTCTGCGCGACGAGCCTCTTGTCGGGATCGAACCGACGACCTGCCGCTTACAAGGCGGCCGCTCTGGCCATCTGAGCTAAAGAGGCGATTGTTCTTAACGCGTAAATCGTTGCGAACAAATGACTAGTATACCGGTACTTCCCGAGTGGTCAATTTAAGCCGAGCCGCAGGCGGTATTGCATATGTCGCGGCGTCAACTTATTCGGCCACGCAGCATCAGGAGGCGACCGAAATCGGCTTTCCGCTGGCACCGATGGATGGCATTTTGCCTTCCACGCCTACCTGGTCAGCATCCAGCCCAATGGACTTGAGGAAGCCGTCCACCATATTCGTGTCCGCCAGCGTGAGCTGCTTCAGATCCCAGTATTCGCCGTTGATGGTGAGTGTGGGGGAGGAGAAGGCGCCGGAGCTGTTGAACAGTTCGGGGCGCAGGATCGTGTAGTTGTTGGAGGCGGTGAGCCAGTCGAGGTATTCGTTCTTGCCGCTGAACGCCGCGGCGGCCACATCCTCGCTCACGCCGGCCTTGACGGCCTGCTTCTCCAGCTTGGCGTTGTTTACCGGCTCGTAATTGGACAATTCGCCCGGCTGGAAATCCTCAGCGTAGATGTTGGAGAGGTAGCTCATGAGGTGGTCGGGATCGTCATCATGCTCGGCAATGTAGATGGCACCGTTGAACACGCGGTTGGAGTAGTTGTCGGAGCTCTTGTTGTTCTGGAAATTGAGGAAGTGCAAATCGATGTTGAGCTGGCCTGCGTTCATCAGCTTGACGAGCGTCGGGTCGAGTTGGCGGTTCACCGAGGCGCAGCCGGGGCACAGCGGTTCCATGTAGATGGATACGGTGGGAGCCCCCTCGGCTTTCTGGCCATACCCTTTGTTGGAGATTACGAAGCCGGCCTTGTCGTCGGCGTTAGCCGGCTGGGTACTGACTTTCTTGAGCTTGCTATAGGCCTCGTCCACGGTCATGTTGCTTTGCTGGCTACTGCTGCTGGTGTTGGACGGCCGCATAGCCTTGTATACGGCGAATCCAGCGATGGCCACCAGCACCACAATAATGGCCACCACAATGCAGCCGATGATGGTCTGCTGCTTACGCTCCTTGGCTGCCTGCTCGGCCCGTGCCTGCTGGGCGGCCTCCTCGGCCGCTCGGCGCTCAGCGCGTGTGGCACGCTTGGCCTGACGCTTCGGATCTGACATAGCTATCCCCTTGCAATCGCTTCAATGTTTGGGCCCCATCATAATGACCGGGCCTGAGGAGGACTGCGCCCAGAGCTGATCTGAGGTGAATTCCCTGTAAAAGTGTGACGGAACGAACGTATCGGATACACAACGGCCATGTGTGCGGATGGCTGATGTGTGAGATTCCGCCCCGCTCTAGGCGAACGGCATCCAGTTGATCGGCATGCCCAGAATCGGCATCGCGCACAAGGCCACGGTGATGATGGCCCATATGGTGAACAGCACGGTGCCGCGCCCGCCGCCCTTGGGCGCCGGCGCCACTGGAGCAGGTGGAGCCCCACCCACTTCGGTGGATGGCGCGCCCGCCGGGCGACTGTGTTTGAGCCCGCGCAGTACGCCGCCCCCCAGCCGAATCATCATCGACTGTGGGGCGAACACAGTGACCAGCCAGCCGATGGCCATGAAACCGCCCAGCGCCAGCCCGGAAGCGGAGAACGGCACATCATTGAGCAACGGCACCGGAATACCCCAATCCGCGGTGAAATACCAGGAGATGGTGTGAACGGGCAGTGCCAGAGCCGCGGTGGCCACGGCGGTTCCCGCCATATAGATGATGACTAGCAGCAGTATGCGGGGAATGGCCAGCAGCAGGGCTTTGACCAGATGCCAGGGAAAAGTCGCCACGCGAATCCACGAATCGGAGTTTTTGCGCTCGCCGCCGCGTTTGCCCTCGCGCTCAAGCTGGGGTTCGGTGTTATAGGCCAGGGTGAGCAGTAGCCACAACAACGCAGTGGCCGCGATGATGGCCACGAGCGGAGCATTTGCCGCCAGTGCCGCCAGCGGCGCCGCCAGCAGGATCAATGGCAGGGTGCCGCGCTGCAGATATTCCCCTCGCTTCACGTCCACCGGATTGGGCATGGGAGGATTTTGGACCATGGTTTCGGTGGGGGCCGCTTGGGCGGTTTGGTCGATGATGCGCTGCAATGCCGGGCGAATGGCGGGGTCCACCGCTGTGGGCTGGTTGCTTGCGGGATCCCAGCTGCTCTGGGCGGTGCCGGACGGGGGGAATGATGACGGCTGCGGCGTGGGGAGTACGGTGGTGCGCTCGGCCAGCGGCGTGGTTTGGTCCGCACCGGCCGGCGGACGTGGCGGCATATCGGCTAAGGGCAGCGTGGCGGTAGCGGCGCCAGCCGGCGAGAATACGGCGGTTTCGCCATCGCCGTTATCGCCCTTATTGCCGGAGAACACGGCCATGGTGGGAGCCTCAGCGGCTTCCTCGGCCGCGCGCCAGATGGTTCGGGGATTATTGCGGTCAACGCCGCCGGCCGCGCCAAAAGGGGGCATCGCCTCCGCGGCTTCGGCAACGATCGCAGCCGGTTGTCCAGCCACGGCTCCCGCGGCGAACGGTCCCGCCTGCTCGCCCTGCCAAGCGTTGGGATTCAACGCATCCAAGGCGATGGCATTCAGCAATTGATCCGGCGTGCAACGATCCCTGCGATCCGGGTCCAGTGCAGAACGGAAGGCAGCCAATGTGCCGGCCGGTAGTCCGGAAAGATTCGCGTTGCCCGAGGCCTCGCGCTCAAGTACCGCCATCATCGGCTTGGTGCCGAACACAGGCGCGCCGGTTGCGGCAAAAGCGAGCACGGACGCCACCGACCACCAATCGGTGGCGTCGTCGGATTCGGCACCGTCAATAATCTCGGGTGCGATGAATCCGGGTGTACCCATCACTAGGCCGGTGCGGGTCACGTGACTTTCGCCCTCGCCCATCGCGATACCGAAATCGACCAATACCGGTCCGGCGGCCGACACCATCACATTGGTGGGTTTGATGTCGCGATGGACGATGCCGGCCGCATGTACGGCTTTGGTGGCTTCGATGAGCTTGCGGGCCAAGCGTTCCAGATCGTCGCCCACATACCGGCCATTGGCGGCCACATCATCCTTAAGATTCTTGCCCTCGATGAGTTCAGTGACGATGAACGCCAACGTATCGTCGAGTTCCATATCCACGATGCCGCACACACCCGGATGATTGATCTTCTTCAAGGCCATGGCCTCGCGCCGCAGGCGCTCGCGCGGCGTGACATCGGGCTTGAGGTCGGGGTCGTGCAGGGCCGTGGACGCAGAGCCGGAGCCTGCCACTGACTCGTCGGTCAGGGAGTCGCGCAGAATCTTCATGGCATAGGTGGTGCCGCCGTCGTCGCGCACCCGCCACACCGACCCCATAGCTCCTGAGCCGAGCCGGGAGATCAGCGTATACCCACCAACCACTTCGCCGGGCTCAAGATTCAACGCGTTCAAATCGCTCATGCCCTCCATCCTAATGCCTTGCTGGTGCATTATTCTGGCTCTCTCCTGGGAGGCCGAGCTTGATATTTCTTGGCTCCCCTCTCTGAGAGGGGAGCCAAGAATAAATGCCGTTTACGTATTGAGAAGTGCCGTTTACGCCATTAAGGTCGATTGCCCTGACCGGATGTGGTAGCAAATTATGCGCTCGAAATGACAGGATAGGTGCGTGGGCAGGTGCGCCAGTCGTGAATTTGCGACTCTATAACCATCGGCATCAAGGATGTGTCGGCGGTGACCCAAAGGTGAGCCAGCCGGGCACATTCAACAGTGGCACAGCGATGCAAGGGCAGTATCGTGAGCCGCTGATCGAATCGATAACGATATCAGATTCGAATGCCGCGACTTCGCCGGTCGTACCTTCGAATACTTCTCCGAAGACGGCTACCTGTTCGGCGTGATGGCCTCCCAGCAGGTCGCTGGCGCTCCGGTCAAGGCCTGAGGTGTGTCTCCGATAACTGAATAGCTAAATAGAATGGACGGCCTGCTGAGTGCTACTCAACAGGCCGTCCATTGTGTATCTGAATGCGAAAAGTCATTATATGGAACGGAATATATCGATACTGTGCATTGTGCCGATTACTGATTCCGACGCAAGTATTCGCGCAGGAAGGGCACGGCAAAATCGACTTCGCCTCGTTCTGTTTCGCGGATAACGAAGGCGTCAAGGAGGCGTTTGCGGTAGGTGGCGGCATAGTTAGGCGTTTTGCCCATGCGCTGTGCAACATTCACGGTGGGAGAGGGACCATCTGACGCTGCCATGGCTTCGAGATACTCACGGTCGTTTTTGGATAAGCCTTGCAACTCCGGGATGCACACGGCGTTATCAAGGTCAATACGTGCTTCCTCGATACCTGCCGTAACATCAGCGTCGATGATGGTATCCGAGTCCCGCATGTCTGCGGCATCCCAGATATGGTAGCCAACCAGTTGAATCATATAGGGGTATCCGGCTGTCACATTGGCTGCAGTGCTTAATTGAGCGTCGGTGATGGACATGCCGGAGGCGCGGAATGTTGTGGCGAAAGCATCGCGCACTTCATCAAGAGGAATATCTGTGAGTATGTTCGTTTTCGCGCGACGTAGGAACGTGATGACTTCGTCATTGAACAAATCAGAAATCATCTGTGGGAGACCGGCGAACACGATGGCGATATTGCGTCGTTCCCTGATTTGATGCTGTATGGCAGTGGCGATGGCAATCATGTCGGATCGCTCAGCCGCTTGAGTCTCATCAATGGTGATAAGCAACCCAGCATGGCGCTTCTCAAGCGCATCCAACCGTCCGGCAATGGCACTTCTCAACGTTTCGGGCATACGCTTCGGGGATAGTTCGGCTTCTCCGAGGCCGATGCCCGCTCCAGCAAAAGTCAACGATGGTCGGATAGTGAGGTGGTCAAGGGCCCCTCGCCCGGTTCGTAAGGCATCAACAAGGCGTTCGCATAGTCCGGCAGAGGCCGTTTCTTCGATGACATCCCATCTGCGCGCTTTGGCCCGGTCTCCGAACACAGTGAGCATCACGGTTTTTCCGGTTCCACGAGCGCCGGTGACGAGCATAATGCGCCCTGGGGCACCGACTCCGTTATCGAGACCTTTCTCGAAATCGCGGATAACTTTGCCTCGGCCGATGAGCAGGGGCGGTTCCCCTCCTGCCGTTGGCTTGAATGGGTTTTCCTTTGCCTTCATGTGGACCGCCTCCTCGCTGAATCAACCTAAAATAAAAATTATCAAAAATATCAAAAAATAAAAATTATCAAAAGTTGGGTTGAGCCGACTGAAGAAAACAGCCGTGGCGACAATGATTCTGCCGCAATCCGCGGTGACAACAACTGACGCGGACCTTCTTGGCAGAATCGTTGTTTGTCCCGCTTCGCCAATCAACGTCGCTCAAGTTCGGTGCGCAGACCGGCTACCGTAGCGGTCAGCTCACGCACTTCCTCGCGCAATAGGTCGATTTCGGGATTGGCTGATGTTGCAATAGCCTCTTGCGCGGCTTCCTTGGCCACTTCCTTCTCCCGAGCGTCCTCGCGCCGATCCGTCTCCAGATTGACCTGATCCACGATCCACGAGGCCAGCGTGGCCGTCACAATACCGATCAACGCGATGCCGGTGAACATCAGCACCACCGCAATGATCTTGCCTTGGAAGGTGACCGGCGAGAAGTCGCCATATCCCACGGTGGTCACGGTCACGAACGCCCACCACAACGCCGTGCCGAAGTCGGTGATCGTGGATCCGGACGCCCCGCGCTCCACGGAATACACGGCCAGCGCGCCCACGTACATGAGCATTCCCACCGCGCCGACCGCGTATACGGTGATGCGCCCGCGCACCGCCATGCCGGAGGTGCGGTTCAGCACGTGCAGCACGGTCAGCAAACGCAACAGTCGCAAGGGCCGGAGCATCGGCAGCGCGATGGTCAGCAGCGTGAACAGGTTGTGCTTGAACCACCGCCAGCGATCGTCGGCCAACCACAGCGAGACCACATAATCGACGACGAACACCACCCAGATCACGTTGATGACGGTTTCACACAGCGCGATATGCGTGCGGGAGAGAATTTCCCACGAATACACCACCAGAAACACCACGGACAGCACCATCAGCGGCCAGTCCGTCCACTTCTTCCACGTCTTCAGTCCCATATTCCGATTGCAGTGGCGCGTCCGCTGCGCCACTGCGGAGCATGACTCCGGACACCAGTGTTGTATACGTTCGTATACATTTCACGTTGTGTACGAACGTATACAGCGGTATTTTTCATCTCGTATTTCCCTTATGACTATCACCACAGTGATATAATCAAGAATATGTAAGGAGAGAGAGAAGGAGCCGGCCAATGGAGACCGCATCGATCGAACTGTGGCATGGCTCTTCGCATGTCATCAAGCATCCTGAATACGGGCTGGTCAAGCCGAACAACGATTATGGCCGCGGATTCTATTGCACGCGCAGCGTCGAGCTGGCCAAGGAATGGGCGTGCGCGGGACTGGATGACGGTTTCGCGAATCGGTACACATTGGCCACCAACGGGCTCACCTTCCTGGACCTGTCCCAGTTGCCCTACACCATCCTGAACTGGTTGGCCCTGCTGGTCGAAAACCGTCGTTTCCAGCCGACCACCACCGTCGCCGCGCAAGGCATCGAATATCTGAAACAAGTGTTTCTGCCGGATACCAGTCAGTCTGACGTCATCGTCGGATATCGTGCCGACGATTCGTATTTCTCGTTCGCCCGCGCTTTTGTCAATAACGCGATTTCCCTCGATCAACTCGCCGAGGCGATGCGGTTGGGTGAGCTCGGCAAGCAGATCGTACTCACCAGTCCTCAGGCATTCGCGGCGCTGCGGTTCCAAGGCTGCGAAATCGCCCGCGCTTCGACCTACCACGTATTGCGCAACGAGCGCGACCGCACGGCTCGTGAAGCCTACCGTCGCAACAGCGCTGAAGCCGATCTCGACGGCCTGTTCATGCGCGACATCATCCGTGAGAAAGTGACCAACGATGATCACCGCCTACGATGAGACATACTTGCCGGACGCCATGGCCAACTTGGCCGGCGCCTTCGATTATGCGCTGAACGATTGCGGGTTGCCGGTCGGCCTATTCATGGACTTCTTCGCCACCTCCGAGGCGGCCGCGCTTTTCGGGCGAGGCACGCCCAAATACGTGTGTGGCATGTCCGGCGAGGAGCTGGTGGCCGAAATCATGCGGCAAACCGGTTGGGCGCGCATTCTCGATATGCCGCCAGCCGCACTGCGCGCCGGCTCAACACCCGAATACTGGGCCGGATGGGTACTCGCATACTGCCAATGGACCAGGGGAGTGCGGTTCTCGGACATTCTCGATGTGCTGTCGCTCGACGATATCGTGCGACTGTACCCGACTCTGCACGAAGCCGACGAAAGCCGATTCGTCGACGTGTACGACGAGCGGGCCGCCCATAATCGCACCGAGGGCGACTCCCGGCTGCACACGATCCGCGTGCGCGCCGGACTCAGCCAATCCGGGCTGGCCCGCCGCTCCGGCGTTACCCTGCGCTCCATCCAAATGTACGAGCAGCGCCGCAAAGACCTTGGCAAAGCTGCCGTCTCCACCGTGCTCGCTTTGGCCCGCACGCTTGGCTGCCGCATCGAAGATCTGTTGGAGCCGTAAAGACGCGGAGTAGTATCGCGCCGCATCGATTCTGATAACTGAACAACTACTTTTAAGGCCCGGCCGGATGCTCGTTTGGACATCCGGCCGGGCCTTCTGGCTCCACACGGGGTGCCGAGGTATCCGTTCTCCGCTTCGAGGGGCTGATTTGGCCTTCCGTAGAGGTTTACTCCCGTTTCGAGGGGCTGGTGGCCCGCTAGAACACGGGTATAAACGGCTTCGCCCCACCGTCATTCCGCCATTTTGGGGATGCGCTTACTTGAGTACCAGCCCCTCGAAACGGAGATAGATCTCCGGAAAGGGTCAAAACAGCCCCTCGAAACTCAAGATGGCGGTTGCAGGGCGGTTGAGGATCAGTCGAAGAGCGGTTCAAACGCAAATGTGAACAATGCCACATGTGATTGGGCGGGTCGCTGCACGCCGATTTTCGGGGGTGCATGGGAATGGCGGAATATCAACGAAAAACCCTATATCTAGGTTTGTTATGTGACACGCGCCACTACATATAGTGCCTTGATTTCAAATCACACCGCTGTAATATGGCCTTCGCTTCACTGTTCATCAGAACCACATCAAGGGGAGTCGCCATGACCGTCACCGTGTTCACCAAGCCGCATTGCCCGCAGTGCGATGCCACCAAGCGCCAGCTCACCAAGCTGGGTGTGCCGTTTGAAACCGTGGACCTGACGCAGAACCCCTCCACCCTTGAGCAGCTGCAGGCCGCCGGTTTCCAGCAGGCTCCGGTGGTCATCACGCCGGACAACTCCTGGACCGGCTACCGCCCCGACCTGATTCGCGAAGTCGCCCAGCAGGTGGCCGCCGACAACCGCGCCGCCGCCACGGTGTCCGCGTGAGTCTGAGCCAGCCCGAATTCGCGGCCGAAGGCAAGACGATCGGCGCATTGGTCTACTTCTCGTCGGCCTCCGAAAACACCGCACGGTTCGTGGCCGGATGCCGTTTGCAGGACGAAGGCATCAACGTCTACCGCATCCCGTTGCGGGCCGCCGACCCGGCGCTAAACGTCCGCGAACCGTACGTCATCATGGTGCCCACCTATGGCGGCGGCGTGGTCAAGAAAGCAGTGCCGATTCAGGTCAAACGCTTCCTCAACGATCCAGCCAACCGCGAGTGGATTCGCGGCGTCATCGCCTCAGGCAACACCAATTTCGGTGAGGCCTACTGTGCCGCCGGAGACATCATCGCCGCCAAATGCAAGGTGCCCTACCTCTACCGTTACGAACTCATGGGCACCCCGGAAGACACTGCCGCCGTGCGAAACGGCCTCGTCCGCTTCTTCACCGAACAGTAAATCTTGACCCCCTCGAGGTATTGGCTCCCCTCTCCGAGGGGAGCTGTCAACGAAGTTGACTGAGGGGAGCAACTGTCTGAGTAAACACACTTCTGCCATATTCCAAGGATTTCCAATGACTGACCTCACCGCCACCGGCCTGCCGCTCGACAATACTGCCGACACCGCAGCGGAACAGTACGACCCGGCGCACGATTACCACGCGCTCAACGCGATGCTCAACCTCTATGACGCCGACGGCAAGATCCAGTTCGACAAAGACAAGGCCGCCGAACGCGAATACGTGACAGGGCACGTGGCCACCAACAGCAAGCGGTTCGCCTCCACCGCCGAGCGTCTCGAATACCTGATCAGCAACCAGTACTACAACCCTGCGGTCTTCAACCAGTACTCCGCTGAATTCCTCGACCGCATCTACGAGCACGTGGAATCCGCCGGCTTTGAGTTCGGCACTTTCCTTGGTGCGTTCAAGTTCTACACGTCCTACGCGCTCAAGACGTTCGATGGTCGCCTCTATCTTGAGGACTTCCCGCAGCGTTGCGCCGCTGTGGCCCTGGAGCTCGCCGCCGGCAATGAGCAGCAGGCCATCGAATACGCCGACGAAATGCTTGCCGGCCGCTTCCAGCCCGCCACCCCGACCTTCCTGAACCTCGGCAAGGCCCAGCGTGGCGAACCGGTCAGCTGCTTCCTGGTGCGCATCGAAGACAACATGGAGTCGATTTCGCGCGGCATCAACGCGGCCCTCCAGCTCTCCAAGCGCGGCGGTGGCGTGGCCCTGCTGCTGAGCAACCTGCGCGAGCTCGGCGCCCCGATCAAGCACATCGAGAACCAGTCCAGCGGCGTGATTCCGGTCATGAAGCTGCTGGAGGACTCCTTCTCCTATGCCAACCAGCTCGGCGCACGTCAGGGCGCGGGCGCGGTGTACCTCAACGCCCACCACCCTGATATCCTGCGCTTCCTGGATACCAAGCGAGAGAACGCGGACGAGAAGATCCGCATCAAGTCGCTGGCTCTTGGCGTGGTGATTCCGGACATCACGTTCGAACTGGCCAAACAGAAGGCCCAGATGGCCCTGTTCAGCCCGTACGACGTGGAGCGCGTGTACGGCAAGCCGTTCGCCGACATCTCCGTTACCGAGCATTATGACGAGATGGTGGCCGACGACCGCATCAAGAAGACCTACATCGACGCCCGTAAGTTCTTCACCACCATCGCCGAACTGCAGTTCGAATCCGGCTACCCGTACATCGTGTTCGAGGACACGGTCAACCGCGCGAACCCGATCGAAGGTCGCGTGACCATGTCCAACCTGTGCTCGGAAATCCTGCAGGTTCAGGAGCCGAGCGCATACAACGAGGACCTCACGTATGCGCATGTCGGCCGCGACATCTCCTGCAATCTGGGTTCGCTCAACATCGCTAAGGCGATGGATGGCGGCTTGGGCCACACGGTGGAGACGGCGATCCGCGCACTCACCTCGGTGGCCGAGCACACCAGCATCAACGCGGTGCCTTCGATTCGCCGCGCCAATGAGGAGGGCCACGCCATCGGTCTCGGCCAGATGAACCTGCACGGCTTCCTGGCCCGCGAAGGCATCCAGTACGGTTCTGAAGAGGGCCTCGACTTCACCGACATGTACTTCATGACCGTGGCCTACCACGCCTACCGTGCCTCGCACGCGCTCGCCGTGGAGCATGGCCGCACGTTCGCCAGCTTCGCTACGAGCGACTACGCCAAGCCGGCCGGCCAGGGCAACTACTTCGACAAGTACACCGATGGTCGTCGTTCGCTCACTCCGCGCACCGAACGGGTCCGTGCGCTGTTCGAACAGTACGGCATCGCGATCCCGACTGCGGCCGACTGGGAGGCCCTGCGCGACGCGATTCTGAAGGACGGCATCTACAACCAGAACCTGCAGGCCGTGCCGCCCACCGGCTCGATCTCGTACATCAACCATTCCACGAGCTCGATTCACCCGATCGCCTCCAAGATCGAGATTCGCAAGGAAGGCAAGATCGGGCGCGTGTACTACCCGGCCGCCTACATGACCAACGACAACCTCGGGTACTACAAGGACGCCTACGAGATCGGCTGGAAGGCCATCGTCGACACGTACGCCGAGGCCACCCAGCACGTGGATCAGGGACTGTCGCTGACGCTGTTCTTCCCGGACACCGCCACCACCCGCGACCTCAATAAGGCCCAGATCTACGCCTGGCGCAAGGGCATCAAAACCCTCTACTACATCCGCATCCGCCAGCAAGCCCTGGAAGGCACTGAGGTCCAAGGCTGCGTCTCCTGCATGCTCTGATCGTTCGATGGAGCGTATACCGCCTTTCTTCGGCACTCGACGTACCTTCGTACGCCTTCGGCCTCAGACGGCGGTCTCCGCACACATCGAACAACCAGAGGCCACTCTAAGGAACCCACAATGTCACGAACCATCTATAGAGCACTGCTCCGGCTGACCGCGCCGGAGGAGTTCGAAAACAAGCCCGCCGACAACTCCCAAGACGAGTAATACAAAGGAATCCCCATGGCACCGATTTCCATTCCGCGCAAACCGCTGAAACTCATCGACCGCGTCTCCGCAATCAACTGGAACCGCCTCGAAGACGAGAAAGACCTTGAGGTCTGGGACCGCCTGACCGGCAACTTCTGGCTGCCCGAAAAAGTCCCCGTCTCCAACGACATCCCCAGCTGGCAGAAGATGACCGAGGACGAGCACACGCTCACCATGCGCGTCTTCACCGGCCTGACCCTGCTTGACACCATCCAGGGCACGGTCGGCGCCGTCTCCCTGATTCCGGACGCGCTCACCCCGCACGAGGAGGCCGTGTACACCAACATCGCCTTCATGGAATCCGTGCACGCCAAAAGCTACTCGTCCATCTTCTCCACCCTGTGCTCCACCGAACAGATCGATGCCGCATTCGACTGGAGCGAGAACAACGAGTTTCTGCAGAAGAAGGCGGAGATCGTGCTCGACTACTACGAGGGCGACAACCCGTACAAGCGCAAGGTGGCCTCCACCCTGCTCGAGTCCTTCCTCTTCTACTCCGGCTTCTATCTGCCGATGTACTTCTCCGCGCACGCCAAGCTGACGAACACCGCCGACGTGATTCGTCTGATCATCCGCGATGAGGCCGTCCACGGCTACTACATCGGCTACAAGTACCAGAAGGGCATCGCCCAGCTGAGCGATGCCGAGCGTCTGGATCTGCAGGACTACACGTACGACCTGCTCAACGAGCTGTACGACAACGAAGTGGAGTACACCCAGTCGCTGTACGACCGCGTGGGCCTGACCGATGACGTCGAGAAGTTCCTGCGGTACAACGGTAACAAGGCGCTGATGAACCTCGGCTACCCGGCTTTGTTCCCGGCTGAGATTTGCGATGTGAACCCCGCGATCCTGGCCGCCCTGAGCCCGAACGCCGACGAAAACCACGACTTCTTCTCCGGCTCCGGCTCCTCCTACGTGATGGGCAAAGCCGAAGAAACCGATGACGACGACTGGGACTTCTAAGGGTTTCGCGGTCCGCGAACCCGCAGCGCCGCCGCGTTCGCACGGCGGCGCTACGCTGGAGATATGGAACAGGATCCGTTGGTCAGCATCATTATTCCGGTGTATAAGGTCGAGAAGTTCCTCGACGAATGCGTGGCGTCCGTTGCTGCGCAGACGTACGCCAATCTGGAGATTCTGCTGGTCGACGACGGCTCGCCCGACAATTGCCCGGCCATGTGCGACGCCTGGGCCGCCCGCGACCCGCGCATACGCGTGATTCACAAGCCCAACGGCGGCCTGTCCGACGCCCGCAACTCCGGTATCGCTGAGGCTATCGGCGCGTACATATACTTCGCCGATTCCGACGACACCGTGGCACCCACGTTGGTGGAGGACTGCCTGAACGCCATGCGCGAGTATGACGCCGACCTCGTGATGTTCCAGTTCGACACCATCTCCGAGAACAACAAGCCGCTGCTGTCCAACTATCGCCACAACGACTTCACCGAGGTGCAGGTCCTGACCCCGGTCGAGGTCATCAAAAAGCAAGTCAAGGCTGAGATTGACGGCTATTTCTGGGCCTTCCTGGCACCCGCCTCCACCTATCAGGGCACCGGATTCTCCTTCCCGGTGGGTCGCAAAATCGAGGATCTCTCCCGTATCTGCAACGTGATCGGCGAGGCCACGCGCGTGGTCCGTCTGCCCAAGGCGCTGTACCACTACCGCATGCGCGAGGGGTCGATTACCGCCAGCTGGGATCCGCAGCTCACCCGCGACTGGACCCGCGCCGCCGACGACCGCGAGGAATACATCGTCCACCGATTCCCCGAGCTCAAGGGCTTCATGACGCTGCAACAGCTGAATTTTTTTGCCAACCTCGATTACGAGACCATGCGCCAGTCGCTGATCGCCGGGCTCAAGATCGATCCCGAGGACGCCGACGCGCTTCGTCGCCGCATCGAGGGCCTGACCAAGTCCGCCGATGAGGGCGATGAGCCCGTACCGGAAACGTTGCGTGAGTTGCTCGGACTGCTCAAGCTGGGCATCGCCAAGGTGGCCGATGGCACGTTCGGTAAGGCCGATGGCAGCAGTACTGATGGCGATGCCGAGAACGATGACGTAACGCTGGCCGACCGTTTCCGCGACATGCGCGAGGACTGGCGCCAGCTGCGCATCCAGCGCATCGAAGACGCCGAGGAGCGCAAGGCCGAGCGCAAAGCCGCCCGCAACGGCGTCACCTTCGAGTCTGTGTCGCATTAGTCGGCGACTGATGGAATCCATCAGTCCGGGAAGAGCAGACCTGCTCTACGTCGGGCGTGCCGGTTCGCACGTTCGAGAAACAGGCGTGTCATGGGCCGAACCACACAACACCCCCAGAAACGCCCATAAAGTTAACTACATTTCAGACACGCCACTTGCCTTGGTCCACGGTCCGTGTATAGTAGTTCTCGGCTCAACGAAGAGAACCTTCACTGAACCGGAAAAAAGTAAACGCTGAAGCTTGCAGTTTCCGAAAGCAAAGTTGTACGTCGGTGGCGAGGGCGGAAGCACAGTAAAGAACAAATCCCTTTACAACGGATCGTGAGGCACGTACCTGCCTCTGAAAGGATTAGTAATTATGGCAGAAGTCGTTTTCGACCACGTCACTCGTATCTACCCGGGCAACGATAAGCCCTCCGTGGATGATCTGAATCTTGATATCAAGGATGGCGAGTTCCTCGTCCTCGTCGGCCCTTCTGGCTGTGGTAAGTCTACGACCCTTCGTATGCTCGCCGGCCTGGAAGAGGTCAACAAGGGCCGCATCCTCATCGGTGGCAAGGATGTCACCACGATGCAGCCGAAGGACCGCGACATCGCAATGGTGTTCCAGAACTACGCTCTGTACCCGCACATGACCGTTGCCGACAACATGGGCTTCGCCCTGAAGATCGCCGGCACTCCGAAGGACGAGATCCGCAAGCGCGTCGAGAAGGCCGCTGAGATCCTCGACCTGACCGAGTACCTCGACCGCAAGCCGAAGGCTCTGTCCGGTGGTCAGCGTCAGCGTGTGGCCATGGGTCGTGCAATCGTCCGTGAGCCGAAGGTCTTCCTCATGGATGAGCCGCTGTCCAACCTCGACGCCAAGCTCCGTGTCCAGACCCGTACCCAGATCGCTGCTCTGCAGCGCCAGCTGGGTGTCACCACCCTGTACGTGACCCACGATCAGACCGAGGCCCTGACGATGGGCGATCGCATCGCCGTCATCAAGCTCGGTATCCTGCAGCAGGTCGGCGCCCCGACCGAGCTGTACGATCGCCCGGCCAACGTCTTCGTCGCCGGCTTCATCGGCTCCCCGTCGATGAACCTGAACACCCACCCGGTGGTCAACGGCAAGGCGAAGATCGGTGAGGACACCGTGGACCTGCCGGCTGAGGCCGTCGCCAAGCTCACCGCCGAAGACAACGGCCAGATCGTGGTCGGCTTCCGTCCTGAGGACGCTGGCCTGGCCCCGGCTGACGACCCGAACGCCTTCTCCCTGAAGGTTGTGAACGTCGAGGATCTGGGCTCCGATGGCTACATCTACGGCAACATCATCACCGATGGCTCCGCCGCTGAGGCTTCCCAGGTCATGTCCGACCAGAACAAGCTCACCACGATTCGTGTGAATCCGCGTGCGCTGCCGAAGGTTGGCGCGACCGTCAAGATCAAGATCGACCCGGCCAAGATGCACCTGTTCGCTCCGTCGACTGAGCTGCGTCTGAACTAATAGATACTTGGCGAGGTCTAATCGCTTCGTCAACCATTAAACGAGGTTATTCTCTTCCTCTCTTATGACCTCGTTGGAAAAGCCCTGCACAGCTGCGGGGCTTTTCTTTTTGCCTAGAAAACGTACGCTAACTGACCTCGCAAATGAACATTTTCTAGTTTCTCGTCAACTTTTTCCTAGGAAGGGGGTATGGTTGTATGCAGTATCCCCCCGAAAAGGGGATTGCGAATCTATGCGGGGAAACGATGGGCTCGAAATTAAAGCTCGGCCGTTGCAGGTTTAACGGAGGAGCAGAACAGGAACCTGGACAGCATCGCCATGTCTTGCGGCGCTGCCTTGCTTCGGTTATCGCTGTTTCCTTGTCCATCGTGTGCATGGTGCCTGCGGCATATGCCCAGGACGTAGATGATGTAAATGGGTTCCTCTAACTCCGTAATTCTTGGGGGGGGGGATAATACTGTCGTAGCTGCTCCTTCTGCTCGCAATGTCAATGTTGACGATAAGACGTCAGAAGAGGCCAATACATCAAACGGTGCGCCAGCACCTTCTGAAACGAATCAGGAAGTCCAGCAAGATTCATCTTCTTCATCTTCCACTACCGGTGGTTCTTCCGAATCCTCAAATGGTGAGGCAGGCAACAAGGCGGATGCCGCAGCAGGGGCTGCTGCTGGCGATTCCGCTAATGACGGAACCCAAACGCAGGCTCCGACTGATACTTCTTCTCAAGGTGCCAAGAACGATTCTTCGACTGAGGCGGATCAATCGCCGGCGAAGGCCAATGTGCAGGTCGCCGCGACGGCGCTTGGCGGCCGTGACTTTGAAGGTCAGGTCACCAAGGAGATCAACGGCAAGACCTACATCCTGATCGGCAACGAGCAGCAGCTGCGTGCGATTGGTTCCGGCAAGAAGGTTATTGGCCGTATCAACAAGGTCACGCAGACCTGCACCGGGCAAGGACTCTCTGGCTACCACTGGGTAGATGGCGCGTCGTCCACTGAATACGCCGGTGACGCCGATCTTGCCGATTCGGATACCTTGCGCAATGCTGATGCCTCCGACTATGACAATTCGCTGGCGATATGTCATACGAAAGTGGACGCTGATAAGACCCGCACCAGGTATTACGGCGTGGGTGCTGATGGTACGCAAGCGGACTACTCTGCCGCCAACACTGGTCTGACATATTCGGCCGATGCGAATTATCTGATCTTCCGTGACATCGATTTGTCCAAGAACGCGGCGGATACCGCCAGTACTGAGTGGACTCCGCTCATGTTCTCCGGCACCATGCTCGGCGCGGTCTCCAACAGCGCAGACGCTGTGGCTAGCCTGTGGAAGGCTGTCGGCGCGGATGGCGCAAGCGTGGAGCATACCACAGCAGCTCGGCCGGTCATCAGCCATGTGGTCGTCAATCAACAGGGCAAGCAGCTGGACGTCAGCAAGCAGCAGGGCATCGGCTTCTTCGCCTCGATCACGAACAAGACCGTGATGAACAACACCAGTCTGGGCAGCGCCGGTACGGCCGTGGTGTCGAACCTCAAGCTGCAGGACGTGTCTGTGACGAATCAGGCAAGCAAGTCATATATTCAGCCGACACTGCTCGGCACACTCACTTCGGCAGTGGGTGGACTTTTGGATCTTCTGCTTAAGGCGTTGAAACTGCTGACATTCGGACAAGTAAATCTTGACCTCAATCTTCAAGGTCTGCTCACCCTGCACAAAGACAATCCTTCCAATCTCGCCACGGGTGCGTTCGCCGGCCGTATTTACGGCGATGCCAAGGTCACGGATTGTGAAGTGGCGGATGTTTCGGTATCCAGCGTAAGCCGTATGACCGGTGGTTTCGTGGGATATGTTGAGGGCGCAACCCGATACGATGCGGTCTCCGGCATCGTGGGAACGCTCACCAATGTACTCTCGAAGATCTTGGGTGTCATCCCATTCCTCGGGCTGGGCGATTTGGTGAACTGGTTGCTGTCCGGCACGCTCGGACTGAATGCCTTGATTCCGGTCGGCTACTACAACCCGGTCATCTCGAACAGTTCGGTGAACGGGTTCAAAAAGAACGTGGTGATCGGCAACAAGAATAATCCGCAAGCCGGCGGCTTCGTCGGTGCACAGATTGGCGCAATCATCGAGAACTCCTCGGTGACGAGCACGAACGGTTTCACCGTGCGGGCAACGCAATACGCCGGTGGCTTCGCCGGAATAAGCCGCAACGGCAATGTAGGTGGTCTGCTCAACTCGCTTGGTATTGATTTGCTGTCTGCACTGCGTCCGCAGAGCCTCATCGAGAACAGCAACCTGACCGTCGACGGCGATGGCAAGGTCACTGTATCTGCCACGGACTATGCCGGTGGATTTAGCGGCGCGATGGCCAATGCCTACGCGGTCAATAATACGATTTCAGCCACGGCTGCCGTGTCTACTGACAAATCCCACGCCGGAGGATTCACCGGATTTGCCTCCGTGGGATGGGGCCTAGAACTCGGCACGGACGATGCCACGAACGCATCGCTGCTGAAACAACTCACCAAGGCTGTGGCCAAATTGCTGAGCGGCAGCGGTAGTGGTGCGGGAGAACTGCTGTCCATCGTCGGTGTGAATCCCTCCGTGATTCTCGGCACGCAGATGAAGGGCTCCTTCACCGTTAAGGCTGGTGGCGATTACGCGGGCGGTCTCGTGGGAGAAGGATCGGGCACGGTGATCGGCGACTCCTCGCAGGATCATCTGCAGAACCTCACGTTCTGGAAATACAACAATCCCCGTGGGCTCCCTCAGCAGCGCTCCACTGCCATCAACGGTCTTGAATCAGTCAGCGCCGGCGGCTCCTACGCGGGCGGCATCGCCGGCAATCTGCAACCGACCACAGTGGCTGGGTTGCTCAACAGTGTGGTGAAAATTGGCGATATCGCCACGCTCAAGAAGTTCGACCAGTTTGCCCCGTTCACCGTGGAGAACGTGACTGTTGCTGCCCCGGCATCCGGCTTGACAGTGACGGCTGGCTCATACTATGCGGGCGGTGCCATCGGATGCGCCACCGGTGGTGACGTGACCAACACCAACCTCACTAATCTGGCCACGGTCACGGCCAAGGGAGAAGCCGGCGGTTTCATCGGCTTCTCCGGACCGGGCGACGCCGTTGGCGCCGGCGGCCTTAATGTGCTTGGGCTTATCAAGCTATCCGGTCTGCTATCGGTTGCCCAATATTCTTCGGTTGCAGTCACTGCATCGAATGTGAACGGCATCGCCAACGGATTCACGGTCAAGGCGACCGGCAAGAACGAGAACAACGAGACCACCGATTACGCTGCGGGCGGCTTCTACGGCCAGGCCAACAGCACCAAGACCCGCGAAAGCCATGTGACGAACCTCAAGTCGGTCACGGCCGATACCAGCACATCCGATGGCATAGCGGGTGGCTTCGTGGGCTTCTCCACCACCGGCGGCCTCGCCGACGCACTTAGCAACGCCGATGATTCCAGCGTATTGGACAACCTCATCAAGGGCGGACTGCTGTCCGTGAACGACCTGCTCGGTGCCATGCCGTATCTGATTCCAAGCTATACGGATACCACTGTGTCGTATGTCAACGGTGGTTACGTCGAAGGTGATATCGCGGGAGGCTACGCCGGCAATTTCCAAAGCGGCAAAGTCAATCAGTTCGATAAGAAAGATCTCGAGAACGACCCAACACTGGCAGACGTGCAGTCCCGCGTCCAAGCCAACCCCGTGGCTGTTGTCAACCTCGACCATGTGACCGGCGGCGCATACGCGGGCGGTTTCGGCGGCAAGGTCGTTTCCGGCGCACTCGCTTCGGCTGGTAACGGCGGTCTGAGTCTGCTCGGCAAATTCGGTACGGTGGATCTCGCCAACCTGCTGCAGGTGGTGCAGGGCTATGTGCCGTTCATCTCCTACGCAGGTGTGCATTCCGATGCCACCACCGTGGAGACCACCAGCGGCAACAAGATTTCCGACCCGGATGATCCCGGCTTCACCGTCTCCGCCACCCGACTTGACCAATCCGATACGCAATCCGGTTCCGCCG
>ENA-OQCU01000263-OQCU01000263.1-human-gut-metagenome-genome-assembly--contig:-NODE-263-length-26894-cov-5.029290_pt1 | contig 26894 bp, 20 predicted proteins | sample MGYA00242504_ERZ504590 | MGnify/ENA primary metagenome ERZ504590 (study PRJEB26092, sample SAMD00036318) | human gut metagenome | host: Homo sapiens | study: EMG produced TPA metagenomics assembly of... | reverse complement strand
ATGTGATACAGCACATTCAGGATTTATGCAAAGAGCGTTCCTGGACTTATTACCGTCTTGCAAAAGAGGCGGACATTCCCTATTCTACCTTAAATAATATGGTAAACCGCACCAATATTCCAACCATCCCTACCCTGCAGAAGCTCTGCGACGCTTTCGGCATCACACTTGCCGATTTCTTTCTCGACGAGCCGGATGCCCTGCAGCTTACCGAAGGACAGCAGGAAATCATTACGCTTTACAATAATCTTTCGCTGGAGAAAAAGAAAATCTTAAAAGCTTATATGAAAGGTCTTCTGATGGAAGTCTGACTTTTCCGGCATCATAAGTATCACAGATAAAGAAAGTTCCGTTTTTTGTTTTTCTAAAACAGAGGCGGAACTTTTTTTCTGTCGATAAACTTTTCTTAAATTTTTCTAAAGCCCGGGACTTTTCCCGTATTTCGTTGTAGAATAAAGGACAACTGTTCACATATTAATCACAGAAGGAGTTACCCTTTCATGCTACAGATTCAGCATATCAAAAAAGAATACCGGACCGGGACGCTGGTACAGAAAGCGCTCGACGATGTGTCCTTAAATTTGCGCGACAACGAGTTTGTCGCTATTTTAGGGCCGAGCGGTTCCGGAAAGACGACGCTTCTGAATATCATCGGCGGCCTCGACCGCTACGACAGCGGCGATCTGATCATCAACGGCATTTCCACGAAAAAGTATAAGGACCGCGACTGGGATTCCTACCGGAACCACACGATCGGCTTTGTCTTCCAGAGCTACAACCTGATCCCGCACCAGACCATCCTTGCAAACGTAGAGCTGGCGCTTACCATTTCCGGTGTTTCCAAAGAGGTGCGGCGCAAAAAAGCAATCGCGGCACTTGAAAAGGTCGGTCTTGGAAAACAGCTCCACAAGCGGCCGAGCCAGATGTCCGGCGGTCAGATGCAGCGTGTCGCCATCGCCCGCGCTCTTGTCAATGATCCGGAAATTCTGCTTGCCGATGAGCCGACCGGCGCGCTCGATTCCGACACCAGTATTCAGGTCATGGACCTGCTGCAGGAAGTTGCCAAAGAACGCCTTGTCGTCATGGTCACACACAATCCGGAGCTCGCCGAGCTTTACGCCAACCGGATCGTCACCCTGCGTGACGGTGTGATCTGCTCCGACACGAACCCGTTTGAGCCGGATTCCGAAACCCTGCTTCCGCCCAAACACAAAAACATGGGCAAATCGTCGATGTCCTTTCTGACGGCGCTCTCCTTAAGTTTTAATAACCTGCGCACCAAGAAAGCGCGGACCTTGCTCACCTCGTTTGCCGGCTCAATCGGCATCATCGGCATTGCACTGATTCTGGCACTCTCCTCTGGTGTCAACGAGTATATTCAGAATATGGAAGAGGAAACTCTCTCCGAATATCCTCTTCAGATCCAGAGCACCGGCTTTGACCTCACTTCGATGATGGTCGGCTCACAGAATGCCGGCAAAGACTCAAAAGATTCCGGCAAAAAGAATGAAATCAAAGTCCAGGAAGTCGTGACCAACATGTTCTCCACCATGAACTCCAACGATCTCACTTCCCTGAAAAAGTACCTTGACGGCGGTGCGGACGGCATTTCCGACTACACAAATGCCATCGAATATTCCTACTCCGTCACGCCGCAGATCTACCGCGAAAACGGCGATTCCATCCGCCAGGTGCACCCGGACCAGTCGTTCCGCTCGCTCGGCCTTGGCGCAAGCTCCAACAGCATCATGTCATCCATGATGAGCACCAACGTCTTTTACGAGATGCCGGACACCGCTTCCCTGTACGAGAACCAGTACGACTTAAAAGCCGGACACTGGCCGGAAAACTATAACGAATGTGTGCTTGTCCTCACTTCCGACGGCGGAATGAGTGATTTTCTGCTCTACACCCTGGGGCTCCGCGATGCACTCGAGCTGGATGAGATGGTCCGCCAGTTTTTAAATGAAGAAACCGTCGAGACCCCTTCCTCCATCGGCACGTATTCCTACGATGATATCCTCGGCACCACGTTCCGTCTTGTGAACAGCGCCGACTGCTACGAATACGACAGTCAGTATCAGGTCTGGAAAGATAAAAGCGACAACGAAGACTATATGAAAAAGCTCGTTGCCAACGGCGAAAAGCTCACAATCACCGGTATTGTCCAGCCGTCCCCTGACTCTGCCGCCTCTGCCCTGACCGCCGGCATCAATTACCCGGCATCGCTGACCCGCCACGTTGTGGAGGAAGCAAAGAAATCCGAGATTGTGAAACAGCAGATGGCGGACTCCTCCATCGATGTCTTTACGAATCAAGAATTCGGCACCGTGGATCAGAACAGCGGTCTTGATATGGATTCCTTTATCACTGTCGATGAGGACAAGCTGCAGAACGCTTTCCAGTTCGACGATTCCGCACTCTCCGGTGCTTTTTCCGGTGATTCCATGAACCTTGATTTTTCCAGTGCCTTTGCGGACGCCGGAAGCAGCATGGATCTCGCGGGTGCGATTGACCTCAGTCAGATCTCTCTTAATTTCGACGGACTGCCGCAGCTTGATCTTGGCCAGATTTTATCCGGGCTTACTCTCAATGTCAGTGAAGACGGCATGCAGGAACTGGCTTCCAGCCTCATGGAGGGCTATCAGGGCTACGCCTCGGAGCACCCGGAGGCGGATTATTCCCATTTACAGGAGGATTTCGTCTCCTACATCAATTCCACGGAAGCACAGGAAATCCTGCGGCGCCACATCCAGACCATCATTGCAGGCGGCGGTGTTTCCATTACACAGGAACAGATCCAGGAACTCATTCAGCGGATCTTCAAAGGGTATCAGGCATACCTGATCAAGATGGGCTACACCGACCCGGAACAGTTTGATGCTTATCTTGCGGAGTATCTGCAGACCGAAGAAGCTGTTCAGATCATCAACGACTGGATTTCCGAGGTGATGCAGAACAACGGCAATATCGAAATTACATCCGACCAGCTCACTGCGCTTGCGACGGAGCTTTCCAACGGTTATCTCGCTTACGTGAAGGAGAACGGCCTGCCGGATCCGACGGAGATGGGCCAGCACTTTATCGCCTATCTGAACACGGCGGACGGCCAGCAGCGGCTGAACAGCGGTATCACAAAAATCGTCGATCTCGACGGACTGCAGTCCCAGGTTTCTTCTGCGCTCACAAACTACATGGCAGGCGTTATGGGAAGCTACTCCGCTTCTGTCGCCTCGGTTCTGCAGACACAGATCACTTCCGCGATGGAACAGATGATGACGCAGATGGCCTCTGCAATTCAGTCCGAGATGGAGCGCGCCATGACGCAGGTCGGTAATTCTCTTCAGGATTCGATGGGCGATGCCATGAAGATTGACACCGATGCCTTTGCAAGTGCCTTCCGGATGAATATGACTGAGGATGATATGAAAGAGCTCTTCGCTTCTCTTAGTTCTTCCGGCTCTTCCACCTATGAGGGCAATCTGCAGAAACTGGGCTACGCTGATTTTGACGAACCTTCTTCGATCAGCATTTACCCGAAAAACTTTGAGAGCAAGGAACACGTTGTCTCCATCCTCGACGGTTACAATGACACGATGGAAAAGAAGGCAAAAACGAGCAGGTAATCTCGTACACCGATATGGTCGGCACTCTGATGTCCTCCGTCACGGATATCGTCAACATCATCAGCTACGTGCTGATCGCTTTTGTCGGCATTTCCCTTGTGGTTTCCTCGATTATGATCGGCGTCATCACCTATATCAGTGTTCTGGAACGCAAGAAAGAGATCGGTATCCTGCGCGCGATCGGTGCTTCGAAACGCAATATTTCGCAGGTCTTCAATGCCGAAACCTTCATCATCGGACTCTGTGCAGGACTGATCGGCATCGGGCTCTCGCTGCTTCTGATGATTCCGGGCAACCTTCTGATCCACCATCTGGCGGATACGACGAAGGTCAGTGCTTCTCTTCCGCTCGTCCCGGCGCTTGTTCTGATTGCACTCAGCGTCGTTCTGACCCTGATCGGCGGTCTGATTCCGTCGAAGAAAGCGGCAAAAAGCGATCCGGTTACGGCACTCCGGACAGAATAATCTGATCCTTAAAACACACTTTGCAAGTACGCAAAAAGCGGCCGGCAGAGGCTTTTCAAAAGTCCCGCCGGCCGCTTTTTTCTATCTTAAACTTTTATTTTTCTTCCAGAGAAAATCCATGCTCTGTCCGCACCAGTGTCGTCTCATAGAAGGTCTTTGCGAACTGCACCAGATAAGCAGTATCTTTGGCGCCTGCCGTCTCATACGGGGAATGCATCGCAAGCTGAGCCATTCCGATATCCACGCTTGTCACCGAGACAAGAGAGTTCAGAATTGCGCCAAGCGTGCTTCCGCCCGGAATGTCGGCGTGGTTTGCGAATACCTGGCACGGTACGCCGGCCTTCTCGCAGAGCATCTTTGTTACTGCCTCGGAAACGGCATCCGTTGTATATTTCTGGTTTGCGCTCTGTTTAATGACAACGCCCCCATTCATGTATACGCGGCTCTTCGGATCGTATTTCTCCGCATGTGCCGGGTGGAAGGCATGTGCATTGTCAGCAGAAACAAGGAAGCTTCCCGCAAGATCTCTGTGATATGCAATCGTGTCTTTTCCACAGGCTGCATTGATATGCTGCAGTGTCTCTGTCAGGAACGAAGAATCCGCACCCTGCTTTGTGAGGCTTCCTACCTCCTCATTGTCAAAGATTGCGCAGACATTGACCTGGCCTGTTGCCTTTGCAGCAAGAAAGCCCTTTAAGGAGCCAAACGCGCTCTGCAGGTCATCCAGACGCCCACTGGATAAAAACTCCCTGCCGGCACCCCAGATGGATCCTTCCACTCGGTTATACAGATAAAGCTCCATGGAGAGAATATCCTCTTTTGCGGTATCCGGCAGAAACAGCTCATAAAAATGATCTTTCGCTGTCTCATCACCGAGAATCGGGAGCATGTCGGTCTGCACACTGTATTTGATTCCGTTGTTGATGTCACGATTCAGATGAATCGGCAGATTCGGGATCGTCACCAGATCTCGTCCGGCATCAACCAGCACGGATTTCACGCTGTTTCCGTCACGTACCACCATGCGGCCCGCCAGGGAAAGCGGACGGTCAAACCATGGGGAACGGATCATTCCGCCGTAGCCCTCCACGTTCAGGCGGGTGTAATGACCATCCGTCACGAATGGGTCCTCTCCCTTTACTTTAAACGTCGGACAGTCGCTGTGGCTTGCGATGATCTGGTAGCTGGAAAATGCGCTCTCAGGGATCTGGAACGCAATCACCGAGGATTCATTTCTCGTCACATAATATTTTCCGCCCGGAACGAGACTCCATTCTTTTGTCTCCTCCAGTTTTGTATATCCATTTTCGTTCAGCAGATCGCCGGCTTCTTTTACCACATGAAACGGGCTTTTGCACCGCATGATAAAATCGAGCAGCTCCTGCGCTGTATTCAGGTATTCCATAGTTTTTCTCCTTTGCATATATTCAAACGCTTCTTCTATTTTATAAAATCCCGCTGTCTTTTTCAAGACCCAAAAACCTGTGGGAACTTACTGTATCACTCGCAATCATCATTTCGAAGCGGATATTCGCAATCCGCTTCGCTACTCGCACATAAAACCAGCCGCTGCTTCGCAAAAAAATCCCGCACAGACAGATTTTTATTTTCTGTCGTGCGGGACTTACTTTTTCCGTTTTTTCTGCTATGCGGAAACCTGATTTCCGGTATACAGCTGGTAATATTTTCCTTTCTGTTCCATCAGCTGATCATGGGTACCGCGCTCAATAATTTGTCCCTGCTCAAGAACCATGATACAATCGGCGTTTCGTACGGTGGACAGACGATGTGCGATAACAAAGGTTGTTCTTCCACTCATCAGCTTATCCATACCATCCTGAACAATGCGCTCGGTACGGGTATCGATGGAGCTTGTCGCCTCATCGAGAATCAGTACCGGCGGATCTGCAATGGCTGCACGCGCGATCGCAAGAAGCTGCCGCTGACCCTGGGACAGATTCGCACCGTCTCCGGTCAGCATTGTGTCATAGCCCTGCGGCAGACGCATAATGAATCCGTGCGCATTCGCCAGTTTTGCTGCTGCTACAACCTCATCCTCCGTCGCATCGAGCTTTCCGAAGGCAATATTTTCTCTTACCGTTCCCGTAAACAGATGTGTATCCTGCAAAACAATGCCAAGCGATCTTCTCAGGTCATCTTTTTTGATCTTTCCAATGTTGATCTCATCGTAACGGATCTTACCTTTCTGAATATCATAGAAGCGGTTGATCAGATTGGTAATGGTTGTCTTTCCGGCTCCGGTAGAACCGACAAACGCGATCTTCTGACCCGGCTCTGCAAACAGCGATACATCGTGCAAAACAATTTTATCCGGGTTGTAGCCGAAATCAACATGTTCGAATACCACACGGCCCTGCAGCTCGCGGTAATCCACAGATCCATCTGCCTGGTGCGTATGCTTCCATGCCCATTTTCCGGTACGCTCTTTCGTCTCGGTGAGTTTTCCGTTTTCTTCCTTCGCATTGACAAGCGTTACATACCCCTCGTCCAGCTCCGGCTCTTCATCCATCAGTCGGAAAATACGTTCCGCTCCTGCAAGTGCCATAACAATTGCGTTCAGCTGCTGGCTGACCTGGTTGATCGGCATGTTAAAACTCTTGTTGAAGGTCAGAAAGCTTGCTAGACCACCGAGCGTAAAGCCACCGACGCTGCCAAGGGCAAGTGCACCGCCGACAATTGCACAGACAACATAGCTCATATTTCCAAGCTGTGCATTGATCGGTCCGATAACATTTGCAAACGCATTGGCATTGTAAGCACTCTCATACAGATTGTTATTAATTTCTTTGAATTTTTCGATATTCTCCTCTTCATGACAGAATACCTTGACAACCTTCTGGCCATCCATCATCTCTTCGATAAAGCCGTTGACTTTACCAAGATCCCTCTGCTGTTTTACAAAGAAATTTCCGGAAAATCCGGCCACCTTTTTTGTCACTCCCAGCATGATAGATACCATAACCAGCGTTGTAATCGTCAGCGGGATGTTCAGAATCAGCATACTGACAAAGACACTGACAATCGTGATTGCACTGTTGATGATCTGCGGGATACTCTGACTGATCATCTGACGCAGGGTATCAATATCATTTGTATAAATCGACATGATGTCGCCGTGCGCATGGGTATCAAAATATTTAATCGGCAGCTTTTCCATATTGCCGAACAGATCATTTCTCAGATTCCGCAGGGTTCCCTGGGATACATAAATCATGGTACGGTTCTGAACGAACGCAGCCACAATACCGATTCCGTAAAATCCGGCCACCCGCAAAATTGCGTGGAGCAGCGGGCCAAAATCCGGATCCGGCTGGGTCAGCATCGGCGTGATATAGCCGTCAATCAGCGTTTTCATAAACATCGTTCCCTGTACATTTGCCAGGACATTGACAAAAATCGCAATGACAACAGCGATGCAGTGTACCGTATAATCCTTTAATACATATTTCATAATTCTGGTAAAGATCTTCATCGGATTCTTGACCTGCGGTTTCACCCCTCTTGGAGGTCTTGCGCCCGGTCCCTTTACCTGTTGTACTTTCTCTGCCATTCCTTACTCACCTCTCTTCTCGTCAAAGTCTCCGCCGCCACCGGTCTGAGACTCATATACTTCGCAGTAAATTTCATTGGTTTTCAGTAATTCCTCGTGGCTTCCAAAGCCGTTTACTTTTCCGTTCTCCATGACAATAATGCGGTCCGCATCCTGTACACTGGAAATACGCTGTGCAATGATCAGCTTTGTCGTCTCCGGAATCTCGGTCAGGAATGCTTTCCGGATTTTAGCATCCGTTGCGGTGTCGACGGCACTCGTACTGTCATCGAGGATCAGAACTTTCGGTTTTTTCAGCAGTGCTCTTGCGATACAGAGACGCTGTTTCTGACCGCCGGATACGTTCGATCCGCCCTGCTCTATGTAGGTGTTGTAGCCATCCGGCATCCGGTCGATAAATTCATCGGCGCACGCCAGGCGGCAGACTCGTTTGCACTCTTCTTCGGAAGCGTTTTTATCACCCCAGCGGAGGTTGTCGAGAATCGTACCGGAAAACAGTACGTTTTTCTGCAGAACAACGGCTACTTCATTTCGCAGAGTTTCCATATCGTAGGAACGGACATCCTTTCCGCCGACTTTGATGGAGCCTTCCGTGACATCGTACAGACGGCTGATCAGGTTGACAAGACTCGTCTTCGCACTTCCGGTTCCGCCGATGATACCGATGGTCTCACCGGATTTGATCGAAAGGTTGATATCCGAAAGAACCGGCTCGCCTGCTCCCTTTTTGTAGTTGAAGTAGACGTGATCGAAGGTAATGCTTCCGTCCGGAATATCAAAGTCCGGATTCTCCGGATTGTCGAGATCGCTCTTCTCATTCAGAACCTCGGTAATACGGCGCGCACTCGCAAGGCTCATCGTGATCATAACGAATACCATCGAAAGCATCATGAGGCTCATCAAAATGTTCATGCAGTAGGTCAGAAGGCTCATCAGCTCTCCTGTTGTCAGGCTGCTTCCGACGATCATCTTCGCACCGAGCCAGCTGATCAGAAGAATACAGCTGTAAACGGTAAGCTGCATCAGCGGCGCGTTGAAGGAAAGGTTTTCCTCTGCTTTACAGAAAATTTTGTAGATGTTCTCTGCTGCTTTGTGGAACTTACTTGTTTCATGATCCTCACGCACATACGCTTTTACTACGCGGATGGCGGATACGTTTTCCTGTACGCTCGCATTCAGCTCATCGTACTTCGGAAATGCCTGATCGAAATATTTCGTCGCGGAACGCATGATCAAAAACAGACACGTTCCGAGGATAAGAACGGCTACCAGATAAACGCTTGCAAGACGTGCATTGATATAAAACGACATAATCATCGCGATAATCATGCTCGACGGTGCACGCATGCACATACGAAGAATCATCTGATAGGCATTCTGCAGGTTGGTGACGTCTGTCGTCAGGCGGGTGACAAGACCTGCGGTGCTGAATTTGTCGATATTCGAAAATGAATATTCCTGAATGTTTTCAAACATGGCCTGACGCAGATTTCTTGCAAATCCGGCAGACGCTTTTGCTCCATATTTTCCGCCCATGATACCGGCAAACAGACCGATGGCTGCTGCTGCCACCATGAACGCTCCCACCACGTAGATGTGATGGAGATCGCCTTTTTCTACACCATCATCGATAATGGATGCCATCATAAGAGGAATGATCATCTCCATGATAACTTCCAGAATCATGAAAAGCGGAGTGGCAATGGAGGCTTTTTTAAACTCTTTTACCTGTGCTCCAAGTGTTTTTAACATGATGTCTCTCCTAACATATTTTTTACATTGCTTTTGAGCTGGTCGATTGACACGGTAGAAGGTATCGAGATCTTCTTTTGCAATTCCTTCAATTGTCTGTTCTTCCAGAATATCGATCATATCTTTCGTCTTCTCGTGAAGCTCTCTTCCGGTATCGGTCAGCACCAGTTTCTTCAGACGTGCATCATAGGGAACGGACTCCCGTCGGATGTAGCCCTTTTTCTCCATGAGCTTTAAAAATATTCGTCACGGTGGACCGGCAGATCTTAAACTCCGCCTCGATATCCTTCTGGAAAAATATCTTTGTCTTCGTTCCGGCACAGATACCCTAAAATCCATCCGTGCATGGCGGTCAGTTCATGACCCCCCGCTCTCTGGCGGCTGCCATCAGGTTCCGTGACATCATATTGTCCAGCGTCCGCAGTTCGTGGCCGATTTTTCTTTTTTTACAACACACGCTGCTTTTTTCCTCCTTTCCCCTTTGCTGCCGTCCCCATCTGTTCGTTATAAAACTGTTTGAATAAGGACTGTTCTATAAGCAACTGTTCTATAGATGACTGTTTCATATTAAACAGTTCGCTATAGAACATTCTAGGAGGTTTTGTGGGAAATGTCAACCTGTTTGCGTAAAAATTTGAAAAAATGCTCCGGATAAAAGTTTTTCACTTTCCGCCCGGAGCATTCCGCTCGTTTATTCTTCGATTTTTCTTCTTAAATAGCTTCCCACCATATGGGAAAAGTTGCGGATGTCGCGCGCATATGCGAAATCCTTGCCGAAAATCTTCTGCTCCGCCATAAGCTCCGTCTCCTCGCCTACAAAGACCCCAAGCACCGAGACACCCTGCTGCCTGAGGCGCCGCACCTCAGTTGCCGTGTCATGCAGTGCATAGTCATCCCGGTACGGCTTTGGATTTCTCGCATTCGGCCGGTTCACCAGCACATCGTACGGCTTTCCGTCGCTTAAGAGGATCAGCAGCTTCCGGTCCTCCTGGCGTTTTAAAAGATCCATCCCCGCAGCCTTGACAGCAAGCCCGTCGCGGTTGTTTGATGATGTGATATACTCAAAAATATTGCTGTTCTTCTCCCGCGGATCGTCGTAATCGCGCATCCGGTGCAGGATCGTGTAATCCCAGAACGTACAGAAGCTCATCACGCGGAACGGGATGTGCAGGCGGCTTAAGGTCTCCGCCAGAATGTACGTCTGCAGTGTCACATTCTCCTGGCGCGGCCGCTGGGAACCGCTCGCATCTACGAGAATATCCACAACAAAATCCAGCGAATTCCGCCGCTGCTCCAGCCGGAACAGATCCGCATTCTGGCTCCGTCCCACCTTCCACATTCGCGCGGGCTGTAAAATTCCGTGGTCTGCATCCGCAAACGACTGATCCTCCTGCAGCAGCATCGCTTTTTTCAGTTCCTGATACAGCAGCGAAATGTTCTGCCGCACCGCGCGGTGCTGGTCGTAATAGGCATGAAGGTTTTTATCCTTCTGCTTCTGCGCGTAGGAGAGCTGATAATACTTTCCGACCGGATTTTTCAGCACACCCTCCGTGTAATAGAGGCTGCAGTCGCTGTGGACGCCGCGGCAGAGCTGGTAATTCCGGCTTTTCTCCTCACTCTCCGAGAGCCACGTTTTTCCGTAATTGCGCTGAATGTACTGATACATCCGTGCCAGCGCTTTCTCATCGACGACAACGACCTTTTTTGGTATCGCTTCCCGCTGTTTTTTCTTTCTTCTCTTCCGCCTCTTTTGATGTGAAATTTGTCATATCAAGCGAAACTCGCTCCAGATATGTCTCGAGCCCGTCCTCATACAGCTCTTCCGAAAGGAAATCCTTCCAGGAATACTCGGTGAGCTCCTCGATCGTTACCGCAAGAACCGAGGCAAGATCACCGTGCTTTTTCACAAATGCGGGATCGACAACCTTATTGTACAGCTCGTCCGTCACCCGGATCAGTTCCATTGTATCCGCTGTTTCGGATGCGTGCTTCAGCAGCTCCATCCACTCCCGCGTTTTCCCCGAGTATGAAGGGCTTTTTCCCTCGTCCTCCTCTCTTCTTCCTCGCAGATACTCCAGTTTCAGACGACCTGTCTCATTTTTGGATAAAGATTCAAACGAGTGGTCCAGTATTTCCTCCGCTGCTCTCCTTCGAAAGCCCTTGACACCGGGGCGCTCGCTTTCGAGCCGCTTCGATACGGCCTCCTCCGTCACCAGCTGGGCGAGCATCATCAGTTCTCCCTCCGCTGCGCCGCTGTAAACCTTCTTCACCAGATACAGGCTGTAGGCTTCCCGATCAAAATAACACGAAAAGGCACCCTGGCGGATCGTATCGTACAGCACCGTATCCGGCTCTTTCGCATACCGCTCCACGTCCGGGTTCAGCTTCAGCGTGTAGTCGCCGCTGACAGTCCAGACGAGATTGCGGATCCGGCTTTCCAGCTCCATCTCATGCGTTTTTAATGTTTCCTCTGTCACCATACGTATTTCCTCTAAAAAATATCCTGCGGCGTCCACTCTTCCGGAATCCGCGTGCGCACGACATCCCGCACGATCTCTTTTTCAAACAGGTCAAAGCATTTATTGACAATGCCGATCTGCACCGCAAGATACGGGGACAGCCCCTGACGCATCGTGCCAATCGCTCCGAACAGACCGCGGAGGTCGAGCGCGCGCGTGGTGATTTCCGCCTGTTTTGCCTTTTTCTGCAGATCGAGGTAAAGGCCGGCCAGCGCTTCGCGTGCCGCCGGTTTCAGATCCGGGAATTTTGACTGCATCAGATAAAACAGTGTCTCTTCTGTAAGCGGCGGCATGTCAATCACCAGAAAGCGGGACACCAGCGCTTCATTCAGCTCCCTCGTTCCCGCATAGCCGTAATTCATCGTTCCGATCATCCGCGCCGCCGGGTGAAGCGGAATTTTATCGTAGCCCGGCACATCGATGATACGGCGGTAGTCGAGCGCCGCGTGAAGAACACTGACCGCATCGTTTTTCGCCATGTTGATCTCATCGAGAATACCAAAGCCGCCTTCCTCGGCACAGCGGTAAATGCTGCCCTTCCGGAGTGTGACCTCCTGGTTCTGGAACGTATCGGTTCCGATCAGCTCGGCACTTCCCGTATTTACATGGAAGGAAACGTTGTACGTCGGTCTTCCGAAAACGTACGCCAGTGTCTCCGCCAACACGTTTTTTCCCGTTGCCTTTTCGCCGGTCAGCAGCAGATTTTCGCCCTGCAGAAGCGCGGCAATCGCCATCTCCAGAATCTCTTTTCCAAAAAACGGGATTTCCGGCGTGCTCATGCGGTTCTCTAAGCCCTCCGCCACCGGATAGCTCTCGCGGAATCTCCGCACGCTCTCAATTAACGCCCCGCTTACGCCCTGTTCCTGTAAAAATGAATCGTTCATCTTCTATTTTTTAATCCTCTCTGTCGTTAAAATATCTTTTTGCTTCTACCAGTATACGGGATCTGCCTTTTTTCTGCAAGACCTGTCGGACTTATAGTAATCCCCGAAAATAATGCAAAAAATTCAGCACCGCAGAGCGTGAATTACTGCGTCACAGATTTTCGTCGTACCCCGGTACGCCTTCAAATCTGTTCCTTGCAATTCGCGCTCTGCAGCACTGCCTTTTTTGCATTATTTTCGGGTCTTGCTATAGATTGAATTGGATTGAAACATAAAGACACCGGAAAACAGGCTTTATCCCGTTTCCCGGCGTCTTATTTCTGTCATTGATTCCGTTCATGCATCGCATTATCCGCGGATTCCGGAAAGAATTTCCTCTGTGGAAGCTTTTGCCTCCTCATCCAGGTTCTCTTTCTTATAGTTCTCATATCTCTGTTTGTGATGCGAATTCTCTGCCCACAGCTCGTCTGCGGCTTTTTTCCACTCTGCTGCATACAGGTCGCATTTTCCGCACAGATGCTCTGCGCTCTCCGGGGACTGCAGGTCGGTTGACTTCGCGCCGGTTTTCTCGACCATCTCACGCAGCAGTTCCGGGTTTTCAAGCATCGGACATGGACGCAGGTGGTTGCGGTTGAACGGCTGTCCATCGCGGTATGCCTGGAACAGCGGCTGCTGCAGTGCTTCGATCAGGGAAACTTCGTTGATGTTGGCGCCGGAGTAATGGATGAAAACACACGGCTCCACATCGCCGTTTGCATTGATATGGCAGTAGTTTCTTCCTCCTGCGATACAGCCTCCGACGAACTCACCGTCGTTCTGGAAGTCCATAACAAAGATCTGTTTGTCGCTCTTATCGGAACGGATCTCACGCAGTCTGTGATAGATATATTTTCTCTGCTCAACCGTCGGCATCAGCTCCGGTGCAGCGTCCATGCCGACCGGCATGAAGTGGAAATACCAGCTGTAACGGCATCCGTGCTCGATCAAAAGATCCAGGAACTCGTCACTTGTAACGGTCTCGAGGTTTGCTCTTGTGTAGCAGATGGAAGTACCAAAAAGCAGACCGTGTTTTTTCATCAGATCCATGGCTGCCAGAACTTTATCGAAAATACCCTCGCCGCGGCGTCCGTCGTTGACCTCCTCGAAGCCTTCCAGAGACAGGGAGAAGGAGATATTGCCGAGCTTCTGAACCGCCTCACAGAACTCCTCGTCGATCAGGGTTCCATTGGTAAAGCAGTGGAATTCACAGTCATGATGCTCTTCTGCCAGACGCAGGATGTCTTTTTTGCGCACAAGCGGTTCGCCGCCGGTGAACATGTAGAAGTAGGTTCCCAGCTCTTTTCCCTGGCTTATGATATCAGAAAGTTTCTCATAGGAAAGATTCAGCTTGTGGCCGTATTCTGCTGCCCAGCATCCGGTGCAGTGCAGGTTACAGGCACTTGTCGAGTCCATCAGCATCGTCCATGGGATGTTGCAGTTGTATTTTTCACGGTTCATACGGATCTGTTTCGTTCCGACGAAAGCTGCCTGGAATCCCAGGTTCAAAGCAGTCATTTTGATCACCTGCGGATCCAGCTCGTCCAGTCCGCGGTTGACATACTGTACCCATTTGTTGTCCGGATTCTGCAGCATGGTGCGGATGTTGTCGAAGGTTTTCTCCGCAAACATATTTCCGGTAAATTTCTGTACAAAATCCGTCAGATTCAACAGCGCTTTTGTTCTGTCGTCTCCGTGATTCACATATTTTAAAACACCATCGATCGCAGCGCCTGCAGCGGCTCTTTCTACTTTCATTTTTGCATCCATTGTTCACGATCTCCTTTGTAATAGTTTAATATTTTCGCCCGGAATTGATCTGGTTTTGAATACCACATCCTGGCTTTTTCCCATTATATTCTCCATATTTGGAAAATACAACCCAAAATTTCCCTCGTTTTGGACACATCAAAAAAAGGTGTCCCACAAGGGAACACTTTTTCCTGTTTTTCTCTTTCCGTTATATTTTACATTGCATTTTCAGATTCACACAAAGCATTTTCTAATTTTCGATCAGAACCGCGCGGATCGGTCCGCCGTACTGGTGTTTCTTTTTGACCGGAGCAGCCACAAGAAAATAATGACCCGAGGTCACTTTCTCCAGATTCAGATTTTCGACAATCACCGTACCTTTTTTCAGCAGCTGCTGATGAACATCATTCCCCGATGTCTCATTTCCGACAGTTTCCTGCTCCACACCGAGCAGCACCAATTTTTTCTCTGCCAGGTAATCTGCCCCATCGCGTGTAATCTGCGCATCGCCGCGGATCAGAAGACGTTCACAGTCCTCTTCCATGACCTCCTCGAGCACTTCTCTTGTCACTTTTCCCTCAAGCTCCGCCACCTGACAGATGCCAAGTGACCGATCGAGCGTCGTCTGCGCCGTTCCTTCCTCCGTCATCAGATGACGCGGCGCGTCCATTGCGGAAAACTGCTCTCCGGAAATGTCATATAATTTCATATTTTCCTATCCTCAAACCGGGAAACTCCCGTCTTTCTTTTTTCCAATATTTGCCGATACTGCCAGATTCTGCCGGCAGCCAAACCTTGTTTAGTATAGCCTATTTTCGGACGCTTTACAAGGCTCATTTCTGCAAAAATTCTGACTTTTATACAGCAATCCTGTCTGCAATAAACAATTTGTCATTTTCACTCCCCTGGTGTATAATAGAAATATCCAAACGGTTACGCTCTCTTTCAAAAGGGAGGGAAATCTTATGAAACTCCGGCTAAGCCCGTGGATCTGCGCCACGGCTTCGCCGGAGTTTTTTACACTCTTCTGGTTTACGGAATCAGACGGTGAATGTCTCTTGGAAACAGGGATGCGTTCCGCACATTTTCAAATCCGAGAAGCCGTGCCGTAAACCGCTCCAGCCCAAGACCGAGGCCGCCGTGCGGGGACATGCCGCAGCGGTGCATCATTAGATAGCTCTCAAACGCTTCCACATGCATGCCGCGGCTTTCGATCTTTTCCACCTGCTCCCGGTAATTGTGGATGCGCTGGCCGCCGGTCGTCACTTCAAGGCCGCGGAAGAGAAGGTCAAAACTTTCCGTCACTGCCGGGTTTTCTCTGCTGTCCATCGCGTAGAACGGGCGCTTGGCGCTTGGATAATGTGTCACAAATACGAAGTCACTGCCTGTCGTTTTCTTCACGTATTCGCACAGCAGTTTTTCCTCCTCCGGTTCAAAGTCCAGTTTCTCCGAAAAGGCTCTTTTGTATACACGGCTCACCAGCTCTTTCGCCTCCGAAAAACGGATTCTCGGAATCTCCGTGATCACCGGCACCTCTGCTTTTAAAAGCGAAAGCTCCGCTCCGCATGTCTCCTGCAGCCGTGCAAACGTGTACCGCAGCATCTCCTGTTCCATCGCCATGATGTCCTCGAAGTTCTCGATATAGCCTATCTCAAAGTCCACGCTTGTATATTCGTTCAGATGACGCGCCGTGTCGTGTTTCTCCGCCCGGAAGACCGGTGCGATCTCGTAGACACGCTCGAAGACGCCGACCATCATCTGCTTGTAAAACTGCGGGCTCTGCGCCAGATATGCCTGTTCGCCGAAATACGACAAAGAGAAGATATTAGCTCCGCCCTCGGCTCCTGCCGCTACGAGCTTCGGTGTGTGGATTTCGGTGAAGTGCTGTCCATCTAGAAATTCGCGGAACGCCTGACAGATCCTGGCCTGAATCTGGAAAACCGCGCGCTCTTTTTCATTTCGCAGCGTGATGGGCCGGTAGTCCAGCAGGTTCTCGATGGAAGTGTTGACCCGCTTCTGGTTGATGACAACCGGCGGTACTTCTTCCGGCTCGGAGAGGATTTCCACTTCTAACAGATGCAGGTCATACCCGCTTCTGGAACGCTCTTCACGGATCACCTCCGCGGTAAACCGGACACACGCCTCTTCTTTTAATTTCTCCAATGCAAACCGGGCATACGCCGGCTCGTACACGCACTGTACCATCTGCCGTTTCGTCCGAAGCAGCACAAATGCAAATGAGCTCATTTTTCGGATTTTGTAAATGCTTCCATGCAGCCGCACGATTTCGCCGATGTGTGCTCCTAACTGCTCTGCTTCGAGTTCCTCTGTTTTTCTTACTTTTACGGTATTCATTTCTGTCTTCATAGTCTTTTCTGCCTTTCTGTTCTGATTTTTCTTTATCGCCGCAAAATCAGCAGAAAATCCATATGGACATAATCTGTATGTCCCATACGATCACAACCCTTCTCTGATGTAAATTTCAAGTCATTCCCGCATGGATAAAAAATGGCAAAGAAAAACCACACGGGGTATTTCTTTTTCTCCCAGTGTGGTTTCCCTTTGCCTTATCTTCCACACAGGTACAACACAATCAGCGCCTGTACCTGTGAAGTATAGTAGTCTTCACTTTGATACAAGCGCTATCAATCGTCGTCCCTGTGCATTTGTACGCTGTGCATCTCGTTCATCGTTGATAACCTCTGTTTCGTAATTTTGTTGTATTATAGTTCTGCGTTCCGGTTTTGTCAACCCTTATTTTCCATAATCGATGATCACCACTTCCGCTTTCGTTCCAATCCGCATCGGCGGTCCCCAGAGGCCCACGCCGGAGGTGACGATGCTGTACATGTCTCCGACTTTCTTCATCCCGCAGGCATTCTCCCACATCAGGCCGGTAAAGATATTGCCAGGGAAGAGCTGTCCGTCATGCGTATGGCCGCCAAGATCAAGGTCTGCGCCTGCCTCTGCCAGCTCGGTCAGCTCCGACGGCTGGTGGTCAATCACAAAAACTGGAAGCGACTGGTCCAGTCCGGTAAGCAGTTCGGACGGCGTGTCGCGTGTCTCCTGCGTTTTGCGGATCCGGTCGGGATCTTTTCGGCCCGCCAGATAAAAGGCATCATCGATACAGACCACATCATCCTCCAGCAGATGAATCTTCGCGCGGTCCAGAAACTCACCGAACCGGCGGTCGGCGATGCGCTCCTCCTTCGTCTCAAACGTAAAGCCCGCGAGAATCTTCTCATCGAGATCGTGGTTGCCGTAGCAGGCGTACGTGCCGTACCGGCTCTTTAAGCCCGCCAGAAGATCCGCCACGCGGTCCGGCTCATAGATGGCATCGTACTCATTATCAAAAATATCCCCGGCAATCACAACGACATCCGGCTCCTCAGCGTTGATTTTTTCCACCATCTCTTCCATTTGATGACTGCCGATGCTGTACCCCAGATGAAGATCTGCGACGAGCGCAATTTTCAGATGTGCATCCTTTTTCGATGGAACCTCATATCGTGTCGTGTAAATATGGACTGCATGCACCATTCCGTAGATGCACATTCCCGTCACAAAAAGGATCGCGCCAAGGCCGACCGCTTTCAATCCCATCGGAGAATACAGCCAAGTTTTCGTCAGTGCCGTATGCGCAAAAATGAAGCGCAGCAGCACCAGAATCGCGGTGAAGCCAAGAAAATACAGATACATGCCGAGCCAGCAGTTGCTGATGACCTTTAAAATCCGGTGAACGGGATCTCTTTTGATCAGAAAGCTCGTCAGCAGGGAAAGTGCAAAAAATGCATACAGCACCAAAATGACACCCAGCACGGCCGGATGGCGGAACAGAGGATGCACCTCCTTCATCCACCGCAGCAGCCAGTAGGCGGTAAATACATTTGCCAGTATGTAGACCGGCGCAAGAAATATTGCAAGCATACGTATGTTTCCTCTCTTTTTCGATTCAAATGCAGGGCAGGAAAAAGCGTGCCGAACGAAACGTTTCCGGCACGCTTTTTTGCCAGGCATTCATCAGAGTTTTTTTTCTATGATATCAAACAGCTCACGTCTCCGCTTCCGCCAGCGCCAGCCATTTGCAAGTTTGTTGTAGAAATAGAACGAATCTACAAGCACCATGTTCAGGCGGCCGATCCGGTCTTTCGTCGTTCCGTTATAATGTTCTCCGCCGCATTCGATCTGCGGGCACGTTTTTACGTAGGCGATCAGATCATCCTCACTTCTGATGGTATCCGGCAGCTCGGTGTACGCTTTTCCGATGCAGTTCAGCCGGTGCGCATCGCTTCCGCCAAAGCCGGGTTTATTGAATTTCTCCGCCAGCCGTTTCGCTTTTGCGTTCGTCTCCGCGCTCTCACACGCATTGAAAATTTCAACAAAATCGAACTGCGGGAGAAGCTGGGCAATCCGCTGCTGATACTTTTTCTTCCGTTCATTCGTGCTGATCATGCTCATAAATTTTTCGCCGTACGGATGCGCCGGTCCTAAAATTCCGCCGTACGCATGGACGATCTTGACAAGGATCGATCCCGGCAGGCCGCGCAGCTCCAGAATTTTTAATTTTACGCCGAACGGCATAATCACAAGAATGTGGCCGCAGTCGCACGTATCGTACTCAACACCTTTTAATACCACAAAATCCTGGTGTGCTCTTCCCTTGATGGCATTCTTCCACTCGCGGTATCCGTCATAGGAATCGTGGTCGGATACCAACATTCCTCCAAATCCTTTTCGTTTCAGTGTTCGGATGTACTCCTCAATCATGACTTTTCCATCCATCGAACCCTCTTTTGTGTGGCAGTGCATATCAAATTTCATGCAAAACGCCTCCTTTTATCTTCCATGTTCGAAAACCATTTCGTTTTTCCTATTTTTCTGGAATCGTTTCGGATGGTTCCGCCGCGTTTTTGGCGCGGCAGAATCGATAGTTTGTACCATATAACTTTATTTTACCACTTTTTCCACAAAAGAAAAAGAAATTTCTTCTGAAGATCTGGTAAATTTTCCTTAAAGAATGGAGTTTTTAGACAATTCCTGTTCTTTGTCCCTGTTTTACCGTGTTCTTTTTGCTATGATAAAAACAGCTTATTTTACTTGATCGGAGGAACACATTATGAATTCACAGGACATCACCCGCGCACTGATCGACACAACAGTTGCACGCGCGATGGTGGAGATGGACGCAGATCCGAAACGCAGCGTCCGCAAGCTCTGCGATCTTGGCCGCCAATTTTCCCGCGGCCGCTTTCAGAATCAGATTTTTGCCATTTTTCAGGATCTTCTGCGCAACGATGAAAGCCCGTATTATCAGGCGATCGACTTTCTGCTGCGCAGCAACGATCCGGAAGCGCTTCGTCAGTTCGGCATCAACATCGGCTACAACAGTTTTACCTACGGTGCGCAGATTCTGCGCCAGAAGCAGAAAGAACTTTCCTTTGCTGTTCCCTGGGTTGTCAAGCTCCGTCTCGACAGCCGCATCCCGGACACTTACGATTCCTCGTTTTTTGCATCCGTGGTCAGAACCGGTCTGACATACGGCATCTACTCTTATCAGCTCCGCTCCATGGATCATCATGAGGATATGGAATCCTACCTTGCCGTTATCCAGTCGCATCCGGAATGCGCGTTTCTCTGGTTTCTTTCCGATACGCCGCTTACCGAAAAACAGCAGAAACTGCTTTTATCCTGCCCGAACCTGATGGTTTCTCTTCCAATTGATGCCTCCTCAACGGCTTCCATGGCAAAAGCCCTGCGCCGTCAGAAAACGCTGTTCGGTATGCACAAAGTCTATCAGGATGCAGATGCTGCCGCTTATCTGCTCTCTTTTGACCACCTGTATTCCCAGATGGAACAGAGTGTCTTTTTCTTTCTGGTCGCAGATGATTCGTGCTCAAAAGAAAGTATCCGGGCTGTTTCCGATGTTGTTCAACAGTACCGCTTCACCCCCATACAGCCATTCTTCCCGATCGAAGTGCAGGAAGACTCCCGCAAAATTGAGCAGATTATCACCGCCAATCCGGCGTATCTACTGCTTCTGCCGGATCACATGGCCCGCACACTCGATACGCCCACCGTTTCCTTTGAAGAGTTGTCTCTTCGGAATATATTTTACCGTGAACTGCTCGCAGATGCATAAAAGTACAGCCAAAGCGGAATTTTATTTCTTTAGGTTCCGCTTGGCTGCTATTTTTTCTGATGACTGCATATCATCTTCTTTCAGTTCTTCTGACAAACGTTTCCGGTTCCAGCTTCGCTTTCCATGGAAAACCAGCTGCAGAACCGCGGTCAGGAAGGCATCACAGAAGAACGTTAACAAACAGTTTCTGATTCTGTACCTGAAAAGAGATCCTGTACAAAAAACGCCATGACCGGCTCGAGCATCTCGTAAAAGTAATCCATTAAAACTGTTCTGCCCTTCGATCCTCAGGGCACTCTGGTAAAATGCTTTATTCTGATAGAAAATATTGCAGACCGCCACCAGCACATCCCATTCATTCTCAAAGTTCTTTCCGCCCATGTTTGTCAGAAAGTCCACATAAAAGATCCAGTTTACCAGATCGTATTTATCTTTAAAATGATAATAAAAGCTTTTCCGGTTCAGACCGCATTCCTCGCAGAGATCTGAAATACTGATTTTCGCAAAAGACTTGCATACCATCAATTTTTTCATTGCATCTGCAAGCGCACTCTTTGTACTGTTGGAATCCGCCATCTCTTCTCTCCCTCTCTTTTCGACCGTTTGTGCTATTATTCTACACCATCTTTTTCCTTTATGCAAGAAAAGCGCACCAGGAAAAGGCTGTATTTCCTTTTTCTGGCACGCTTTTTTGCAATCATGCTTCTTCCGTTTTTCCATCTGCCTCCAGTGTGAACCAGAATGCCACACCGTTGTCGTAATTCTGGCAGCCGCACTGCTGCTGGAAGGAATCCATAATGGCTTTTACGATGGAAAGGCCGATGCCGCTTCCGCCGTATTCCCTTGTTCTCGCTTTGTCCACCTTGAAGAATTTCACCCATACCTTGTCGAGATCCTCCTCCGGGATCGGGTCCCCGGTATTGAAAACGGTTGTCTTTACGACATTCCCTTCTTTTTTGCAGCTGATCTCAATCGTGTGGTCGTAGTCCAGATGGTTGAGGGCATTCGTCAGATAGTTGGTGATAACCTCCTCGACTTTGAATTCATCGCCCCAGACATAGAGCGGGTCGCCGCCGGTAAAGAGCACTTTTGCCTCTTTCTGGCGGATCAGGATGTCGGAGGACTGCAGCACACCTTTAATCACGGCGTTCAGATCGAACCGTTCCATATTGACCTGATCCTCACCGAACTCGAGTTGGTTCAGGTTCAGGAGTTTTTTGACCATCTCGTTCATCTTTGCCGCCTCGTCGATGATGACATCGCAGTAGAACTCGCGGCTTTCCTCATCGTCATTGATGTTGTCTTTCAGGCCTTCCGCATAACCCTGAATCAGAGCGATCGGGGTTTTCAGCTCATGTGTGACATTTGAGAGAAACTCGCGGCGCATTTCATCAATCTGCGCTTTTTTTGTCAATATCTTTCTGCAGCTCAACGTTCGCACTTTTCAGCTCGGAAATCGCCTGCTCAAGCTGTTCGGACATGACATTGAAGTTGTTTCCAAGCTCGCCGATCTCGTCTTTTCCGCCGCTCACGTAGCGGGCATCGAAGTCAAGGGCTGCCATTTTTTTCGAAATTTCGGTCAGCTCCTGCACCGGACGGACGATCTGGCGGGTGATGATCCAGATCACAATGGCACCGATGATGATGATCGGAATGCCGATAAAGAGGTAAAACTGGTTGGAAAGGCCGACCGCATCCGTGATGCTCTCCAGCGGGCATCTTGCAAAGTAGCAGTTTCCATTGTCAAACCAGCCGATGATCTGCAGATACTCGGCATCGGCGTGGCTGTCGTAGAATTTCTGGATCTGATAGTTGTCTTTGCTGTCAACGACTTTGGTATTTGCCTGCTCGTTTCCGCTGATCAGGCCGAAGATCAGGGTCTGAAGGCTCTGGCGGTCGGTTGCGTTGGAATAGACGAAGCTGCTGAGCTCCGGTCCGGTAATAATGACTTTCAGGTTGTTGGTAACACAGAACTGCTCGAAGGTATCAGGGATATCGTCGCTGTCTCCGCCTGTCGCATTCAGTTTCTGAAAGCTCTCTGCCAGAATGTGTTCTTTATCCCGGATATAAAAGGACCCGAGAAAGAAGTAATTGATCAGGCCGATGATAAGCAGGGTAGCTGCCATGGTCGCAATAAAAGTGTAGGCAATTCGTTTTTTGACGGAGTGTTTTCTTCCCTTTTGTGGCATTTTCAAGTGAAACCGGTGCTTTTTCTCCGCCTGGTTTCCCATTGTCACACGGGAATCTTCTGCAGGCATCTCCATGGAAGTCTCATTTTGTTTTTCTGTTCCGTTCATGATTCGTCCGCCTCGAATTTATAGCCCATGCCCCAGATGGTCTTGATTAAATCGCCTTTGTCGCCCATTTTGCTGCGAAGTTTTTTGACATGGGTGTCGATGGTGCGGGCGTCGCCGTAGTAGTCGTAGTTCCAGACGTTGTTCAGGATTTTTTCTCTGGAGAGGGCGATTCCCTGGTTTTCGAGGAAGTAGGTGAGGAGTTCGAATTCTTTATAGCTTAACTCCATTGGTTTTCCGTCAATGGATGCCATGTGGGCGGCTTTGTCGATGCGGATGCCGCCGGCTTCTAATACGTCGTCTTCGCCGGTTTTGCCGCTGCGGCGCAGGATGGCCTCGACGCGGGCGACGAGGATTTTCGGGGAAAATGGTTTGGAGATGTATTCGTCTACGCCGAGGTCAAAGCCGAGGAGTTCGTCGCGTTCTTCGCTTTTGGCGGTGAGCATGATGATCGGGACTTTGGAGTTCTGGCGGATTTCGCGGCAGACCTGCCAGCCGTCCATTTTGGGCATCATGACGTCGAGGATGATGAGGGCGATGTCTTTCTGGGCGTAGAAGGTGTCTACGGCCTGTTCGCCGTCACCGGCTTCGATGACGTCGTATCCGGCTTTTACTAAGAAATCTTTGACGAGTTTGCGCATGCGGCTTTCGTCGTCTACTACTAGGATTTTTAATTTTTCCATGAGTTTTGTCTCCTTTATATGACGGACGGAAAACGCCCGGCTGCCCGCCCGCTCGTGCTTTTTCCTGATCTCGTTGTGTTTTTATGTTTGATATTTTTACCATTTTACTTTAACATGGGTTTATGTTTTTTCTGTGAAATGGGGTGAGTTTATTTTAACATATAGGAAGGGAGTTGGAAACTTCTATTTTTGTATTGATTAAATTTGGGTATGAAAAAAGATCTCCTGGGGTTGGCAGGAGATCTTTTTTCATACGGGTTATTCTTCTTCGTCGAGATAGTATCTACCGTAGGCGTCGGCTGCTTTAATGGCGGCAAAGACGGTCTCCGGGGTTACTTCGAAGGGCATGTTGTGGAGGGTGTCGGTCTCTGCGCATGCGGTTTTGGCTACTTCCATGAGCTGGTCGTCGGTTACGTTTCCGGCACCGAGTTCAGCTAAGGTGACTGGGAGACCGACTTCGATACACCATAAGATGATGTCTTCAAGTTCATCGAGCGGTACGTTTTCCAGGACGAGCTGAGTCAGGGTTCCGAAGGCTACTTTTTCACCGTGGTACATGTGATGGCACTCTTCGAGTACGGTGAAGCCGTTGTGGATGGCGTGGGCTCCTGCGAGGCCTGCGCTTTCAAAACCGATTCCGGAAAGGAGGGTGTTGGCCTCGATGACTTTCTCGACTGCCGGGGTGCATACGCCGGCTTCAAGAGCGATTTTGGCTTTTACACCTTCTTCCATCAGAGTGTCAAAGCAGAGTTTCGCGAGTGCCATCGCTGCCTCGGTTGTTTTTCCACCGGCGCAGGAAGTAGCTCCGCTTCTCTGGCAGGCTCTTGCTTCAAAATAGGTGGCAAGTGCATCACCCATTCCGGCTACGGTCAGGCGGACTGGAGATTTTACGATGATGTCAGTGTCCATCAGAACCAGGTTCGGGTTTGCCGGAAGGAAGAGGTATCTCTCGAATACACCCTCTTCTGTGTATACAACAGACAGTGCGCTGCACGGTGCATCGGTCGATGCGATGGTCGGGCAGATGAATACTGGTTTTTCTGCGTAGTAGGCAACTGCTTTTGCGGTATCAAAAATTTTGCCTCCGCCGACACCGATAACCAGATCACAGCCTTTTTCTTTCACGATAGCAACCAGACGGTTGATCTCACTCTCACAGCACTCGCCGTTGAAATAATCAAAAACAACGTCGCAGTCGCTTCCCGCAAAGCTTTCTTCGATCATTGCTCCGATCCGTCTGTAGCCTCCCTGGCTGATCAGAACCAGTGCTTTCTTTCCGCATTTTGCCGCATATGTTCCGATGTTTTTCATTTCCCCTGCGCCCTGTAAATATTTAGAAGGGCTAATTAAAATTTTTGCCATTTCTCTTACGCTCCTTTTTTGTTTTTTGAACGTCAGCCTCCGCTTCTGGCGTTTTCTGCGAAAAATGAGTTTACCGCAGAACTTGTCTTTATTATAATAACTGCGCTGTAAAATTGCAAGAATATTTCCATCCAAAATGAACCCCGGAAGTTCACATATTTCCCCGGAATTTTTCGGTTTATTCTGCCTGATCGTAAATGATTTTGCAACGCAGCAGTCCTGTGCGTCGTTTGGGTAGGTATACGGTGCAAACAGATAGACAACTGTCGGGGCATCGTAAAAAGCATTCTGGATTGTGCTGTCATCAGCGATGCTGTCGGCTTCGAGAATTTTGTCCAGTTCTTCCTTTTTGATCTGCTCCGGCTGGTAAAACGGGTGGAACGTCTGGCTTTGATTAAAGTAACCGCCCCTCTGATACGTTTTCACGTAAATTGGCTAAGGGTTGGCTGTGTTGACGATCGCATCGGCATGAACTTTTGTGATGTCGTTTCGGATGATTTTAAATGGCATGGGGATCACCTTCTTTCGTGGGATTTATAGCTGTTTTAATTTATAAGTTGCAAACAGCGTATAATGGTATATTTACCATCCACTCCTGCTCTTTATACTTCAATGTTGAAAATCGAACTGCTTCTTCCGGCTGGAACTTTTCGCAATATGTTTTAAGACTATGGGATCGAATGTTCTGTTCCGCCTTTACTTCAATCGGCACAATACTCTTTGCCTTCTGAATCAGAAAATCCTGCTCGAAAGTTGCTTTTTCATTTCCATAATAATATGGCGTATAAGGGGTATCTGAAATCAACTGCTGCAGAACGTACTGTTCTGTAAGCGCGCCTTTAAATTCAACAAAAATATCGTTACCCTCCAATATGGATTCTGCTGGCAGTTCACTCATTGCTCCGAGCAGTCCTACATCCAGTACGAATAATTTATATGCATTCATATTTTTATACGCCTTCAGCGGCATATGAGGCTCATTTACCCGGTTGACTTTATATACTAATCCACAATCCAGAAGCCACTGAATTGCTATTTCAAATTCGCTGCTTCTGGCTCCTTTCTTTATCTGTCCAAAGAAAAATTTTTTATTCTCCTTTGCCAATTGAATTGGTATCGATTGCCACACCATACGAATTCTAGGCAAGTTTTTCGCATCTACATGTTTTCCAAAATCTTGCTCATACTGTCTTAAAATATCTTTTTGTATTTGACGAGTCTTAACATAATCTTTATTTCTACGAAATGAATCAACAACTGCAGGCATACCACCGATATAGTAATAATTTTTTAATCCAGAACAAAAATTTAGTCTGAAAAAATTATCAATAATAGAAAAATCTTTTGAGTCCAATGCCATAACTAGACTTTTTCATCCATTGCGAGCAAAAACTCTCTAAAACTAAAAGGATATAAATCTAACATATCTACTTTTCCAACAGGAAACGAAACATTTTCATGTACAGCAACACCTAATAAAGATCCAGCAGCAATCACATGATATTCTTTTGCATCCTCACAGAAATATTTTAAAGACTCCAATGCTTTTGGTGCAATTTTGAATTTCATCTAATATAATTAAAGTGTCATTAGGAGTAATAGAAACGCCCGATTCTATATTTAAGTTCATTATGATTCTATCGATATCAAAATCCATATCAAAAACATCATTCATTCTTTCATTATTGTAAAATGATATATATGCAACTTTCGCATATTCATTTTTGCCAAATTCTTTCATGATCCAAGTTTTTCCTACTTGTCTTGCACCCATTAAAATCATGGGCTTACGATCTTCTTTATTTTTCCACT
>ENA-OQCU01000262-OQCU01000262.1-human-gut-metagenome-genome-assembly--contig:-NODE-262-length-26940-cov-5.559505_pt1 | contig 26940 bp, 19 predicted proteins | sample MGYA00242504_ERZ504590 | MGnify/ENA primary metagenome ERZ504590 (study PRJEB26092, sample SAMD00036318) | human gut metagenome | host: Homo sapiens | study: EMG produced TPA metagenomics assembly of... | reverse complement strand
GATATCTTTTCAGTGAAGATAATAAATTTAGTTTCATTTTATGAACAGGGCAGCGGTGAGTGTTACAAAATGTTATACGTCTATTATTTCTTTCAGTAGAAGAAAGGTAGAAAACAATTATTTTCATATGATGAGACGGATGTGGAGCTACCGGTGAATTGATAGCAAACAGACAAATAAATATATTAACTTTAATAACAGACAATTATGAAGAAGGTTTTATTTTTGGCTTTGGCTGCAGCAGCAGTAATGAGTTGCTCGGAAAGTGAGGAGATAGAGAATGCCGGACAAAAGGCAGAGATTAAATTGGGAACAGTAGTGGGTAACACTACGAGAGCCACAGTGACTGATTTGCCGGAATTGCAGAAGGTAGGGTTCACTGTGTATGCTTATAATACGGGAGCGACAGCAATGGCCTCCGTTGCGACTTTTGATGCGATGAAGGAATTCATGACAGATGTTAAAGTAACCTATAGTGCTCCCAACTGGAGTTTGACTGGGGGAACATATTATTGGCCAATGACGGATAACTTGCAGTTCTTTGCTTACGGGAATCCGGGTACCGGAGCCTTGACGTACAATCAACCGGCTGCTGGTGCTATATATCCTTCCATTACTTATACGGTAGCAGATGTAGCTGCCCAAACGGACTTGGTAGCCGCGAAAGTGACGGATGCAACCAAGGCATCAAATGCCAGTGGGGTATCTTTGAAATTCGGCCATATACTGACCCAAATAAATTTCACTGTCAAGGCAGCCGACGCTTTGACTTATAAACTGAAAACACTTACAATATCCGGTGTGCACAATAAAGGAACTTATGGTTTTGATGATTCAACATGGAAGTCACAGGAAGGAACAGCCACTTATGCACATACGATTGACGATGGTGCATTGGAAGTGAATACAACGGGTGTGGAAGTGAATACAGCCTGGATGTTGATGCCCCAGACGTTGGATACGAACGCCAAAATCAATGTTGTCTATGACATCTATGAGAAAGACGTTCTTCTTGATACTGTAACTTCCGCCATTGACTTGAATGATACACAAGCCTGGGGTGAAGGCAAAAAGATACGTTATACGCTGACGCTGGCCAATAAGGCGGCAAAAGTAACCTTTGTACCTGAAGTTGGTCCATGGAGTACGGCTGATGATACGAACGTGGAAAAATAAAACGGCACTGTCCGCAATAAAAAACTGAATTACTTCTATTTTATTCATTCCCCGAAACTTCTTTATGAAAGTTTTCGGGGAATGTTTCTTTTATGAGTATTATTTATCTATTTTTGTCACTGCAACAAACAAACAAATCTACTTGCCGATGCCCAACTCTTCTGCTTGCAGAGGTAAAAAACAATGCGCTCAATGTCCCAAGGCTGTGGACAATGCAATAATATATGCTTCCCACCTCAGAGGATTCCATCTGCCGGCGCGAAAGTGTGAGGAAAATATTATAATTTTCCTGCTGAAAGGAGAAGTGCTTGTCAACAGTAAGGAGTATGCGGGAACTGTGTTGCATGCAGGTGAGTTCATCCTTCAAGCTATTGGTTCCAAGTACGAAATACTTGCCATGACGGATGTGGAATGCGTTTGTTACCGGTTCAGTAAGCCTGAATTCTTCTGTGAGGACCGGTATAACCATATTATGAAAGAGGTTACCCCTCCATTGATATTCTATCCTTTGACCATTACTCCCGAGTTGCAGCTCTTTCTGGAAAGTTCCAAGGCCTATTTGTCCGAGGAGAAGATTTGCCGGGAAATGCTTTGTTTCAAACGGAAAGAACTTGCTTTCATTCTTGGAAATTACTACTCCGACTATGAGCTTTCCATGCTGATACATCCTCTTGCCCAGTATACTAATTCCTTCCACTACTTTGTCTTGCAGAATCATGCCAAAGTCAAGACGGTAGAGGAACTTGCCCAGTTGGGAGGATATACAGTAGCTACTTTCCGGCGTATATTCAATTCTGTTTTTCATCAACCGGTGTACGAGTGGATGATGGAACGGAGGAAGGAAAGCGTGGTTTATGAACTTCGTTATACGGATGCTTCTATATCAGAGATTTGCTATAAATATGGCTTTGAATCGCTGCCTCATTTTTCCAATTTCTGCAAAAAGAATTTCGGGGCTTCTCCCCGTAGCTTGCGTGCCGGCAATTTATCTGAAGTAAACGGCATGTCATAAAAAAACTCCTCCGGCGGTTTCCCGGCAGAGGAGTCTCTTGTGATATTAATCAAATATAGTGAAAGCTGAGTGATAAATCTGAGCTTGCTCAAAAGGTTTATCCGAAGCGCATCCTATATTATTTGCAGAAAGACCGGATTAGTCTTTCAGTTTCGCAATGATAAAGTCGCGGTTCAGGCGAGCAATGTTGCTGATGGAAACATTCTTCGGGCATTCAGCTTCGCACGCACGAGTGTTTGTACAGTTACCGAAACCGAGTTCGTCCATCTTGCTCAACATAGCCTTGGCACGGCGCAATGCTTCCGGTTTGCCTTGGGGCAACAGGTTCAGCTGGCTCACCTTGGCAGAAACGAAAAGCATAGCAGAACCGTTCTTACAAGCAGCCACACAAGCACCACAACCGATACAGCTGGCAGCATCCATAGCCTCGTCAGCGATGGGCTTCGGAATCAGGATAGCGTTGGCATCCTGGGGAGCACCGGTACGTACGCTGACGTAGCCGCCTGCCTGCATAATCTTGTCGTAGGCCGTACGGTCGACCATCAAGTCCTTGATAACCGGGAAACCGGCAGAGCGCCACGGTTCAACAGTGATGGTATCGCCGTCGTTGAAACGACGCATATAAATCTGGCAAGTCGTAGCGCCGGTTGCAGGACCGTGGGGGTGTCCGTTGATGTAGAGCGAACACATACCGCAGATACCTTCGCGGCAGTCGTGGTCGAATACAACCGGTTCTTTACCTTCAGAAATCAGCTGTTCGTTCAGGATATCCAGCATTTCGAGGAATGAAGTATCGCCCGGGATATCTTTCATTTGGTATGTTTCAAAAGCGCCTTTTGCTTTCGGACCCTTCTGGCGCCATACCTTGAGCGTAAATGATATATTTTTATCCATTTTCTTTAATTCTTTAAATGTTCAACTTCCCGATTAGCTCTTGTAGTTACGAGTCTGTACCTTGATTGCTTCGTAAACCAGCGGCTCTTTCAGCAATACCGGTTCCTTTTCGTCAGAACCCTGATATTCCCAGCAAGCCACGTAGAAGTAGTTTTCATCGTCACGCTTGGCTTCGCCTTCTTCAGTCTGATATTCTTCACGGAAGTGACCGCCGCAGCTTTCGTTACGGTTCAGTGCATCGTAAGCAACCAGCTCGCCCATAGTGATGAAGTCGTACAGACGGATAGCCTTGTCGAGTTCTACATTCATACCTTCCTTGTCGCCCGGGATGAACAGTTCTTTCTCGAACTCCTTGCGGACTTCTTTCAGCTTCTTCAGACCTTCCTTCAAGCCTTCGGCCGTACGTCCCATACCTACATATTCCCACATAATGTGGCCCAGTTCCTTGTGGATAGAGTCTACAGACTTCTTACCCTTGATGTTCATCATCCAGTCAATCTTCTCCTGAACGGCCTTTTCTGCAGCTGCAAATTCGGGCAGGTCGGTAGAGAAACGGGGAACTGTAATCTGGTCGGCCAGATAGTTCTGGATAGTGTAAGGCAATACGAAGTAACCATCGGCCAGACCTTGCATCAGGGCGGAAGCACCGAGGCGGTTTGCACCGTGGTCGGAGAAGTTACATTCACCGATGGCGAACAGTCCCTTGATGGAGGTCATCAGTTCGTAGTCAACCCAGATACCACCCATGGTATAGTGGATAGCCGGATAAATCATCATCGGGTTTTCGTATGGGCTGACATCAGTGATTTCTTCATACATATCGAAGAGGTTGCCGTAACGTTGTGCAACGACATCTTTACCCAGACGGTTGATAGCTTCGGAGAAGTCAAGGAATACGGCAAGACCGGTGTTGTTCACGCCGAAGCCCTTGTCGCAGCGTTCTTTGGCAGCGCGGCTGGCAACGTCACGCGGAACGAGGTTACCGAATGCCGGATAACGGCGTTCCAGGTAGTAGTCGCGGTCTTCCTCGGGAATATCTTTTCCTTGCAGTGTACCTTCCTGCAGTTTCTTGGCATCTTCCAGCTTCTTCGGAACCCAGATACGACCATCGTTACGCAGAGATTCGGACATCAAAGTCAGCTTAGATTGCTTGTCACCGTGAACCGGGATACAAGTGGGGTGAATCTGTACGTAAGCAGGGTTGGCAAACCAGGCACCTTTACGGTAGCAAGCCATTGCTGCAGAGCAGTTACATGCCATTGCATTGGTAGAAAGGAAGTAGGCATTGCCGTAACCACCGGTAGCGATTACCACAGCGTGGGCGGCAAAACGTTCCAATTTACCGGTAACGAGGTTCTTTGCAATGATACCGCGGGCACGTCCGTCAATGAGGACAACGTCTTCCATTTCGTAGCGGGTATACAGTTTCACAGTGCCTACGTTCACCTGGCGGCTCAATGCAGAGTATGCACCCAGCAACAGCTGCTGTCCGGTCTGACCCTTGGCATAGAAAGTACGGGATACCTGAGCACCACCGAAAGAACGGTTGTCCAGTGTACCGCCGTATTCGCGGGCGAAAGGAACACCTTGTGCAACGCATTGGTCGATAATATTGTTGGATACTTCAGCCAGACGGTAAACGTTGGCTTCGCGGGCACGGTAGTCGCCACCCTTTACTGTATCGTAGAACAGACGGTATACAGAGTCACCGTCGTTTTGGTAATTCTTAGCAGCATTGATACCACCTTGTGCAGCGATGGAGTGTGCACGGCGCGGAGAGTCCTGGATGCAGAAGTTGAATACTCTGAAACCCATTTCGCCCAGAGAGGCGGCAGCACTGGCACCGGCAAGTCCGGTTCCTACTACGATGATGTCCAGACGACGTTTGTTGGCAGGGTTTACTAATTTTTGGTGAGCCTTATAATTGGTCCATTTCTCAGCCACCGGTCCTTCCGGTATTTTAGAATCTATCTTAGTCATAATGCAATTTACAATTTAGTCATTTACAATTTGAATTTAGCAAGCGCCGCACAATGATTTTGCAAAGAATACGACAACTACCAGAGCGAAGCAGAGGACAACGATAGTAGAATAGATGTTGGAGATACATTTCCAACGGTTAATCCATACTTTGTTGTTCCAGCCCAAAGACTGCATGGAGCTCCAGAAACCGTGAGTGAGGTGGAACCACAATGCGCCCAGCCAAACGAGGTAAAGCACTACGAATACCGGATTGCTGAAGGTGTTTTGAATGTGATAGACACCGTTGGCTGCATATGCCAGCGTGAGGGTGTCGGCATGCATGCCCATGTTGTGCATCAACTCGGGAAGCTGCATTTTAGCCCAGAAGTTTACCAGGTGCAGGCCCAAACCCACGATTACGATGATACCCAGTACGAGCATGTTCTGAGAAGCCCATTCCACAGTCTTGGGCTTTTCCGTAACGGCATAGCGTTCGCTACCACGTGCCTTACGGTTCTGCATAGTCAGCCAGAAAGCGTAGATGATGTGGATGATGAATAAGGCAGCCAGACCTACCGTAGCCACCAATGCGTACCAGTTTGCTCCCAGGAACTCACAAACCATGTTGTAGCCATTAGCCGAGACTAATGCAACCAGGTTCATCGCCATGTGAAATGTCAGAAACAGGACAAGGGCGATACCGGTAACGCTCATCACCACTTTCCTTCCTACAGATGAATTACTTAACCACATAAATGATTGAATTTAAGTTATTTAATAGTTTGAAAATTTGTTCTATCAGGATACTTCTGTAAATGTTTCGCAAAAATAGGAGAAATCCAGCGATAAAGCAAGCGATTAAAGAAATAATTCCGTAATCCGGCAGAATGCGAAGTTTGCGGACAAGTAAAAGGTTTACTCGTCCTCCTGGTCTTTGCCTTGCTCTTTGCATATGATGGAAATCTTTTCTCCGTTTGCCAAGCGTTTTCTCAGGGCGCGAGGCGTGTCTCCGAAAGAGTCTTTGCAGAAGTGGGCAAAGTGGGATAGGGAATCAAAGCCATAGCGGGCGCTGATGATTGAAATGCGTTGTTTGGTGTATTGCAGGTCGTTCAGAATTCCTTCACGTTTCTTGTCCAGAATCCATTCATAGACCGGGACCCCATACATATTTTTAAACAGACGGCGGAATGTGGTAGTGGTATATCCGCCGAGGTGGGCAAACTCTTCCACATTCTTCACCTTGTCGTAGTTCTGCATGACGAAATATTGGAAGCTTTCCGTATAAGTGCTGATGGGGTAGAAGAATGTACTGATTTGGTGTAGCGGATAGTAGCATGTCAATATGTATACCAATTCCTGGCATTTCATTTCAATGTATTTGCTGCACGCATAGGGTTGCTCGTTGAGGTAGCAGGCAAGGCTTTTCAGAAGCCCTTCGAGCATGGAAATCGCGGTAAGCGGGGTATAAGTCAAGGGGGCTTCCGAGCGTTTCAGTATCTCCTTGTAGCGCTCTTCGCAAATCAGAGGAAGCTCGGTGAACCAATAGACAATATATTCCACTTCGGTCAAAGCCAGGAGTTCTACTTTGGAGCCGATGGCTTGCAAGATGAGCTGGCGGCTTTGGAGAGTGGTGCCCGGATATTCGTCACTGTTTACAAGTAATTCACCTTTCAGCATAAATATCATGCAGTTCTGTGTGCACTTTTCAGCAGAGAAATGTTGTCCCTTGGGGTAGTGGCGGTAAACCAATACTCCTTCTGATTTTTGGGGACATACCATACAATCAATCTGTCGGTTGCAGCAAGTTTCCAGTCTCATGAAATGATTAGCGAATTATTATAAATGTGGCAACAAAGATAGAATTTTTTTTGTGAAAACTCTATCTATTTGTCCTATCTTTGCGTCAAACTAATATAAAGGACTTATGAAAAAGGCTACTTTTTTTTGTATATTTTATCTGCCTTGTTGTATCCGGTCTTTCGGCACAGAATTGGGATATTAACACTTTGCACCGGGTTAACAGTTGGGATGGCAAGTTTGTCCGTAACTATAATAAGATAATTTCACGTTCGGAGCCCTATGTTGCTGTCGGTGTTCCGGTGGCGATGGCGGTTGCCGCTTGGATAAAACATGATAAGGGTTTGCTGAAAGATGCGGTCTACGTAGGTACAAGTGTAGCGGGGGCTTTTGTTGTGACTTATGGAATGAAATATCTGGTGGACCGTGAGCGTCCTTATGATAAATATCCCGACAGAGTGCATGCATATAGCCATGAAGGCAGCCCGTCTTTTCCTTCCGGACATACGGCGACGGCTTTTGCCCTTGCCACCTCGCTCAGTGTAAAGTATCCTAAATGGTATGTGATAGCTCCGTCTGCCCTGTGGGCTTGTTCCGTGGGAGTTTCCCGTATGAACGAGGGAGTGCATTATCCGTCGGTATGTGTTGGCGGGGGCTGCAATCGGTGCTGGATGTGCTGTGGTCAACATCTACGTCAACAAGTGGCTGAATAAGTGGCTGTTCGGAGAATGATTTTAGGTGCGAATTACGCGGAGTTAGATAAACTAAATCCGCATAATCCGCGCCTAAGTTTGTTTCAAGTCGGCTATTGGATAATAGTGCTGTAGATGCCTTCGTTCAACACTTTTAGAGCTTGCTGCACGCTTTGGTTCGTGCTGTTCATCACCTGGAAGTATTCGTTCATGTCCCATAGGTCACGGGCTATCAAGGCTTTAAGTTGTGTCTTGATGAGCGGTAGGGATTGGTTGTACTGTTTCTCGTCAAACTTGATTTTCTCTTTGTCGGCAAGCGCACGTATTTCGGCAAGGAAGTTATCGTCTATCTCGAATTTCTCGTTGAAGGCCTCGAATTTCTTGTATTTGTTCTGCAGCTCCTTCCGGTGCTTCTCGATGTAGCCGGTAGTGGCTTTGATAACCACGCCTTTGGCTACGAGATTGCGGTGATAGTCTGTGTACTGGGTAGTGTCGATGGGGACGAAAAAGTCGGGCATGATACCTCCACCTCCGTAAACGGTACGCCCCATACGCTTGGTCTGCACTTTCAGGGAGTCGGCAAAATGGATACTGTCCGCATGAATCATTTCTCCATGATTGAAGCGGTCTATCAGTTCCTGATTATATTTATCCTGACTGTTTTCTCCACTCAGACGACCATCGAGGTTGGCGGTACTGTCGTAAGGCTTCTGGATGCAACGCCCCGAAGGGGTATAGTAACGGGCTATGGTCAGACGAATCATGGAACCGTCCGGCAGGTCGATAGGACGCTGTACCAATCCCTTGCCGAAGGTGCGGCGTCCTACTACCACGCCTCTGTCCCAGTCCTGGATGGCTCCGGTCACGATTTCACTGGCAGAAGCGGAGTACTCGTCCACCAATATGATGAGACGGCCGTTCTTGAAGTTGCCCGTACCTTTGGCAAAGAAATCACTGCGGCGTGCGGCCCTTCCTTCGGTGTAGACGATGAGTTCTTTTTGCTTCAGAAATTCGTTGGCAAGGTCGATGGCGGCATTCAGATACCCTCCTCCATTTCCTTGCAGGTCGAGGATGAGGTCTTTCATTCCTTTCTTTTGCAGGCTTTTCAGGGCTTCTGCAAACTCTTCGGCGGTGGTTGCCCCGAAGCGGTTGATACGGATATAGCCGGTTTTGGGTTGTATCATGTAAGATGCGTCCAGGCTGAGGATGGGAATTTTGTCACGCTTCACGGTGAAGTACAGCTGGTCGTCCACGCCACGGCGCACGATGGTGAGTTTCACTTCCGAGTCTTTCGGTCCGCGCAGGCGGCTCATAATATCTTCCGTGCTCATTTTTACTCCGGCAATGGCGCTGTCATTGACGGCTACGATACGGTCGCCGGCAAGGATGCCCACCTTCTCGGAAGGTCCGTTGCTCACGGGTTGTATCACAAGCAGGGTATCTTCTATCATCTGAAACTGTACGCCGATGCCCTCGAAATTGCCTTGCAACGGCTCGTTCATCTTCTTCACTTCTTCGGCGTTGTTGTAGGTGGAGTGCGGGTCGAGTTGTGCCAGCATCTTGATGATGGCTTCTTCCACCAGCTTGTCTTCATCCACCTTGTCCACATAAAGGTTGGTGATGGCAAACTCTGCCATTTGCAGTTTGCGCAGGGCTTCATTGTTCGGCTTTTGCGCTTGTGCCGTCACCGCGCATATACATATTATAATAGTAAATAGTTTTTTCATCATTTCCATTTTAATCCCTAATCCTTTATCCTTAATCCCTAATCTCCATTCCCTCCGGTATGAACATGCTTATGTCCTTGCCGTATTGCAGCAGTTCGCGCACGGTGGTGGAACTGACGCAGGTAAGTTCTGGCTCGGTGAAGAGCAGGATGGTTTCTATGCCGGTCAGTTTGCGGTTGATGTCGGCAATGGTTTCCTCGTATTCGAAATCCTTCACGGTGCGTATGCCGCGTATTATCAGACTGGCATCTACCTGCCGGGCAAAGTCGATAGTCAGGCAGTCATAGGACTGCACAATGATGCGCGGCTCGTTCCGGTAGTAGTCTCGTATCATTTGTTCGCGCTTTTCCAAGGGGAAATACGTATTCTTATTTTCATTGATGCCGATGCCTATGACGATTTCGTCTATAAAAGTCAGTGCACGGCTCACTACCGAAGAGTGTCCGATAGTAAACGGGTCGAATGTTCCCGGAAAGATAGCTCTTCTCATGATGCCAAATCTTCTTCTATAACCAAGTTGTTGATAATAAAGTTTTGTCGTTCCATGGTATTCTTACCCATGTAGAATTCCAGCAGCTCTTTTACGAGGTCTGTCTTGCGCAGGGACACTTGTTCCAGACGCATATCCTTGCCGATAAAATGCTTGAACTCGTCGGGCGAGATTTCTCCCAGACCTTTGAATCGGGTGATTTCGGGGTTGGGACCCAGTTCTTCAATGGCTTTCACACGTTCCTCCTCTGTATAGCAATAACTTGTCTTCTTTTTGTTGCGCACGCGGAAGAGAGGGGTTTGCAGGATATATACATGCCCTTTCTTTATCAGGTCGGGGAAGAACTGCAGGAAGAAGGTGATGATGAGCAGGCGGATGTGCATGCCGTCCACATCGGCATCGGTAGCTACGATGACTTTGTTGTAGCGCAGTGTCTCTATGCCGTCTTCTATATTCAAGGCTGCTTGAAGCAAGTTGAATTCTTCGTTTTCATAAACTACTTTCTTGGTGAGTCCGTAGGAATTTAGCGGTTTACCACGCAGGCTGAATACTGCTTGGGTATTCACGTCGCGGCTCTTGGTGATGGAACCGCTGGCAGAGTCTCCCTCGGTAATGAAGATGCAGGATTCGGTTTCCTGGTCTTTGCCTTTACCGTCACTCAAGTGGTAGCGGCAGTCGCGCAGCTTGCGGTTGTGCAGGTTGGCTTTCTTGGCGCGTTCGCGTGCCAGCTTGGTGACGCCGGCAATGGCTTTGCGCTCTTTCTCGGAGTCTTGTATCTTTTGCAGCATCACTTCGGCCACAAGCGGGTTCTTGTGGAGGTAGTTGTCCACTTCCGTCTTGATGAAGTCTCCTACGTATTTGTTCACCGTGGGGCCGGCGGGCTTGTGTTCCTGCGGCGCGGCAGGCCACATGTTGTTGCTGCCCAGTTTCGTTTTGGTCTGGCTCTCGAACATGGGTTCCTCCACGTCGATGGCAATGGCGGCTACCAGTCCGTTGCGGATGTCGGCATATTCCTGGTTCTTGTTGTAGAACTCCTTGATGGTACGGGCAATGTGTTCCTTCAAGGCAGTCTGGTGTGTGCCGCCTTGGGTGGTGTGTTGCCCGTTGACAAAGGAGTAGTACTCTTCGCCGTATTGGTTGGTGTGTGTGAAGGCAATCTCGATGTCCTCTCCTTTCAGGTGGATGATGTCGTAAAGGCCTTCGCTGGTCATGTTGTCTTTCAGCAAGTCCTCCAGCCCGTGGCGGGAAACGATGCGCTGGCCGTTGTAAATGAAGGTGAGGCCCGTATTCAGGTAGGTGTAGTTGCGCAACAGGGTTTCTACGAACTGGTTCTGGAAGGAATAGTTCAGGAAGAGTGTGGCGTCCGGTTCGAAGAAGATATAGGTTCCGCTTTCTTCTGTCGAGTCTTCGGTCACATCACTCAACAGCGTTCCTTTTTCAAAGATGGCGATACGTACCTTGCCGTCGCGGTAGCTGCGTACTTCGAAGCGGCTGCTCAGCGCATTGACTGCCTTGATACCTACGCCGTTCAGTCCGACACTTTTCTTGAAAGCCTTCGAGTCATATTTACCCCCGGTATTCAGTTTGCTGACCGCCTCTACCAGTTTGCCTTGCGGAATGCTCGTCCATAGTCGCGTACGCTGACACGCAGACTGTCTTCTATAGTCACTTCTATACGCTTTCCGGCACCCATCTTGAACTCGTCGATGCTGTTGTCCATCACTTCTTTCAGCAACACATAGATACCGTCATCGTTCTGTGAGCCGTCGCCCAGACGGCCTATGTACATACCGGAACGGACACGGATATGCTCCATGTCGTCGAGGTGGCGGATGTTGTCGTCGGTATATTCCACGCTGGAAACGGGGCTCTCTGTGATATTGTTGTCTGCTTCTTCCAGCGGCAGGGTCATATTGTTGTTATCTTCCATAAGTACGTTATTCCTTCATATTGCGCATTGCGACAAAGGTAATGAGAAATTCGGGGGTTCGCAAAAAATAATGTCTTTTATGGACTTCTGACAAGCTTATATTCTGGATTTAGAACTTATTTTATTCCTTTCACAAAGCATCTTCTCCGTTTATGCTGCTCCGTCTTGAAGTACTCCCATTGCGCCTGCACCTTGCCGTTCAATTCCAGCTCCGGATTACTCTCGGCATACTCGAAACCAAGTTGCTGATAGACGGGGATAAGGTCGGAGAACAACAATGCATTTACCCCCTTGTTCTGATACTCCGGTTTCACGGCAACCAGCAGCAAATCGAGCATCTTGGGATATTTCTTCAAGAAGATGGTCTTGGCCAGGTGATACCAACCCATAGGAAGCAGACGCCCGTGGGCTTTTTGCAACGCTTCGGCGAGTGACGGCATGGAAATGCCTACGGCAAGCAGCTGGTCATCGGCATCGGTAATCAATGTCACCATGCGTAGGTCGAGGATGGGCAGGTACATCTTGACGTATTGGTCAATCTGCCGTTGGCTCAGTGCAGAATAGCCATAGAGTGGCTGATAGGCTTCGTTCATCAGTTCGAAGATGGCCTGACCGTAGTCTTGGGCAATCTTCTTGGCAGATGTGTATTTCTTTACCTTGAGGTTATACTTGCGCTGGATGAGATCGGAGATGCGCTTGTGCTTGTCGGGTATGGCGTCGGGAATGTAGATTTTGTATTCCACCCAATCGGCATCCTTCTCAAAGCCCATGCGTTCCAGATGTTGCGGATAGTAGGGATAGTTATAAATGGTGGCCATGGTGCTGAGCTGGTCGAATCCTTCGATGAGCATACCTTCGGCATCGAAATCTGTGAATCCCAGCGGGCCTTGTATATGTGTCATTCCCCGTTCTTTTCCCCATTCTTCCACGGTGCGAATCAGGGCATCGGAGACTTCCGCATCATCGATGAAGTCTATCCAGCCGAAGCGGACTTCCTTTTTGTTCCAGGTTTGGTTTGCCTTGTGGTTGATGATGGCAGCTACACGTCCTACGATTTTACCTTCCCGATAAGCCAGGAAATAGTCGGCTTCACAAAATTCGAATGCAGCGTTTTTCTTCTTGTTGAAGGTGTTGAGCATGTCATCGAAAAGGTCGGGGACGGAATAAGGGTTGTTTTTGTATAGCAGGTAGTTGAAACGGATAAAGCGCTCCAGTTCCCGTCTTGTGGTTACTTTCTTGATTGTAATTGCCATAGTTGTTCAATATTGAGACCACAAAGGTAATGCAAACTGAGAGCAGAACAAAATAAGCTTGCTTATTTTTTATGCCGAGGTACAGCTTGCCTTATTTAAAAATACGTGATAATCTTTAAAATACCGCGTAGGGTGTTTGTAAATTTGCTGTTAGAGGTTGTATATCAGTACCGCTGTGTAGGCAATGTAGCAGAGAATCAGAATGCTTCCTTCCACCCGGGTGATGATGCGTTTCCCGAAAAAGATACCGAACAGCCAAAGCAGGATGCTGGACCCTACGAGTACCCACAAATCGAAATTGGTGATGCCCGTCAGACGCAGTGGAGTGATGGAGGCCGAACAACCCAGTACGAAGAATATATTGAAGAGATTACTTCCGATGACGTTTCCGATGGCTATTTCGGGGTTTTTCTTCAAGGCGGCTACGATGGAGGTGGCGAGTTCGGGTAATGAAGTGCCGCCTGCTACGAGCGTGAGACCGATGATGGATTCGCTGACACCCAATCCGCGGGCTATGCCGCTGGCACCGTCTACAAAAAAATTACCTCCGATGATGAGGCCGGCAAGTCCACCGATAATGTATAGGGCGGACTTCCACGCGGGTAACAGCCTGATTTCGTCTTCTTCCTGTAAGTGCTCCTTTTCCGGTTCCTTCATACTTCCATCCCTTTTTGCAATGGCAAAAGTATAACTCAGAAAAATGGTAAAGAAGCATAGCAGCAATAGGCCGTCGGTGATGCTGAGTATGTTCTCCCCACTGCTGTCCAGTAAGACGTCGTTGGCACAAATCAGCAGGGCGAAGGATGAAAGGATGCAAAGGGGGATTTCGCGTTTCAGTGTGTTACGGGTAATGGCTATCGGGGCAAAAAGGGCCGTACAACCCACAATCATCAGGGTATTGAACGTATTGCTTCCCACCACATTGCCAATGGCAATGTCTGCACTGCCTTTGAGAGCAGAGGATATGCTGACGGTGAGTTCCGGTGCGGAAGTGCCGAAGGCAACAATGGTAAGCCCGATGACGATGGACGGTATATGGAAACGTTTGGCAACGGATGCGGCACCGTCTGTCAAGCCATTGGCACCCAGAAGAATGAGGAGCAGTCCTCCGACAAGAAACAATATATCCATAGGTATGTCAATTTTGAGTACAAAGATAGTGCAAACCGGATACAGAACTTTCATGTTTGCATGAAAAAGTTATGTCGATTAGAGTAGGAAGTTAAAAACATTCCGTATGTTTGAAGCATTTATTGGGTATATTTGCATAATTAAAGAATCAAATCAAGAAGTTTATATATGAAGGTTATCCGTGCTTTCTGTCTTTGTTGGCTGTTGATGCTGGCGGACGGAGTGTCAGCTCAGTTGGTAGATAAAGTGCTCAGTGTTTTAGGTGAGGATAGTGTGGGGAGTGTCACAGTGGCAAGGACTGACTCCGATTCGATTCAGTTGTCGCTTGTCCGGCAGGAGTTGGAAACAGCCCGGCTGAATGAGGCGAACCTGCGGATGGAAATGGAGCAGATGAAGTTGGCGGGCTATGCGGCCGATTCGGTGAAGCTGGCATTGCAGAAACAACGCATTGATTCGTTGCGGACGGTGACACCGGGTATTCCGGTGGTGGTGGAGAAGGACACTTTGTTCTATCTGTATGCCAAGCGTGGAGGGCATACGCCCCAACAGCGAGCCAAAGATGTAAGCAACGTCATCGAAGCATTGGGCACGCGTTTCAATCTGCGTCCGGACTCTGTTTATTTAGAGAGTACGGATATTGTTACGGACTTGATGTATGGCGAAAAGGTCATCATTTCCTTTACCGATCAGGATGCTTTGTGGGAAAACTGTACCCGCGACCAGCTGGCCGCCAGCAAGAGGCATGTCGTGGTGGACAAACTGAAAGCCATGCAGAAGGAGCATAGCTTGTGGCAGTTGGGTAAGCGTATCTTGTACTTTATCCTGGTGCTTGTGGGACAGTTCTTCTTGTTCAAGTTTACCAACTGGCTGTTCAGAAAACTCAAACTACGCATTCAGAAGCTGAAGGATACCAAGCTGAAACCGATCTCTATTCAGGATTATGAATTGCTGGATACGCAGAAGCAGGTCAACCTGCTGGTGTTTGTTGCCAACCTGGTGCGTTATGTAGTCATGCTGTTGCAGTTGCTGCTGACGGTTCCGTTATTATTCTCCATTTTCCCTCAGACCAAGAGCTTGGCTTATACATTATTCTCCTACATCTGGAATCCTATAAAGGTCATCTTGAATGGAATAGCCGACTATATACCCAATCTGTTCACTATCTTTGTGATATGCTATGCGGTGAAGTATCTGGTCAGACTGGTGCGTTATCTTGCCAATGAGGTGCAGGCTGAACGGCTGAAGATAAACGGCTTCTATCCGGATTGGGCCATTCCTACCTATCATATTGTGCGCTTCTTGCTTTATGCGTTTATGATTGCCATGATTTACCCTTATCTGCCGGGTTCCAAGTCGGGAGTCTTCCAGGGAATCTCCGTGTTTGTCGGCTTGATTGTTTCGCTCGGTTCCAGTACGGTTATCGGCAATATCATTGCAGGACTGGTCATAACCTACATGCGGCCTTTCAAGCTGGGTGACCGCATCAAGCTGAACGATACTACGGGCAACATCATTGAGAAAACACCGCTCGTCACCCGCATCCGTACTCCGAAGAATGAGGTGGTGACCATTCCGAACTCTTTCATCATGTCTTCCCATACGGTCAATTACAGCCAGTCTGCCCGTGAGTATGGATTGATTATCCATTCGGAGGTCAGTATTGGCTACGATGTTCCGTGGCGGAAGACACATCAGCTGTTGATAGAGGCTGCATTGAATACTCCTGGAGTGATAGATGATCCCCGTCCGTTTGTATTGGAGACTTCCCTTCAGGATTATTATCCGGTTTATCAAGTGAATGCCTATATCAGGGATGCCAACAGCCTTAGCCAGATTTACTCTGATTTGCATCAGAATATCCAGGATGCCTTCAACGAAGCAGGCATCGAAATCATGTCTCCTCACTACATAGCTACGCGTGACGGCAGTGAGACGACCATACCCAAGGATGACTTGCGGGAGAAAAAGCAGTAAGGGAGCCGGTTATCGTGCCAGTAAAATCTCTGCAAACGGTACGTAGAACATAAACATCCTCCATTTCTTTGTCTGGAAATCATAAGTTTCGATGAAGTCGCCTTCACGATAGCCTGCAAACTGCACGTAGAGTTTCCTTGTCTGCCCGTCCTTGGAGTAGTACATGGTAGCGGAGCGTACGGCGTTGGGGTAGGTGGCGAAAGACTCTTTCAAGTTTCCGGCAGTAGTATCCCATAAGCAGAATTGCGTATCTCCACCATTGGCACGGGAAACGATATAGCCTCCTTTGCATTGCAGGCTGTTTGGGTTTTCGGGGGATGGTTCCATAATCCGGAAAGGTATCAAGGCTTCGGCCTTGATGGGGTCGTAGCAATGCATCTTTTCTTTGGCGATGTCTATCACGACGGGCGAGAAGGTGCCGTCGCCGTTGTTGGCCGAGAGCAGCATGTGGGCGTCGGCTATCACGCCCGGATAGCGTGAGAGGGATTCGGGCCTCAGTCCATCCGGTAATGGTATTTCGGGAGTATGTATCGGTGGCATATTCAACCGGGTATATACCGGATAAGAGATGCTACAGTAGGTGAGGAGCTTATCTCCGGCCATTTCCAGGGAAACAGTGTTGTTGAAGTCCGAGCAGATGGTAATTGCGTTACGTTCTACCGGGTTACACCAATAGTGCATGCAGAGGTCGTATCCATCGATGAAACTACTGCCGTCTTTCTCCCGTATCCCGCAGAGGATGTTGGTGCCGGGGATGTTGGCGGCAAGGTGGAAATCTTCGTCGTCATGGAACTGGATTACTTCCGATATTTCTTGTGTTACCAGGTCGATACGGGTGATGCCGCGGGGAACGGTCGGTGTGTAAATGGCGTGGGAGTTGGTGATACCGTAGAGATATGGTTCTTCGGGGGATTGTCCGTCGGCTACCGAAATCTGGCCGAGAGGCTGAAGCTGTCCTGCCCGTTCCAGGAACATTTCTACCCGTGAGGCGGGCCAGTGTCCGGGGGCAAGGAAAGTAATGCTGTTGGTGGTTTGCTCCGTGGTAACGGCGCGTGTGTAGCGTGAATACCCTTCGGGAAAGAGAGGATTGTCGGCTATCGGCCAGTAGATGTCCAATATGATTTGGTCGCCGCTCTGCAAGCCGTCGGCTTTGACGGTCACGGCATCACCGGGATTGAAGGTCTTTCCGGCATCGGATATGGTGATATTGGTCACAAAAGCGGATTGTTTCTCTTTGTCGTCATCACTGCAAGCGGCAAGTAGCAGGCTGATTAGTAGCAGGAAGTGTATCTTCTTCATCATAGTTATGTATTGACAAATGCAAATATAGGGCTTTTTCTTGTATTCCTGCGGATAGGCTTTGTTTTTGTCGTATGAGATGGAAAAATCCTCCTACGAAACATGGTCTTTTGCTTCGTGGGAGGAAAGTGGTTGTTCGGCAGGGCTTCGGGGGAATGCGCCTGCTTGCGTGCCGGCTTGGATTATTTGCTGCGCGTCACCGTGTGCAATACATTCCCTTTCTTGTCAATCATGCGCAGTTCCAGTGTCTTTTTGCTGGCCGATACAATGGAGAAACCCGGTTCGGGGCTGCAGAATACGGTCCCTTCGATGGGCTTCACCTTGCGGGCGAGCGAACCGGCAGAATTGGTGATATAGTCGATGTCGCTGCCTGCCACGCGTACGTGCTGGAAGTTGTGGATGTGCCCGCAGATGTACATATCCACCTTGTGCTTGCGCAGGATGGGATCGAGACGTGCCTGCATATCCGCACGTTCGCTCTCGTCCTTCGGGGTTTCGGCATAGATGGGATGGTGTCCGGCAACGATAACCCAGTCCTCTTTGGCGGTAGTCAGTACGGAATCTATCCAGGAAAGTTGTTGCTGGTAATCCTGCTTGCAGGCATCGGGATAGGTCTCGCTTTCGTTGCGGTATTTGTCAATCATCGGGGCGGTGTCTACCCAAAGGATGCGGATGGTAGCGCCGTTGTCCTCGAACGTCTTGGTATAATAACGGGCGGGCATGGTCCAGCGGCGGCTGATATTACTGTAGTCGAGCACAGCCTGCGTATTGCCGCGGTATTCGTGGTTGCCCAGCAGGGGGAACCAGTCTATCATCAGCTCCGGGTGGCTGTAAATAAGTTCGTAGTTGGTCATCCAAAGCGGGTCGTTCACGCTACGTACGCCTTCAAAGTGGTGTACATCGCCGGTGGCAAGAACGAATTCGGGGCCTACTTCTTCTGCCATTTGTCCCATCAGTTCGGCGATGGGCTTTTGGTCGTAGTAGCCGTTACGGCCGAGGTCGTTGGCTACGTAGAAGTTGAACTTCTTGTCGAAGATGGAGTAATCGGTGATTTGGGCAATGGCTGCGTTGCCGAGTAGGGCAATAAACAGTAAAAGGAATATTTTCTTCATTGTCATTATTAAATTGTTGAGTAGTTAATGTTGATAACTTGTTGAGATAGAATTCGCTGTTTAAAAATTAATCTTCACTCCCGCATTCACTTTCACGCCGTAGTATTCTGCCTGCATGGTACGGTCTTTTGTGCCCTGGTAGTAGCGTAGCGGCTGGTTCAGCAGGTTGTTGGCTTCGGCGTAGAAGGTAGTCTTGAACTTCTTTCCGAAGGTATAGCTGGCGTTTACGTCCATATAGTTCACCTTGTCGTAGTAGCGGTCGTAGAAGGTGCTTTCTCCCATTTCGTCGATGAAATCGGAAGCGAAGTTATAGCTCAGGCGCAGATTCAGACCGCCTTTCTCAAAGTATAGGGAAGCATTTGCGGTATGCTCCGGAGAGCCTGGCATGCTCAAGTCTTTCTCATTCTCGCGGCCTTCGAAGTTGAAGTCTTCCACACGGGAGTGGGTGTAGGTGTACGTTCCGTAGAAACCTACACATTTCAGAGCGGGAGCAATGAAGCTGAAGTCGCGCTGGTAGGATAACTCTACCCCTACCAGGTTGGCGTTGCCCGCATTCTTGGGTTGGGTGAAGCGGGTGTAGGTGTTACCCTGGTATTCGTAGTTGGTGCTCACCTGGTCTACGATGAAGTCGTCTATCTTCTTGTAGAAGATGCCGGCGCTTATCAGACCGATGCTGCGGAAGTAGTAGTCGGCACTCAAGTCGAAGTTGTAGGAGACGGTAGGTTTCAGCTCCGGGTTTCCGATGGTGATTTCGTTGTCGGAACGTTTGATGTTCACACTGGGCACGAGGGCCGAGTATTTGGGGCGTGACAAGGTTTGGGTAAACGAACCGCGCACTTTGAAGTCATCGTTTACATTCCACTTTACGAGCAGCGACGGCAGGAAGTTGATGTAGCTGTTGCGCTGACGGTCGGTCTTGCTGGTGAGGTCTTCGTCGGCATCGTAGGTGCGTCCCGTATAGGCAAGGTTGGTGTTCTCTATGCGAAGTCCGGTCATCAGTTCCACGTCTTTTGTCAGTTTTTGGTCGAAGCGGAGGTAGCCGGAAGTCACGGTTTCGCGGGCGTTGAAGTTTCCGGCAAGTTCTTCCTGCACCTGCTCTTTCTCAAAGAGGGAAGCGTTGTTCAAGTCTAAAGAGCCGGTGTATTCCTTGCTGGCGTAGATGCCTGCCTGGTATTTGTTGTTGGGCATGAAGTTCTTGTTGGTCTGGTCCACTGTATTTGCCAGGCTGTTCGTCATGAAGGCATCCTCGTCCAGAGGAGAGTATTCGTAGAAGTCCACTTCTTTATCCTTGGTCTTGCGCACTACCTTTGCGCCGAACTTCAGCTTGTTGCCGTTCTTGAAGGGAAGTTTGAAGTTGGCGGAGAACTTCAGGTCCTGCTCCTTGATGTCTTCCTGCTGTTCCGTCAGCTCTTTCAGGCTGAATTCATCGTTCAATGTCATGGTAGAGCCTGTTTTGGGGCTGGCAAAGGGTTGGCGTTCGTCGCTCAGGTCCATGTCGAACTTCTGTTTCTTCAGTTGGAAGTCGATGTAGCGTTCGTTGGGACGTTCTTCGCTGGCTTTGGCATAGCTGGCGTGCCAGTCCATGGAGAGGGCGCCGAAGAGGTGTTCGCCGCCGAGGGCAAAGTCCATGGTGCGCTGGCGTTCCAGGCGGGCGTTACGGTTGTCCGGCGTACCGGCTTTGGTCTGTATGCGTACAGTGGCGTTGCCGTCGGGGTCAAGGTCTTTCAGCGTGGTACGGTAGCGGTTCTCCCAGTCGTTGCGGTTGTTGAAGATGCCTTTGAAGGTCAGTTTGTGGTTGGCATTGATGTCCCAGTCCAGTGCGGCAGAGTAGCTTTGGCGTTCGCGGGTGACGTAGTATTGGCGGATTTGGTAGTCGTTGACGTACGTCTTGCCGTCATCGTCCTGCTCCCACACGAATTCGGTGTCGTAGGAACCGGAAGGTGAGTTCTGATAGGAGGCCGATACAATCAAGCCGAGTTTGTCGTTGAAGAAGCGGTCGCCGTAGGTGAAGCCAAGGTTCAGTTGCGCCTTTTCGCTCACCCAGTTGTAGCCGGTTCCGGCGGTGGCGGCAATGGTACGCTTGTAGGGGGAGTTCTTGGTGACGAGGTTGATGCTGCCGCCGATGGCGTCGCCGTCCATATCGGCGGTTACTACCTTGTTCACTTCGATGGTCTGAATCATGTCTGCCGGAATGAGGTCGAGCTGTACGTTGCGCGTATCGCCTTCGGCAGAGGGAACGCGGTTGCCGTTGATGGTGACGGAGCTGAGGTCGGCACTCGTGCCCCGCACTTGCCCGAAGCGTGCCTCGCCTTGGTCGTACTGCACGTTGATGCCGGAGATGCGTTTAAGGGCGTCACCGATGTTGGAGTCGGGGAACTTGCCTACCTGGTCGGCAGAGACTACATTCGTAATCCCCATGTTGTTTTTCTGTGAGTTGATGGCACGGCGCTGTCCCTGGAAGGCGCCGCCTACCACCACTTCCTGCAACTCCACGCCTTCGTTCAGTACGACGTCTTTTTCCAGTGTACGGCCTGCGGGGATGGTGATTTTCAGTTCTACGGGAGAGTAGCCCACGTAGCTCACCTTTACTGTATAGGTTCCCGGGTCAAGGTTAGAGAAAGTGTAGAAGCCGTTGACGTCGCTCGTCACGCCAGTGTGTAGTTTCTCGATGTAGATGGATGCGCCCGGGAGAGTTTGTTTAGTGGCGTCGATGATGCGTCCACGTACAGTTCCTTGTTTCGTGACATTTGCTTTTTCGTCGGCAATGGCCGTATTGACGGTGGCGGTGAATAGGAGTAAGAATAAGAATGCTCTCAAAATCTGTTTCATACTTGTTATTATCTGTTAATAATCTGCCGCAAAAGTAGAGGGTTGCCGTTACGTGGAGGTTGCGGAGCGTTGAAGAACAGATAACGATTCAGTTACAATGAGGTTACATAAATTCTTGGAGGTAGTACCTTTTCGGCGGTATCTCCCTTTGCCGTCATCTGGCAGACTGATGCTAAAGATGCACGAGATGTGCATCTCGGACTGTATGAGATGTACATCTCGAGCAACATGAGATGTACATCTCGTGCAGGGGAAGGTATAGGGGTTGGTGTCTTATCCCGTAGCCTGGCAGCGGATAAGTACCTTCTTCTCGTCTGCCAGAATAGTGGCAAAGAGATAAGTGCCTCCCCCTTCGGCCAATTTCAGTCGTTTGCGCAGTTCGGCCACGGTGGCGGGGAAGTTGCGCACGGTGAGGTTCGCCTTTTTCTCGGCAGCCAGCATCTCTTTCACTTCTTTCTTGCCGAAGCCGCAGGAGGAGGTAATCCGGAACTTGCGGCCGGGGAAGTCCGGCAGGAAGTGCTCCGAGGTGTAGAGGTGGCTGTTGGGATGCAGTTTTTCCACCTTATACAATGAGGAGAGGCTGCGGAATGCACCGGCTTTCAGCACGGAGGCATTCGGTTCGTAGAGGTATGATTTCAGTTGAGGGGTGTAGGGGCATGCACGCTCCTTCTCCTGCCGGCGGGTGAAGACGAGGGCTTGGGGAGCCGGTACACCGGTGAAGTTGACGCAATGGATGGGGATGTCGTCTGCCGGCACTCCTTCGCCTTGTCCCAGCAAGAGCAGCAGTTCCTTGCATTCGTTGCCCACGGAGACGATGTGTGCCTGGCGGACATGCTTCAAATCGTTCAGGGCGAGGGTGAGGTCGAGCATGGGGGAGAGTTTTACCAGTACGTGTCTTGCCTTGCGCAGCAGCAGTTCTTCGAGGGCGGCTATATCGGGTTCGCAGTCGCCGATGGCTACGGTCTTTCCACCGTGTCCATCGCGGCGGGCAGGGTCTATGAATATACAGTCCACGGGCTCCATCTCTTGCAGATGGCAGACGCTGTCTGCGTGGCAGACGGAGATGTGGTTCAGGCCGAGGACAGGGAAGTTGTGTGCGGCTATCTGGCAGAGGGTTTCCTGGCGCTCGACGTAAGTGGCATGCCCGAAGCGGGAGGAGAGATAGGCGCAGTCGATGCCGAAACCTCCGGTGAGGTCGGTAAAGGTGCCGGCTGATGCGGGGGTACTGTTCTGCGCGGGATGTTCTTGTTCTGTATGTAGCAGGTTAGTTATAATCTCCGCTTTATACTGTGCCGTTGCTTGGGAGGAGCATTGTTCCAGAGAAAGGTGGGCGGGGTAGAGTATATGCTCGTTCTCGGCCCATGCGGGTATCTTCTCTTTGGCAATCTGCCAGCCGGAAATCTGTGTGATGGCGGCGGGCATGTCTACCGAAGGGTAGCGGCGTGCCTGCAAGGCAAGGCTGCGCACGTCGTCGCGGCGATGCTCGCGGATGAAGCGGAGGGTGTCTTGGGATAAAGGCATGGCTTGGCTTATTTATTCTGATGCAAAGTTATCTCAAAAAGGACAAAGTGGGGCATAAATTCGCAGCTTTCTGTCTGATTATTTTTCAGACACAGATGACGCTGATAATACAGATTAAGAATATTAAAAATCCGCGTCATCTGCGTCATCCGCGTCAAAGCGATAGCAAATTTAAGTTTCCGGACAAGCTGGGGGTGAGAGTTAAGGGATGACCCGGTATCGCTCCTTTGCCGTCTGCCTGCTGACGCGGTTGAAGTGCCACCATTCGCTGGGTAGCGGGTGGAATCCGGCTTCTTTCATTACCTGCCGGAGCAGCAGCCGGTTTTCACGTTCTTGTTCCGTCAGCTTGCCTTGTGCCACGAGCACGGCTTCTTCTGTGATGTGGGCTTCCCTGCCCAGATGGTCTACCGGGGTGCCCATGGGCAGAGGGGTTCCTTTATCGTCGAGTATGCTGATGTCCACTGCCAACCCGTAGTTGTGCAGGCCGCCGCCGCGTGAGGGGTTGGAGACATAGATGTATTTGGAGGTTCCTTTCACTACGTTCCACATCTTCTGCTGTACGGACAAGGGGCGCGCTGCGTCGTAGACGATAAGGCTGTAGCCGGGGTACTGTTCTTTCAGCAGGCGTTGTGCCCGCTTCAGGCTTTTCATGGCATCGGGGTGCAGGTAGGCTTCTTTCAGGTCTTCGTACAATAGGGTTCCGGTGAAATTGTCGGCACGGGTGTACATCAAGTCGATGGCGATGCTGCTGTCCGCTTCGGCGATGCTGACGAAACCGAGGGAGTCCAGGTAGCGGGCTGTTCGGCTTTTGGCCGGAGCCGGAGGGACGGGTGCCGCTATGGTGTCGGCGTACGGGATGGTGGTCTCCGTATCTGGGTCTTGTGTCTGCTTTGGCGCTTGTTTTCTGCTACAACCGCATAGTGAGCAGCCAAGCAGCAGATATAACAAGTAAAAGAAATATCGTTCCATCTTACAAGGCATTCTTGGCGGTAAGGATTGATTTCATCAAGGCTATGTCCGAACTGACTTCTCCCTGCATCAAGTATTTGTTTTTCCGTTGGCAGGTGGCTTCGTAAATCTCCTTTGCTTTTGCTGTGTCCTTGTCCCGGTAGAGTGCCAGGGCGCAGAGCAGCCGCTGTTTGGAAGACGTCACATCCTTATATTGCCGGATGTAGGTATCCAGCTCATCGGTATATAATTCTTCTGCCCGTGCGGTCCTCTTTGTCACCAATGCGGTGAAGAGCAGCTCGCAAGCGGTTTCCTTTATCAAAAGCCCGATGACTTCGTGCCGGTGGCTCATTATTTTCTCAAATGCATTGTAGGCGGCTTCCCATTCTTCGCAGTCGAGCAGGCGCGAGGCGCTCATCAAGGCTATGGTGACCTGCAGGGCATCTTTGTAGTTGATGTCTTCCGTTTGGCTGAACCATTCGGCAGGCATGTCCTTAGGACGCATGCCCTCTTGCACCAATGCGTTGATGCGCAGCTGGGTGACCAGTGCCTGCTTGCTCTTGCTGTCCTTGAGAAGCAGGCACATGTTGTCGGCATCATTGCCGATGCCGCCCATCTTCATGGGGATGCCGTTCATCCCTGCAAGGAGAATGCCAATCAAAGAGAGCATCAGAAGGAAGAATTTCAGCAGGTAAGGCAGCCCGTCTACGGTCAGCAGGGGGAGGAAGGCAAGGATGGCGGTCAGCAGGTTGGCAAGCACTCCACCCAGGTTGTACAAGGTGGTTGGGATATCTTCAAGAGGCCTTTCGGGTGGGGTAAGCAGGCATTGGCCTCCCGTTCCGGCAAGGCTGAAACGCTTGATGCATAATTTCCCGTCTTTCCGTATGAAGGTAAGGTTGAAGATGCGGAAGGAGACGAAGCGGTAGCCGGTTGCCAGTCCGCAGACAAGATGCCCGCCTTCGTGCAGAAGCACTTGCAGGAAGATGGAGAACAGCAGAATCAGTATGGCTAACAAGGAAACTCCTACTGTCTCCAGCATGCCGGTTTCGGCAAACTTGCTGTGTAAACCGTCGAACGAGTCTCCTAAAACCAGGACTCTTACACCTATTATTCCTACAAAGCCGATGCATGCCCCGACCATGAATCCTCCGGCCAATTTAAATACTTTCTTCATCCTGATATCTTGATAAATGTGTTTGCCGGCAAAGGTAAAGGATTTTATCTGAAATGCAACAGCTTGCCCCATGTATCATAAAAAGAAAGAGATTGTGATTGCCACAACCTCTTTCCGTCACCTAAACCCACTACGCAGGCTACAGATAGGGAATTATAGTAATATAGATACCCGTAATGATGGCTTCTTGCTTTTCTGTCCTTATCTTAGGGTATACTTTCCCAAATCTTTGTTATGTTCGTAATATTTCCGAGTATATCCTATAGATTCCATCTTCTCTTTATTGACAGTTTAATAATCTGCATTTTCGAATTCCACAATATGAGGCAGTATTGGAAATCGGTTATCATGATGCAGGTTTATTCTGTGCTTTTATCAGTAACTAACTACCGCCTTGCTTTTTCAATTTATTGTATATGATGGTTGCATTCTTGATATACTCTTTGTCAATCCCATTATACCGGCAGCGTCCGTCTTAAATTTCGAACATTCTGCTCCGTGCCAGCATGCAGGCCCCAACTACCCCAGCCTTGTCTTTTAGCTTGGAAATAGTCACTGTGGCGTCTTTGTTGACTAGATTCAATGAGTATTTCCTTATTGCCGTTTTAATTGGCTGCACTATATAGTCTCCTGTCGATGATAGTGTACCTCCGATTATTACTAGTTCCGGATTGAATATGCTTATTAATCCAGCTATTTGCCTTCCCAGTTTTTGGCCTATTTCCTCCACTATCTCAATGCATAGCAAGTCCTCTTTATTGACTGCGGTGATGATTTCATCCAAGGTGGGCGGATTTTCTGCAGTCCGTTTTGATAGTATGGAACTTTCTCCGCTACCGATTCTTTCCAACAGGATGCGGTGTAGTGCCGATCCTGAGGCTTCCGTTTCCAGGCATCCTTTTTTGCCGCAGTGGCACAGTATTTCATTATCGAAAACATTGACATGCCCGAATTCTCCGGAAAATCCAGATTTTCCCGTGTATACCTTCCCGTCTATGATGATGCCGATTCCGAGTCCCCAGCTTATGTTGACAAAGATGATGTCCTTTTCCCCTTTGACGCATCCTTGCATATGCTCTCCATAGGTCATGGCCCTTGTGTCGTTGTCTATGCAGACCGGGTATCCTATCTTTTCATTCAGTACATCCGCCAAAGGACGCTCTGAAAAGTTGAACATGCTGAAACTATATCCTGATTCCGGATTTACTCTTCCGGAGATGTTGATGCAGATGTTCATTATCTTCTTGTCGTTGATTTCCGTTCCCTTTATGAAGTTTCGGATGAGTGCACACAGTTCTTCCAAAGCTTCCTGTGTATTTTCGAACTTGTATGGTATGTTCATCTTGATTTCCACCATATCCCCCTTGAAATTGATCAGTCCGATGTTTATGGCAAATTTCTTAATGTCCACTCCAATGAAGTATCCTGATTCCGGGTTGAGTCCGTATAGGCTTGGATGGCGGCCGCTACTGGTCTCCAGTTTCCCATAGTCGTTTATATAGTTGTCCTCACACATTTCATTGATGAATTTGGTGGTTGTGGGCACACTCAGATCGAGTTCCTTGGCCAAATCGGTAATAGTGGAGCTCCCATTATATATATAATGTGTGATGATCCTTTTTTTAAGAGTGCATTCTTGCTCCCGGTTTCCATTTCTTTTAATAAATTCTGTTTCATATGTATGTATTTTTATGTTATTTACTCTATTTTGCTTATTATATTAATAAATACGGATTTATTATTCTGAAATATTATGTATTTGATTTGTTATTATGTAAATTGTTTTGTAATTACGCGTTAATATATATTAATTGTAGGTTATATATTAATTAAAATACTTTTATTAAGTCTTGCAAATATAATAAATATATCTATATTTGCAGCGTGATAATTGAATAATAACAATTAATATCTAAAACAATGAAAACATAATTGATTTTTTATCTTAAAAAAGTGTATTCGATAGGTTTAATATATAATGGTTGATCTTAATTTTATTAATAATGAAAACACGCAGGG
>ENA-OQCU01000258-OQCU01000258.1-human-gut-metagenome-genome-assembly--contig:-NODE-258-length-27085-cov-3.246680_pt1 | contig 27085 bp, 24 predicted proteins | sample MGYA00242504_ERZ504590 | MGnify/ENA primary metagenome ERZ504590 (study PRJEB26092, sample SAMD00036318) | human gut metagenome | host: Homo sapiens | study: EMG produced TPA metagenomics assembly of... | reverse complement strand
ATCACTCGTGAACGTGCTGTCGATGGGCGGATCGTTGACCGCGGCTATATCGCTGCTGGTGCTGTGGCAGTTCAAGAACCTCGCGTGAACGTCGGTGGGCGCCTACCGCGTCTTCTTCCCGTTCGTCATCACCTCGTTTCTGCTGCTGCCGTTTCTGCCCGAGGAGTACGCGCGCTGGCTGGCCGGCGGCCTGTACGCCGTGTACATCGTGGCTCTCATGCTCATGATGATTCAATGCGCGCAAGCTTCGCGCGACCGCGGCATCAACCCGGTGTTCATCTACGGGTTCTTCGGCGGCATCGTGTACGCGCTGCACGACGTGGGCTTCATCGGCGGCACGTTCGCCGAGCAGACCATGATCATCGGCATCGCGCCGCTCGCCGTGGTGGCGCTCGTGGCCGTGTACCTGCTGGGGCTCATGTACTTCATCGGACAGGGCGGGTTCCGCCGCATCTTCAAACACGACAGCGATGCCGCGGCCAGCATCGAGCTGGTCGCCCTACGCGCGCATGCGCCCGAGAAGAAGCCTGCAGGGGCGAACGCGGAGGGCGAAAAGCCCGACGACGCGGTGCCGAAGAAGGCGGGCAAGCGCGGCGATCGGCCGCCTCGCGCGAGCCGCAAGCCGCAGCGCGAACGCAAGCGCGAGGAGCGCGTGTACCTCGACCGCATCTCGAAGCAGGCGGCGCTGTTGCAGCAGCATTACCGTCTGAGCGAGCGCGAGACGGAGGTCATGGAGCTCATCGCGCGCGGCAACACCGTGGCGCGCATCGCCGAGGATCTCGTGGTCACCGAGAACACCATCCGCACGCACTCGAAGCGCATCTACGCGAAGCTGGACATCCACAAGAAGCAGGAGCTGCTCGACCTCATCGAGTCCTTCGACCCCAACGACTTGCAGGAATAGAAACGCTGCAGTGCGCGGAAGCCCGCTTCGAGACCCTTTGCCTAAGGTCGCGCGCGACCCCGATTGTTGTACATCGATTCTCCTTGCGGAGCACGGCCGTTTTTGTATAATAAGGGCGAGCCGCAGGGAGCGCTAACTCCCCACGGCTCTCGGATCGCTTCGGCGGTTTGGGTTTACTGTGAGCGCTCCTTTCCCTTGCGGGTTTGGAGCGCGTCTCTTATCATCAGGAAAATCTCGATGATTCGGGACATCAGCCTCATAAGCACTTCAGCCAACACCAGCAAATCCAAAACGGTCATGGTCATCACCTCCGTTCATCTAGAATATGAGAGGGAGAGGCACCAAGCCGCCGGACCGAATCCGTATCTATAAGTATAGCGAGCCCGTTCCACGTTTCCATGGCACGCATCACCATGGAAAACCTTCCCGACCTTGCCCTTTTCCAACGCCGCTCCCACGCAAATTCCACGCGCCTTGCCATCGTTTCCAACGCGGATTCCACGCGCCTTGCACGCGGTTCCAACGCCGTTTCCACGCAGCGGGACGAACGCGCGAAAACGCACCGGGCGAGCTCTCGCGACGTAATCAAGACCGTCCCTCAGCAAAGTCTCACCTGATCGCATGCTATACTTCTTGCCATCTGGGTTCGCCGCACGTTTCCCTGATCGGAGCTGCCATGAACGCTGCATCGCATGTCGAATCGCCAATATCCGGACGGAAGCTGTGCGCGTTCGCACTCGCCGCGGCGCTTGCACTCATGGCGGGAGCACAGTTCGCTCCCGCGCATTACGCCTGGGCTGAAGACGAGCCAGCGGCAACGGCTCAGGCGGATGCGACTCTCCCTGACGCGGCCCCACTCGAGGAAGCCCCGCCCGAGGTGGCAGCCTTGGCGCCCATAGAGAATGCGCCGCACCTCGACCTGAAGGACGGTTCCATCCTCTTGAAGGACTCCGGCTCGAACCTCCAATACAGCCAGGACAACGAGGCAACGTGGACGTCCTATTCCGGCAACGTGACGATCGGTGGAACGGCAGGCAGCGGCACGAACGTGCAAGTGCTCAACGGAACCCATACGATACTTCTCAACGGCGTTACCATCAACGAGCCGCGCGCCAATCACGCGGCGATTGAAATCGGCAGCGACACGCAGGCTGCGCAGCTTACGCTCTGGCTGTATGGCTCGAACAAGCTTTCCGGTTCGAGCGGGTATCCCGCAATTTTCGCACCTGGTAAGGCTCATCTGATTTTCAAAGGCGATCTCTACGGCAGTCTGGAAGCGCAGGGAGGATACGAGGCTCCCGCCATCGGTGCGGACAGCGCGGTTTCAAGTTGCGGCACCATCGAGTTTTGGCAACCCGGCAACGTAACCGCGCGAAGCGGCAACGGCGCCCCTGCCCTCGGCGACCCGACCTCGAGCGCTGTGGATGCAACGGGGTCGGTGTCTTTCTTTTCGGGAACGGTGACCTTGCAGTCCTCAGGCACTTGCGACATTACCGCGAAAAGCATCGTCACCGGCGGCGGCAACATTCACCTCTCGCAGCGCCCGCCCGCCAACACGACGCTCGCCGTCGATCAGGGCGGCTCCTTCCCCAGTTCCGCGTATGTTCTGGTGTCGGGCTTGGCGGCAGGTGAGAATCTGCTCGGAGCCAGTTTTGGTGAGAAAGGCCCTGTCTTTGTCAGAGGCGATCGGTGGGTGGATGCCAAGCATTACATCGTAGACGGCTTCGCCACTTGGATGGACGACGGCGATCTGGGACTTTTTCTCGACAGAAACCTGCTTAAGGACGGCAGCTCCGTCAAGATGAGCTTTAGCGAATCCGGCAACGTATACGAAGGCACGATCAAGGGTTCTGCCGAAGCCGGATACACGCTTCATCTGGCCATTCCCGACCCGCCTGTTGAAAACCCCGTCGTCAGCATGCACGAAAAAAAGGGCTGCAAGCTCATCGTCGATGTGAGTTCGGAGGGCATTCCGCAGTACACCCTCGACGGGGGAGTGAGTTGGACGCGCTACAGCGGGTACCTGGCTGTCACGGGAGCCGCAGATTTTACCTCCTTCCCCGTAAGCAATCAGGTGATTCGTGAGGAAAGGTACTCACGCGCTGCGCTTTCAGGATCTGAGCGGCGTTGCGGCTTCAATCGAGGAATCCTCGAACGTGACGCTCACGCTGGTGGGAAGTAATTACATATGCGGCCACAGATTGGAGGCGTCGCCGGGGGTGGCGGTTCGAGGCACCTCGTCTCTTACCATCAACGGCAAGGGAACCTTGAATGCCGTGGGAGCAGGCACAGGTCGTCAGCCTTGCATCCTGGGAGAGCCGAACACGACCATCTCGATAGCGGGCGGCACGGTTCTCGCTCATTCGGGAGTAACGGGCGGTAATGGCATTACTGCAGGAAAGCTCGTTGTTTCCGGAGGCACTGTCGAAGCGCTCAGTCAGTCGAGTGGAAGCGCAGCGATCACGGCGAGCAAGTCCATCACCATCAGCGGCGGGTCGGTTACCGCCAAAGGCTCCAAGTTCGTCGCTGGCATCGGGTCGGACCATTACGGCTCGTGCGGCTCCATCACCATCAGCGGCGGCATAGTGAACGCGCACGGCGGCGACCTGTCTGCAGCCATAGGTTGCAGTGTCGGCGACTCGTGCGGGGAAATCAAGATCAGCGGGGGCACCATCAACGCCGTCGGCGGTCCGGGCACTTATGGAGCCGGTCGGGTCGCGGCTATCACCAGCTCCGTCAAGGCGCCCGTCATCACCGGCGGAACGGTCAAATGCAACGAGGCGGTTTCAACGAGGGCGGCGTCTTTGGCGTCGGCATCAGCTTCGCCGACTCCGGCAGCGTTGAACCTCCTGCTCGCCTCCCCCGTCGCGCTCGCGTCCGACCTGGACGAGGAAGCAACGTCTCTTGCCTCCGAGGACGAGCAGCGCTTCGTCAACGAAAACAACGACGACCTCTCGCTTGTAACGATACACGGGCTTCCGGCGAACACGCCCATCTCCTCCTTGCAGATGCGTCTGCTCGACACGGAATTCGTGGAAGAGCCGACCGGCGGCAGCACCTACGGCATGCGCGACGTCCAGACCGACGACCAAGGAGCGCTCTACCTGCACCTCACGCCGCTCGAGGCGACGGACAAGCTGGTCGTCGCCTCGTGGAACGGCCGCGATTACAGCGGGCTGAGCGAGAGGAACCTGGACGGAACCTTCGCCATCGCACTCGCCCCCACCGAGGCCGCCGTGTACTACCAGTGGCACAGCTTCGAGGACGGCTGGGCCTACGAGGACGCCGGCGTCGATTGGAGCATCGACGGGCAGACGAGCGGAAACGCCGCCGGCCACGACGTGACCGCGCTGCGCATCGAGACGTCCATCGGCGGCTTGAACGTTTCCTACGCGGTCGACAACGGAAGCGGGTGGAGCCCGGCGGTTGAGAACGGCGACATCGCGGGCGAGATGGAGCAGCCCGTGCAGGCGCTGCGCGTCAGCCTGTCGGGCGACGAGGCTGCGCGCTACACCGTCTACTACCGCCTGTACGTGAAAGGCGTCGGCTGGATGGCTTGGGCGCATGACGGCACCGCCAACGGCACGTCGGGATACGGCTACCCCGTCAAGGCGTTCCAGGTGGCGATACTTCCTGCGGGAGCGACGCCCACGACCGGCGAGGCCAGCGCGACCGAGTACGCGTACCTGGTGAAAGACGGCCAAAGCCAGCCGGGGCTCATCGGCGAGAAGCCTTCCGCCGGGCATGAGGAACGCGAGGCTGCGCCCCCTGCGAAGGCGCTCGCCTCTACCGGCGACAGCCCGGCTTTCGCCATCGCCCTGGGCGCAGCCCTCGCAAGCGGCGCGCTGGTTCTTGCGTCGCGCGCCCGTCATCGCAGGTCGCTGTCCTGATCGGAGCTCCTGCCGCTCGCGCGAGACACCGCGCCCGCAGAGGGAGCATCGCCTCTGCGGGCGCGGCAGGGCTTCCGGGCGCAAGCGGCGCGACGAGCGTCACAGGTCGCCGTCTTCGGGCACGACGATGCAGTCGGTAGTCGTTCGGCCGTTCTTCATGGAGACGGTCACGGGCTTGCCCGGCACCGTGTTCGAGGCCGCCGCCAAACGCTCCATGCTCGTACCGCCTTTGCATCAGAGGAGCCACCCCACCTGCACGGCGCTGGGAAGCCGATGTAGAAGATGGTTCCATGTTACCACATGATTACACCGTTTCGGACGCGCCGAGCCAAGGCCGCGCGCAAGGCGAAAGCGTGGGAAAGAGACGAAGGAACGGGGAGATCTCCCTCCCGCCATCCTCGCCCGGCTCCGGAATGCGCGTTTTTCACCTGTCTGTTGCGTCCCGATCGTTGCGCAACGATCCTCTTGGCGGAGCACGGTCGTTTTTGTATAATAAGGGCGAGCCGCAGGGAGGTGGTGCTCCCCACGGCTCTCGGATCGCTTCGGCGGTTTGGGTTTACTTGTGGCGCTCCTTTCCCCTACGGGTTAGGAGCGCGCTCCTTATCACCAGAAACAGCTCGATGACGCGGGTAGCGAACTCCAAGAGCAAAATCACCAACGAAGCAATCCCCAAAACGGTCATGGTCATCACCTCCAATCATCTAGAATATTGAGAGGGCGAGGCACCAAGCCGCCGGATCGAATCCGTGCTTCTCAGTATAGCGACGCGGTCTCACGTTTCGTTTGCGCAGATCCAACGCGCGTTGCCGCCAAATCAAGCGCGTTTCCCACGTCGTTCCAACGCGGATTCCACGCGCCTTGCCGCCGTTTCCAACGTCGTTTCCACGCGTGTCACATCCCAATCCAGCGCCGATCAAACGCCGAAGCAGCGGACAACATGCGGTCGGAATGGCTAGCGCGAGCGAAGGGTCGCCTCCGACGCCCGATGAGGCGAAATTTCGTTTCCGAGGGTAAAACTAAGCCGGTTTGGCAATTTCGAGAGCGCGATTTCAGCCCGGTTGGCACCTATCTTGGGCTGAAATGTCAGGCGTGCTTTCAAAATGCCTGATCAGCGCGATGTGCTATTTAATGATTATATCGATCATAATTGCCAAACTGACTTGTTTTTACCGCTCCGCGGGACAATTTGCATCACCAGCGCGCCTGCCCCCTTCGCGCGCCCCCACCGCCACTGCGCGTGCCGCCGCGCGACACGCGCCGCCACGCGACAAGCTCAGGCGTGCGACAAAAACAAAAAAGCCGCCGACGGCCTTTCCGGCGTCGGCGGCTTGAAGGTCCTCGAGGGCCGAAGCCTCTACACCTGCAGCGCGTAGAACATGAGGCGCGCCACGAAGATGCCGATGAGCACGGCCGCGTTGCCGGCCACGAGCAGCGGGATGGCCGAACGGACGCCCACGGGAGCATCAGCATCGACGTCCTCGCGATCGCGCAGCGGGATGGCCGCCGCAGCACCCGCCGTCCTTCCCATCGCCGCCACATTGCGGCCGCCGGGCATGAGCGTGGCGCGCAGAGTCGCCAGCATAACAACGAACCCCACGATGGATATCACGAGGTACACCCACGAACCGGGAAGCACGTCGGAGCCCGGAAAGAACGCGTTGAACGTGGACTGGGCGAACAGCAGCTGCGCGCTGACGGCGACGATGGCCGCCACCACGCCGATAAAGGCCGTGAACAGCGCTACCGTTGGCAACCGCGTCAAGCGCGCTTCGGGCATCCCACCCGCGAGAGCGACGACCAGCACGCCGAGCGGCACGCCGCCTGCGATGCAGAACCCGATGATGCCGAGCGGCACGAGCGGAGAGTTCCAGGTGAGCACCGCGGAGCCCATGTACATCACCCCGATGCTGAGCGACAGCAGCAGCGAAGCCGCGCCCACTACGGTGGCGAACACCTTGCGCGGACGCTCGTCCAGATTGCCCGTCATCGCGATGATCCAGTACACCACGGCCAGCGCGATGAATAGCATGCCGGCGATGCCCACGAAGGACAACGGCGCGATGTCGACGCCTTGGAACAAGCTCATCGAATACTGCGGCGACGAGAGCGCCACGAACGACGCGATGTAGCCCACGGCGAGGATCGCCATCGGAAGCAGCGTCCAGCGGTCGATGCGGGCGAGGCACTCCTTGCTGAAACGCGAGGTCAGAAACGCCAGCGCCAGGCCGACGAACGCGCCCGAAGCCATCGGCACGAGCGTGGTGAACAGAACCATCGGCATTTGAAGCAATGCGAGATCCATACGATTTCACCTCCTCAGGATTCACGATGAATCCCCTAGCTGTCATATAAACAGCCCTCATCCTAGGAGCGCGAACAGGCAGGGCAGCTGACCCGCCGCCCCGTTTGAGAAGGTGTTGCCCGATCGTGACTTCGATGTCAGCGCGTCGCCCCCACCCCTGCAAGGCAAGCTGGTACCGTAGATGCTTCGACGAAAGGAGGGCCGCCATGACCCGTATCCAAAGAGGCTGGGCGGTGGCCGCCGTGCTGGCCGGCGCCCTGTTCGCCTGCACGATCGCCCTGTTCCTCGGTGGCACGATGCCGCTTGCGCCCGCGGCGGCGCTCGCGCTCATCGCCTGCGCCCTCTTCGTGACGGCCGCCCGCCAAGCCCGCCGCCCCTAGAAGGCGGGCGGTACGCTAACGCAGGTCGAACACGTCTTTAATGCTGTAAACGCCCGCGGGCTTTCCTTGGAGATACGCGGCGCAGTCCACGGCGCCGCGGGCGAAGCAGTCGTCGCCGTAGGAGTAGTGGGTGATCTCCAAACGCTCGCCCATGCCTCCGAAGTACACCTTGTGGTCGCTCGTGATATCGCCGGCGCGCAGCGAATGGAAGCCCACGCCGCCCGGCTTGCACGCGCCGCGGCCCTCGCGGCCGTACTCGGCCAGCTCGTCGAGCGTGGTGCCCTTGAGCTCCGCGATCATGTTGCCGATGATGACGGCGGTGCCGCTGGGCGCATCCAGCTTATCGCGGTCGTGCTGGTCGATGATCTCGATATCCGTCTCGTCCACGAGCGCCCGCGCCGCGATCTCCACCAACTTCAGCATCACGTTCACCATCTTCGAGGTGTTGCATTTGAAGATGATCGGGATGTGCCGGCCGGCCGCTTCGAATCGTTCGAACTGTTCGGGCGAGAACCCCGTGCTGGCCGTGACGAGAGCTTTCCCATGCGCCACGGCCAAGTCGAGCGTTTCGAGGCACTGCTCCACGCTGGAAACGTCGATGAGCGCGTCGCACGCGTCGATGACGGACGAGAGGTCGTCCGCCACGGGGATGCCCAGATCGCGTCCGAGGCCCACCACCTGGCCGAGGTCGCGGCCGATGTAGTCGCGTCCCGCAGGGCCCACGCCTCCCACCAGCTCCATACCCTCGCGCTCGGCGACGAATCGGCTGACGGGCTGCCCCATCTGCCCGAGGCATCCGACGACGATCACCTTCATGACGTTCTCCCTTCTCGACGCGCACCGATGCGGTTGATGCTGCCAGTATAAGCCCCGGCGCTACTCGGCGCTCGGCTCTTCCTCGCCGAACAGCACATCGAACAGGTAGCGGGTGATGGTGGCGCGGCGCACCATGCCGATGAGCCTGCCGTCCTCGTCGATGACCGGCACCTTCTTGAACTTCTTCTTCGCCAGCACGTCGGCGATCTCGCCGATGGTCTGGTCGGCCGTGGCGCACAGCACCCGCTGCACGGCCAGCTCCATGACGTTGCGGCGCTTGAGCGCGCGGGCCTTCTCCTCGAAGGACTCGTTGTCGTACAGCACCATGTTGGAGTACCCGCCGCCGAAGATGGAGCGCGTCTTCTGCGCGGCGACCGCCTTCATGATGTCGCCGTCGCTGATAAATCCCACCACATGGCGATCCTCGTCGATCACCACAAGCCCGCTCGTGCCCAGTTCGTTGAACAGGGCCACGACCTCGCCGAGGTCCTGGTCGTAGCGGCACGTGTACGCGTCCCGCTCCATGATGTCGCCGATCGTCCGATTCATCGTGCAGCTCCTTCCCGAGCTTCTTCCATTTCGATCTCAAGCGGCGCTTCGGCCTGGGATGCGGGCGAGGCGACCGCTTGCTTCTTGACGTTGCGCACCTTCAAGACGGCGATGACCAGAGCGATGCCGGCCACGGCCGCGGAGATGCCGTACGCCACGTCGATGCCCGCCGCCGTGGACAGCACCGGGCCGGCTTCGGCGTTCGCCGCGGTCACCATGGTCATCACCGTCACGATGAGGGCGGTGCTCACCGCGCCGCCCACCTGGCGCCCCGTGTTGCTGATGGCGTTGCCGTGCGCGATCATGTCGTTCGGCAGCGCGTTGATGCCCCAGGTGGTGACCGGCATGTTCGCCAGCGTCAGACCGGAGGACTGGATGACGTAGAACGCTACGAGGTACGCGACCATCGTCTTGTCGTCGACGAAGGACAGCGCCGCCAGCGAAGCGGTGAGCCCCGTCAAGCCCACGATGGCTATGACGCGCGGCCCGAACCGGTCGAACAGCATACCGCTGACCGGGCTCAGGAAGATGGTGGCCACCGCACCGGGCGTCATGAGGATGCCGGTTTCGAACGCTGTCAGTCCCAGCACGTTCTGCAGGTAGATGGGCAGGATGACGCTGCCCACGGCCAGCGCCGAGTTGACCACCGTCACGATGACGGCCGAGTACGCGAACGTGGGCGTTTTGAGAGCCCGCAGCTGCAGCAGCGGCTCCTCGATATGCAGCTGGCGATGGATGAACCACGCGAGCGCGACCACGCCCACGACGATGCTGTCGACGACCACGGCGTTGCCCCAGCCCAGCGTGCTTGCACTGGAGGAAAACCGTACAGCGGGCCGCCGAACGCGAACGTGGACAGGACGATGGACGGCACGTCGAGGTGCGGGCGCTTGAGCTCCCCCACGTTCGTAAGCAGGAAGAAGCTCACCGCCAGCACGAGGATGGCCAGCGGGATCATCGCCCAGAACATCATGCGCCAGCCCCACGCGTCGATGATGCCCCCGGCCAGCACCGGACCGGCCGCCGGCGCGCAGCTCATCACGATGCCGGCCATGCCCATGGCCGTGCCGCGCTTCTCGGGCGGGAAGATGAGCATGGGAACCACGCCCACGAGCGGCAGCTGCACGCCCGCGCCGGCCGCCTGCAGCACGCGGCCTACGATGAGCAGCTCGAACGTCTGAGCCCCCGCGCACAGCGCCGTGCCCACGATGAACGAGATCAGCGAGACGAAGAAGAGCTTGCGCGTGGAGAAGCGGTCGATGAGGAACCCGGTGATGGGCACCATGATACCGTTGACCAGCATGTAGATGGACGTCACCCACTGCGCGGTGCCGGCCGAGATGGAGAACGCGTCCATCAGCTTCGGCAGCGCGGGCGACAGGACGGTCTGGTTCAGGATGGCAAGGAACGCACCTGCCAGCACGATGCCGATGACGGTGATTTCCTTGCGAGTTACTTTGTGCTGTTCAGCAACCAATTGTTGTTCGTTCAAGAGCGCATCGACTTCCTTTGCGGACGCGTCGACGACCGAGCCGATACCCTCGCTCGCGCGCAGGAAGGCGCACGAAGAGAACGGCCGGCGATCGATCGGGGAATATGAATGAGGAAAGCGAAAACGCGGAGGCCGTCGAACAAGGCCGTCCGCTTACGAGAGTCCGCTCATCGATGGCCTTGCCACACGCCGGGGCCCACTTCGCCCGGCGCGCGGAACGCAGCCGTGCGCGAACGTCGCCGCGAAAGCTGGCGAAGGCTGGTGTAGCGCTCGAATATGTATAGAAGCGATTTCACAGCGGGCAAGTATAGCGGAAGCCGGAACCCCCGTATCTTCGAGAAAGTGGCCCGCTCCAAGCGAAATTCACAAACCAGCTCGCGCCCAGCGCGCGGCAGCCGCGCCCTTCCTCATAGCGCATCCCCTCCACGGCGGCGGCAGAGTTCTGGGGAACCGAACGTCGCACGCCGCGCCGACCGCACGCCGCACCCATCACGAATCGGCGCGGGGAAGATCGCTGGACCGCATGGCCTTCCCCGCGCCCTAGAGTGCGCCGAATTCCTACGCCTTCCGCACGTCCACCCAGAGGTCGAACTGGGCGGCGCCGCCTCCGATAGGATCGGTCACGCCGCCTCCTCCGGCAAGCGTCTCCTCGGGCAGCAGCTCGTTCATACAGAAGCCGCGCCCCCGCCCGCCGGCGAAACCGGTCTTCTGCTTGCCGGGCTCGTCGCCGTCGAGGATGCCCTCTTCTTCAAGGTAATCGGGAGCCGGACCCATCAACATGCCGTCGATGGTGACCGCGCGCGCGGCGTAGCCCTGCTGGCCGAACGAGTAGTTGGCCCCCACCACGCCGGGACGAATGCCCTCGGTCACGCGCACGTGACCGGAAAGCGTGCCTTCAGGCCCCACGACCTCCACGACATCGCCGTTCTTCAAGCCGCGCTCGGCAGCGTCGGACGGCGACATCCATACGAAGTTCTCGGTGGTCGTCTCGCGCAACCATGACGCGGCGATGGTGCGGTGCGTGCCGTTCGTGCGCGCTTTCCAGTTGATGAACGCGAACGGTCGGTCGGCCGGCCGCGCCATCGGCGTGCCGTCGGCGAAGGCGATCGGCGCCGTATGGGCCAATCCGTCGAAGTTCTCACCGGTCAACGCGTCTTTCAGCGAAGCCGTCTTCGGGTCGTAGAACGCGCACAAGCCAGCGTACTTCGTCTTGATCAGATCTCCGTCGTAACCGTCGCCCTTCGCAGGGTCGGCCGACGCGAACCGCCCGCCGCGGTTCAGCACGTACACCACCTTCGGCCATTCCTCCTCGGTGACGGCGGCTTTCCACGCCTCCAGATCGAACGCCTCGCCCAGCGCGCGCTTGCGGGCGCGCTCGAACAGGGCGAGCTCGTCGTCGGCGTCCGGCACCGGCTTCTCGCCGGCGTAGGCGATGTTCGCGGCCATCTTCAACCAGTAGTCGTACTCGGTCGAAAGGGCCGCCGTGCCGCCGTCGCCGTCCTTGCCCACCGGCACGGCATGCTCGCCGACGCCCGGCAGCCCGAGGCGTTGCATGATGTCGAAGTACACGTCCTCCACCGAGCGCGGGCCGTCGAAGGCGCGCACCGCCGGCTGCCCCAGCTGGATGAGCTGGTACTGCTGGTTCGGATAGATGGATTCCTGGCTGAAGCGCTCGAGGTACACCTTGTCCGGTAACACGAAGTCGGCAAAGCGCGACGTGTCGCCTATCTCCACGTCGAACGACACCAGCAGGTTGATCTTGTCCTGGTCGCCCAGCACGTCGGCCAGTCGCCGCCCGCCGGGCGTGGAGTCCACCAGCGAATGGCGATGGATGAACAGCGCGCCCAAATGATCGTACACGTAGCCCGCGCGCAAGGTGGGCACGATCTCGTGCGACAGGTTGCCCGGCAGCGGGTACCACGGACGCGGCGCCGGATAGCCGTCCTGCTTGAAGTAGCTGGTCTTCTCGTACTCGGTCTTCTGGCGCGTGATGGGAATGCCCCATCCGGCATGCGCGTCCGGCACGGTCTTCAAGTCGTAGCGGCCCTCGAACGGCGCGAACTTCGCCGCGGCGGCGATGTGACCGCCCTTCCAATCGTGGTTGCCGATGAGGAAGTTGAGATACCCCACGGCGCGCACCGCATCGAAGCCGTTGGCGTGCATGGCCGGGCCGCGGTAGCTCATGACGCAGGCACGTTTGCCGTGCGACGTGAACTCGCGCGCCACCTCTTCCACCACGGAGGGCTCGATACCCGCATCGGCGGCGTACTCCTCCAGCGTTCGCTCCTCGACGCGCTCTTTCAAAAGCTGGAACACGCTCTTCACGCGCGCAGGCTTTCCCTTGATGTCGATCTCTGCGTCCACCAGCAGATCGGCGGCGCCCTCAGCGGCATCGGCGAGAGTCAACTCGCCGTCCACCAGCACGAAGCGCGCGTCGTCGGCCAGCGCCTCGCCGTTCGCGCCGGCCTCGCCCGCGCGCCCCAGCACCTTGGCCGTGACGATAGGCCGGTTCGGCAGGTCGACGGCCACGAGGTGCGTCGCATCGGACCAGGTGGGCTCGCCCAGTGCGGCGGCGGCCTTCTTGGAGGGCGCCGACAGGTAGGCCGCGTCGTAGCGCTCGTTCGCGATGATCCACGACATCATGGCGAACGCCAGCTCGGCGTCCTTGCCGGGAATCACGGGCAGCCACACGTCGGCCTTCGACGCGCTGCGCCCTTGGCGCGGATCGACCACGTACAGCTTCATGCCGCGCTCGCGCGCCACCGACAGGCGCGGAGCCAGCCACGACGGACCCTTGTTCGCCGTCATGGGCTCGGTGCCCCAGATGATAAGGCATTCGCAATGGTCGATGTCGGCGTACATGCGCTTATGGTTCGTCGTGGGGTGCGTGCGCACGTTGGCCATGACGCCCGTCATGCCGCACACGCCGCCGTGGTTGAAGTTGTTGACCGAGCCGAACCCCAGCTGCGTCAAGCGGTCTCCGACGAGGAACATGCGGTCGCCGCCGGCCGAGCAGAACAGGTTGGACTTGGGGCCGAGGTCGGGATGCTCCACGTCGATCAGCTTGTCGGCCCATTTCGCCGCGAAGGCGTCCTTGGTCATCTCGCCCGACTCCACAAGCGCGACATCGGCCTCCACCTGCTTCTTCGGCGCGTAGGCGTACCATTCGGCGATGCCCGGCGTGCCCAGCGCGGGCGACCCGTTCACGATCTCGTCGAGGGCCGTGTCCCAGCTGACCGTCTCCCACTCGTCCGACCCGCGCTCCCCCACGCGGCGCAAAGGCTGCGTGATGCGGAACCGGTCGTGCACGAGCTGAATGCCCGCCTGGCCCTTGAGGCAGATCATGCCCCCGTTCGAAGCGCGACCGGCCACGGCCATGTCGTCGCCGGGGGCGAGCGCTTCCTCGGGCCGCGTAGCGTAGGGGATCGGCGCGTAGGGCTGCGAGTTGAGCGGCGAGTACGGATTGCCCGCGATCTTGCGCACCAGCGCGGTGGCGCCGTCGTTCGCCTGCTTGCCGTCGGCCGCATCGGTCACGCGCACCTTGATGGTGCAGTAGCTGTTGCAGTTGTTGCACATGGACAGGATGACGTCGTCGGCCGCGTACGCGCCGGTGGCGTTGCCGCGCCCGTGAGGCTCGTCGGTCAGCGGGTCATCAGCGGCCATGTACGCGCCCAGCCCGCCTCCGGCGACCAAGGCGCCTGCGGCGACCGCGCAACCGGCGCCGACCACGGCGCGCCGCGAAGGCGTTCCGAACAAGCTCGAACGCTGAGGCTCGCTTGCGGCATCGCATCGCCGTCCGTCTTTATGCTGCGCTTCCATCGCGCACCTCCTTGCCCGTCGAAACCCCGCCGCACGACACGGCGGCCGAACCTGCGCCCTCGTAGGAGCTTTCCAACCGCGCCTCGCCCTCGCTCGCGCTCCTGCGTTCGAGCGGCAGCAGGCGCACAGCCAGTCCGTAGCAGCCGACGGCCAATCCCAGAACGAACAGCGTCACCATCGCCTCGCCCAAAGTGGGCACGTACGCAGGCAGGGGCATGCCGCCCAGAAGCGGAACCGAGAACCCTGCCACCACCAGCACGTAGCGCAGCGCCAGGATGCCCGCCATGGCGGAGACGGCAGCAGCGACCGTCCAAGCGCCGCCGGCCGCGCAGCGCGAACGAAACGCCCCCACGGCCAACAGCGCCGCGGGCACCGCCAGTCCCAGGCCGATCTCGCCGATCCAGAACAGCGGCGCCAAAGAACCCGACACCATCACGCCCACGGCCGTCGCCGACGCCGGATCGCCCGACAGCAACGGCGGGGCGATCTGGAAGAACACGCAGAACGCCAGCGCGAACAGCGACGCCGCCAGCACGCGGTTCAGACCCACGAGCGCGCTACCGTCCGGCCGCGCCCCGCGCAGCCGCGCGAGCAGCCGATATGCGACGATCAGGAACGCGGCAGCCGTCACCACGGCCATGACGTAGAACAGCACCGACGTGATGCCGCCCTCCCACAGCCCGCGCGTCTACACCGCAGCGAAGAACATGCCCGTACCGCCCGGAGGGCCCACGAACGACGTGGCCACGCCCACCCCGGCCAGCACGCGGATGGCCAGGTTCACGTTGCCGCGCCGCCGAAGCGATTCCATGCTGGGCTCGCCAGCAGCCTCGGCAGCTCGCTTGTCGTTCAGCAGCACGAGCACGAACTGTGCGACGGCCACGACCATGAAGAACATATACGCCTTGATCTCCCAGGCCAACGGCGACGACCAATGGAAGAACAGCAGCGTTCCAGCGAATGCCGGATGGCGCCCAGGTCGATGCCGATGAATATCATCGACACGACAAGCGACACCACGCTCAAACCAAGCGCCATGCGCGCGACGGGCGCGAAGCGGGGAATCCTCAGCAGGTAGACCAGCGCCGAAAGGAGGTACAAGCCGCCCGCCAAACCGGAGAACCAGATGTAGACGACCACCCACAAGCCCCAGGGCACGGAATTCGTGGCTCCCGCCATGCCCAGTCCGTTCGCCAAGCGGTCGTACATGAAGTACGCGCCCGCAACCAGCAGCACGGCTACGATCACCGCCCACACGATGGTAGCACGGCGCGAGAACGGTGCCGGCAGCCAGCGCCTGCGCTTCGTTTCAGATGCCATAGATGCTCACCTCGCTCATTTCAGATAGTAGACGGACGGGTTCGTGCCCAGCTCCTCGCGCAGGCGGAACGCCCGCGGCGAGCGGCCAGCTGCGCCACCTTCGACGACGGATCGTTCAGATCGCCGAAGTAGCGCGCGTCGCCGATGCACGTCTCGCAGCACGCGGGCGCCTCGCCCTCGGCGATGCGGTGCGCGCAGAACGTGCACTTGCGCACGGTGCCGTACGTGCCCCGGTACTTCCCGCGCGCGCCGTGGTCCACGCCGTACTCGGGCGCCGTCACCTGATCGGCCGCCTGCATCTCGACTGCGTACGACGAACCCTCGTCGGCCGAGCGCGCGCCGTACGGGCACGCGGCGATGCAGTATTTGCAGCCTATGCAACGGTCGGCGTCGATGACCACGATGCCGTCATCGCCGCGGTACGTCGCGCTCACCGGGCATACCGACACGCAGGCGGGGTTCTCGCACTGCATGCAGGGACGGGGGGATCGCCTCGATACGCACGTTGGGATACGCGCCCGTCTCCTGTTCCAGCACCACGTTGTACGTGACGCCCTGGAGGCGTGCGGTTCCTCGGCCTTGCACGCCACGGTGCACGAATCGCACCCGACGCACTTCGCAAGATCGATGACCATGCCCCGAATGCGGAACGTGGGCATTCTTCCATAGATGCCACCTCGATTCGTCGGAATACAGACGGGCGCTGCGCGGAGGGGGAGTGCGCAGCGCCCATGAAAGAGGAAAAGCGGCCGGAAGAGAAAGGGAGGGGGAATCCGGCCGCCAGCGCCCCGCCAGGGGGTGGGCGGGGCGCACGGGTGAGCTAGAGGAACAGCACGGGCAGGGCGGCCAAAATCACCAGCAGGCGCAGCATGAAGCCGCCCACCAGCACGCCGGCCTCGCCGATGACGCTGACCACCATCGAGGTCGTCGACGTTTCCACGCGCTTGGCGATGAACACCGGGTAGCCCTCGATAAGGAACGGCGCGACAAGACCCAGAAGGACGATGCCGCCCCAGAACGCCGGAGCGTACTGCCCGGCCACGAGCGAGTAGACCGACGCGGCGCCTTCGACGCTGCCGGCGCTCACGATGATCAGCATCGTGGCCAGCACGACCATTTCAACGGCGGACAGGATGACGTGGCTCTTCTTGATCAGCCACATCTGCTCGAAGCGCTCGCGATCCACGATCAGCCCCACGAGCGACGTGGCAGCGAGGCCCGCCGACAGCGCCGACACCACGAACAGGATGGGCAATATGGCGTTGTTCCACAGCGGGTACGCCTTGACCACGCCCAGCAGGAAGCCGGTGTAGGCCGCCACGGCGAACGCCGCGACGATGCCTATCCACGTGAGCCACTTCGGCACGCGCTTCTTGAGTATCTCGAGAACGGCCACGGCAAGCGCCACCGGCATGTACACGCAGATGAAGTACACGCCCAGCGTCATCACGGAACCGGGGTTCGAGATGAGCCAGAAGAAGCGCAGCGGGTTGTGCAGACCGGCTTCGGCGTCCAACATGAGCATGAGCAGGCCGATGCCGACGAAGATGGGAGCGATGATGCGGCCAGCGACGCGCATCTTCACGCTCTCGGGGTACTTGGCTTCGACGAACGTGGACGTCAGGAACGCTCCCGCCGACGCGCCGGCCAGAAACAGGTACCATGCGATCATAGGTCCCCAAACCATGGTTCATCACCTCACGTAGTAGATTTTCGAAACGGTCAGGTTGTCAGCGAGCGGCTGTGCGTGGTATTTCGCGATAGCCTGGTTGATCTCGCTATCCGGGTCGTCCAGATCGCCGAAGATGCGCGCACCCGAAATGCAGGTTCCCACGCACGCCGGCGGATTGCCCGGTTTTTCGCCGTCCCAGCAGAAGCGGCACTTCTCCACCACACCGGTCTTCTCCTGCACGATGCGGGCGCCGTAAGGACACGCAGCCATGCAGTACTTGCAGCCGATGCACTTTTCCTCGTCCACCAGCACCACGCCGGAATCGGTGATGTAGGTGGCATGCGTCGGACACACGGCAGCGCAAGGCGCGTCCTCGCAGTGCATGCACTGTGTGGGGACGATCTCGTTGTACACGTTGGGGTACTCCCCCGTCTCGATCTCGTGGTACTTGATGAACGATTCTTCGGGATCCAGATGGTTCTTCATCTGACAAGCAATGCGGCAGGCCGAGCAGCCGACGCACTTCTTCGTGTTGATCAGCATTCCGTAGCGGGTCATGTTACGCCTCCACCTTCTTCACCGTGACTGCAACTTCCTGGCTCATCATGGAGCCGACGCCCGGCTCCGCGTCCAGCGGGATGAAGTCGGTCAGGCTGATGCCGTAATGGTATGCGCGGGTTTGTGCAGGCGCGTCGCCGCCGTAGTGCGTGGGAAGGAACACGACGCCGGGCTTGAGGCGCTGCGTCACACGCACTTCCACCTGGCCGGTGTGCTCGCTCGACGACACCTCCACGGTGTCGCCTGTCTGCACGCCCAGGTCGGCAGCGTCTTTGGCGGCCATCCAGAGGCGCTCCATGTGGTATTCGCGCGAGATGGCGTGCAGGGCTTCGATGTTCTGGGTCATGGTATGGGAGTGGATGCCCTGCTTGCCGCCCACGATGGCGAACTCGCCGCTCTGGGGCGTCACCTTGCGCGGAATCCAGCCGATCACCGGATTGAGGCCGGCCTCGCCCACCTTGTCGGTTTTGAACTCGAACTTGCCCGACGCCGTTTTGAACGTGGGCACGCCGTACTCGAAGTGCGGGTCAGGCAGCTCCACCACGCCTTCCTTCTTCATCTGGTCAAGCGACACGCCCACGGTTGCCAGCTGCGCCTCAGCCCAATCCTCGGCGGTGAACTGGAAATACTCGCCCACGCCGCACGCTTCCGCCAGGCCGTTGAAGATCTCGTCGCACGTCCTCGTTTCGGGATGGATCTTCTCCAAGGCCACTGTTCGCATGCCGACGTAGTGCTTCTTACCTCCCACGAACTCCGGAAGCTCCAGGCGCTCCAGGTACGTGACCTCGGGCAGCACGTAGTCGGACTGCTGAGCCGTCTCGGACATCTGCACGTCGATGGTGACCACGAGGTCGGTCTTTTCCAGAGCCTCGGTCCACTTCTTCGGCTGCGCGTAGCCCTTCGCCGCGTTCGAGTTGTAGAAGAACAGGCCCTTGATCTCACCCTCGAGCGTCGCCTGCAACGCAGCCACGTTGGTGCCGGCGCTGGCCAGGACCAGCGGGTACTCCGCATCGCCGATGCGCTTGGCAGCGGGCTTCGCGGGCGCCTTGAAGCGGGCGTCCTCGATAGCGCCGGCCTTCGGCGAGGACGTGATCAGCGCGCCGCCCTTCGCGCCCCAGCAGCCCAGAAGCGAGTTGATGGCCGTGATGGCACGCGCCGTCTCGAACGAGTTCTTGTACGAACAGCCGATGACCGAGCGCCAACCCGACTCGATGGAAGCCGCCGGAGCCGCTTTCGCCATGGAGCGGGCAAGCTCCTGGATGGTCTCGGCCGGGACGTCGGTGATCTTCTCGGCCCACTCGGGCGTGTACTCCTTGGCTTGCTCGGCGAACTCCTCGAAGCCGTACGTGTTCTGCTTCACGAAATCGTGGTCGTAGAGGTCTTCCTCGATGAGCACGTTCGCCATTGCCATGAGCAGCGCCAGGTCGGTGCCGGGGTTGATGGGCACCCAGTCGCTGGCGAAGATGCCGGAGTTGTTGAGGCGCGGGTCGACGATGACCACGCGGGTGCCGTGCTCGGCGGCGTCGGCCAGGCTCTGCACCGACGAGGGACGGATGCCGTCGCCGTAGCTGCGGCCGATGAACATGACCATCTTCGCATTGGCGAAGTCGTTCGAATAGCCGGTGGCGCCGATGGTCAGCTGGTAGGCGCTCTCCTTCGACAGGTTGCACGAAGAAGAGTGCGCGTACACGTTCGCCGAACCCAGCGCGTTCATGAAGCGGGCGGAGTACTGCTTGCCCGACGGACGCGGATCCTGGATGATAGCCAGCGATTCAGGCCCGTTCTTGGCGATGATGTCCTGCACCTTCGCGCCGATCTCCTTGAACGCGGTGTCCCAGTCGATGGGCTCGAAGGTGCCGTCGTCCTTGCGACGCAAAGGCTGCGTGACGCGCTCGTCGGAGTACGCCATCTGGGCAAGACCATGGCCGCGCCCGCAGATGCGTCCCTTCGAGTACGGATGGACCTCGTTGCCCTTGAGCGTCCAGAGCTGGCCGTCCACCGTCGTGGCGATAAGCCCGCACTTGCTGGAACAACCGTTGCACAGCGACGGGGCCGTGACCGTGACCGCCGGTTCGGCCGCTGCCGCGCGCTCGGCCTGCCATGAGCCAAGCGAGATGGAACCCGCGGCGCAGGCGAGCGCAGCCGTAGCGGCCGAACCCTTGAGAAACGTTCTACGCGATACCGTTGTCTCCCTCATTCCTTTCCTCCCTTTCTTATCGGTTCACTCGTCTTGCTTGTTCACCTATGGGCACGGCGCCTGCTTGCAGCAGCAGACGCCGGGTAGGTCATACGGCGACGGCCTCTCCTTCGGCGGCGTTCGCGAAGGCGAGCGCTTCGCCCACCGTCCGCTGCGCGAGCGCCGCGAGAGCCCGCAAAAACGCGATGCCGTCCAGCAGGTTCCGGCGGCGCACCGACGGGAGCGCTTCGTTATGCGCCACCATGTCGGCGCGGTCGGCCAACGCAGCGTCGTACTCGCAAAGCCAATCGAGATGGTCGGCAGCCAGCTGGCGGGCGGCTTCTCCGTTGCCCGCGTCCAGCAGCAGCGCCAGCAGCTCCAGCTCCAGCGTCAGATGGTCCGGCATCGAGGCGAACTCCGCGGGGACTTCGATGGCCAGCTCTCGATACACCTGGGACAAATGCCGCGCAGGATCGCCTAAGTACAGCCCGCGCGTAGCGCCGAACGCGTTGCCCTGCTGCGTGGACCACGCCTTGTACAGCGACTCCACCGGCATAGCGGCCAGCGGCATGCCTGGCACCAGCAGTTCATTCTGAAACGACGAGCGAGCGGGCCATGTCGGAAGCGACAGTGCCTCTTGCAGCGGAGCGCCTGCCGCCGCACGCACGTCCTGCCATGCAAGGTTTTGCTGCATGGAGACGTAATCCTCTTCTTTCAGGTAGGAAAAAAAGCGGTGCAATGAGCGATAATATGTAGGCTACGTTCGTCATAACGGACACGATCCGTCCTTTCTCGTCATCGCCAATCCTAGGCGCGACGGGAACGGGTCGGGTAATCAGTTTCTGGTGATTTGAACGTTTTACCTGATGAATAGGGTCATCAGCACGGTTGTTAAGCGGCTTCGACACAGAACGGCTACCCGCTCGTCGACCGGGAAAGGGAGGAATGTGAGCACTCGGATCGCGGTCGCGCGCGACCGCCGCAGCATGCGGATGGTTTGGAAGACGTTGCGATTCCGTCACGTCGGCCTCGCCTTCTTCTGGGCGTGCAGCATGCTCACGTTCCGCAGTTCCATCCTGCTGCAGGGGCCCGCGAACACACCCGAGCTCGAGACGCTCGTCGTGCTGGTCTCGTTCATCGCGAACATGACCACCTTGTTCGCCATCGCCGCGTTCATGGAACGCGATCCGCATACGTTCGACCGCCTTCCCGGATGGCTGTTCTGCGCGCTCATCATGGCCGGCCTCGTGGTCATCGACGTCGCCGGACGCCTGGGAAACGACGCGACGATGATGGCGCTGCTGGTGGGAGGATCGGTGCTGACGGGCGTGGGTTACGGCTATTACTGGGGAAGCTGGGCGGAGTACCTCGGGCGCATGCACCCCTCGCGCACGTCGTTCTACGTGCCGATGGCGTTTTTGCTGACAGCTGCGCTGTTCCTGATCATCTCGCTCTCGGCCGAATACGAAAGCGCCCCGCCGCTGCTGTTGATGCTGCCGCTTCCCGTGCTGTCGCTCGTCTGCCTGCGCCGGTGCCATGCAGAGGTTCCCGACGGGCGCTACGCGCGCACCGTGGATTCGAAACGCTACCTGACGGCGCTCGCCTCGCTGGTCACGCTCATCGTGGCCAGCCTCGTGCTATCGCTGCTGTTCGGGCTCGTATGGGAGATGACGGTGTTGTCGGTGGGATCGGTGAACGAGGCGCACCAGGCGCCGCTCGTTGCGAACCTCGTGGTGGCCGTATGCCTGATCGGACTTGTGCTATACGCCCACAAGCGTCTTGACCTGGCCTTGGCATACCGTGTCATCGTGCCCGTCATCGTCATCCTGTTCGCCGTGCTTCCGTTCTTCTGGGAGACGAGCCCCGTGGTGCTCAACGCCGTGATGAGCGCATGCTACGGGACGTTCGACGTGATCATCTGGTACATGGTGGTGTCGGCCTCCTACGACTTCGCCGTTTCGGGCTTCGTCATCGGCGCCCTGGTGCGCGGATTGTCAATCCTGGCGCGCCTGCTGGGAATCGGCATCGGCTATCTGCTCATGCTCGTGCCGGGGAAGGCCCGTCGTTGCTGATCGTTGGTATATCGGTGGGCGCAGTGTACGTGCTTGCCATGCTGGGACTGTTCTACCGTACGCGTCGCAAGGGCATGCCGATCGTGGTGGAGGACGAGCCGATCGAAAAGAAGGCGGCCGCACCTGCGACGAACGCACCGCCCGCAGAGCCGGCGAACGCGCCGGCCGCCGTCATCGCCCCCGTCGTGCAGGCGGCTGAAGCTCCCGCAGCCTCCATTGCCCCTGCAGCTCCCGAAACCCGGCCGGACGACGCGCCCCTCAGCGAAGAAGCCGTGTTCGAGCAGATCGCCGAGGACTTCAGCCTGACGCGGCGCGAGGCCGAGCTGCTGCCTTTCATCGCGCGCGGCCGTTCGGCGCGCGTCATCGCCGATGCCCTGTTCGTGTCCGAGAACACCATCCGCACCCACACCCGCCGCATTCTGGAGAAAACCGACCTGCACTCCAAACAACAGGTGATCGACCTCATCGAGAAATACCGATAGCCGCGTGACAAAGGGACGGGTGATTCGAGACACTGTACAGTGTCTCGAATCACCCGTCCCTTTGTCACGCCTTTGCTGCACCCGCGCAAGAATCCGCGAGTGTTGGCAGAGATCGCACGCTATGCACGATTCTATTGTTCGGAATAATCAGCGACCTGGGGTTTTCATCGCAAGCCCCGACAAGAATCGCCTTGGAATCGTGCATAGTGCGCGATCTCTGCCAACCGAGCTTTCCTCCGCATGGCCGGCGCAAGGATCCGGCGAGATCGCGCCGATATGCGAGTCCTCCCGAGCCCCGGCGGACCAAGGGCGCCGCCGGGCGCTCTGCGGAAGAGGCCTCCCTGCGCCGCATGCCAAGCCCTTCACGCACGACGGGCCCTCGCATCGTGCGAGGGCCCGCTTCATGCAAGGCGCCGCAGAGGGGGTTGCGGCGCCTGTCGGAATAGGCAAAGCTTACAGGTACAGCACCGGAAGCGCCGACAGAACCACCAGCAGGCGCAGCATGAAGCCGCCCACCAGCACGCCCGCCTCGCCGATGACGCTGACCACCATCGAGGTCATCGAGGTCTCGACGCGCTTCGTGATGAACACCGGGTAGCCTTCGATGATGAACGGTGCCACCAGGCCCAGAAGGACGATGCCTCCCCAGAACGCAGGAGCGTACTGCCCGGCCACGAGCGAGTAGACCGACGCGGCGCCTTCGACGCTGCCGGCGCTCACGATGACCAGCATCGTGGCCAGCACCACCATCTCGATGGCCGACAGGATGACGTGCGACTTCTTGATCAGCCACATCTGCTCGAAGCGCTCGCGATCCACCAGCAGGCCCACCAGCGACGTGGCCGCAAGGCCGGCCGACAGCGCCGATACCACGAACAGGATGGGCAGCACCGCGTTGTTCCACAGCGGGAACGCCTTCACCACGCCCAGCAGGAAGCCGGTGTAGGCCGCCACGGCGAACGCGAACACGATGCCGATCCACGTGAGCCACTTCGGCACGCGCTTCTTCAGCACCTCCAGCAGCGCGGAAACCAGCGCCACCGGCATGAACACGCAGATGAAGTACACGCCCAGCGTCATCACGGAACCGGGGTTAGCGATGAGCCAGAAGAAGCGCAGCGGGTTGTGCAGGCCGGCTTCGGCGTCCAGCATCAACATGACCAGGCCGATCCCCAGGAAAATTGGGGCGATGATACGGCCGGCCACGCGCATCTTCACGCTCTCGGGATATTTCACCTCAACGAAAGCCGAGGTCAGGAAGGCACCTGCCGACGCGCCGGCCAGAAACAGGTACCATGCGATCATAGGTCCCCAAACCATGGTTCATCACCTCACGTAGTAGATCTTGGATTCGGTCAGGTCGCCCGCGATAGGCTGGGCGTTCGTACGGGCGATCTCGCGAGAGATGTCGCTTTCGGGATCGTCGAGGTCGCCGAACACGCGCGCACCGGAAATGCAGGTGCCCACGCACGCCGGCGGATTGCCCGGCTCGCCCTCGTACCAGCAGAAGCGGCACTTCTCGATGACGCCGGTCTTCTCGATCTGGATGCGCACGCCGTAGGGGCACGCAGCCATGCAGTACTTGCAGCCGATGCACTTCTCCTCGTCTACCAGCACCACGCCGGAATCGGTGGTGTAGGTGGCGTGCGTCGGGCACACCTGCTGGCAGGGGGCGTTCTCGCAGTGCATGCACTGCACGGGCACGGTCTCGGCGTACACGCTGGGATACGTTCCCTGCTCGATCTCCTTGTAGCTGATGAACGCCTCTTCGGGTTCCAGCTTATTGATCATCTGGCACGCCATGCGGCAGGCGTAGCAGCCCACGCATTTCTTGGTGTTGATGAGCATTCCGTAGCGGGTCATGTTACGCCTCCACCTTCCTCACCGTGACGGCCACTTCCTGGCTCATGGTGGCACCCGTGCCGGGCTCCATGTGGAACGGCACGAAATCGGTCATGTTCAAGCCGAACTCGTAGGCGCGGCTCTGGTACGGCGACGATCCGCCGTAGTGCGTGGGCAGGAACACCACGCCCGGGCGCATGCGCTGCGTCACGCGCGCTGCCACCTGGCCGGTATGCTCGCTCGAGGCGATCTCGATCATATCGCCGTCGGCGATGCCCAACTCGGCCGCATCCTGCACCGAGATCCACGCGCGCTCCAAGCCGTACTCGCGCGAGATGGCGTTCATTGTGGCCACGTTCTGGGTCATCGTGTGCGAGTGGATGCCCTGCTTGCCGCCCACCAGGTAGAACTCGCCCTGCTTGGGCTCCACGAGGCGCGGCGTCCAGCCGATGACCGGGTTGAGGCCCGCCTCGCCCACCGCCTCGGACGAGAACTGGAACTTCTCAGTCGGGGTTTTGAACGCAGGCGTCTTGTACTCGAATCCGGGGTCGGAAAGCTCCACGATGCCCTTCTCCTTGAGCTCGTCCAGGCTCACGCCCACCGTCTCGAGCTGGGCGGCTGCAAGCTCCTCCACCGTGAACGGGAAGTACTCGCCCACGCCGCACGCCTCGGCCAGGCCGGCGAAGATCTCATCGCACGGCTTCGTCTCGGGGTGGATGGGCTCGAGCACCTGCGTGCGCATGGCCACGTAGTGTTTCTTGCCGCCGATGAACTCGGGGAGCTCCATGCGCTCGAGGTAGGTGCACTCGGGCAGCACGTAGTCGGACGCGAGCGCCGTCTCGGACATCTGCACGTCGATGGTGACCACGAGATCGGTCTTCTCCAACCCCTCGCGCCACACCTTCGGCTGGGCGTAGCCCTGCACGGCGTTGGAGTTGTAGAAGAACACGCCCTTCATAGCGCCGTCGAGCGCCGCCTGCAGCACGGCCAGGTTCGAGCCCATGCCGCTGGGAGCGAGCGGGTACTCCTTGTCGCCCACGCGCTTGGCCTCGGGCTTCGGAGCGGAGGGGAACTTCTGCTTGTCGATGTCGCCCGCCTTCGGCGAGGACGTGAGCAGCGCGCCTCCCTTCGCGCCCCAGCTGCCCAGAAGCGCGTTCACCGCCGTCACCGCGCGAGCGGTGTCGAACGAGTTCTGATGCGCGCATCCGAACGCCGCGCGCCACGAAGCCTCGACGGCCGCGGCCGGAGCGGCCTTGGCAAGCGCCCGGGCGATCTCCTCGATGGTGGCCGCCGGCACGCCGCACTGCTGCTCGGCCCATGCGGGGGTGTATTCCTTGGCCTGAGCCGCGAACTCCTCGAAGCCCACGGCGTTCTGCTCGACGAACTCATGGTCGTACAGGTCCTCTTCGATGAGCACGTTGCAGATACCCAGCAGAAACGCCAGGTCGGTTCCGGGCTTGATGGACACCCAGTCGGTGGCGAAGATGCCCGAGTTGTTGAGGCGCGGATCCACGATGACGATGCGCGTGCCCTTGTCGGCCGCGGCGGCCAGGCTCTGCACCGACGAGGGGCGAATGCCGTCGCCGTAGCTGCGACCGATGAACACGACCATCTTGGAGTTGCCGAAATCGACCGAGAAGTTGCCCGTGCCGATGGTCTGCGCGAAGCCCGCCTCCTTCGAGGAGTTGCAGGCCGCGCCGTGCGTGTAGATGTTGGCCGAACCGAGCGCGTTGATGAAGCGCTTGGAGTACTCCTTGCCCGAAGGGCGCGGATCCTGGACGATTGCCAGGGCTTCGGGGCCGTTCTTGGCTAGAATGTCCTTCACCTTGGCGCCGATCTCGGAAAACGCGGTGTCCCAGTCGATAGCTTCGAACGAACCGTCGGCCGCGCGGCGCATGGGCTGGGTCAGGCGCTCGTCGGAATAGGCGATCTGCGCCACGCCGTGACCTCGACCGCAGATGGTGCCCTTGGCGTAGGGATGCACGTCGCTGCCGCGCAGCGTGAACAGCTGGCCGCCCAGCGTGGTGGCCACGAGGCCGCACTTGCTGGAGCAGCCGTTGCAGAGCGATGCGCCTTCTTTGCGCTCGTACGAGCCTTCGGCGTGAGCCGCCTCGGCCTGCCATGCGCCGAGAGAGCACACGCCCGCGCCCGTCGCAGCCAGCGCCGCCGTGGCCGCCGACCCCTTGAGGAACGTCCGCCGTGTTACGGATGAGTTCATTTCGCTTCCTTTCTTTCCTCCCTTGTTGGTGCCGTTTTCGCCTCGTTCGGCGTCGGCGCGCTCTGCCCCGCATGCCGCGCGAGCTCGCCCAGAAGCGCAACGTACGCGCGCACCTGGCCGATGCCGCGCGCCAGAGCGGCGCGCCCCTCCTCGTCGAAGGCCGAAGCCGAGGCCGCCTGCTCCGCGCGCTCGTCGAGCGCCGCGTCGTAGGCGTCGAGCCAGTCGAAGTGATCCTGTGCAAGCAGGCGGGCAGCCTCCTTGTTGCCGGCTTCCATGTAGAGCGCGAGCAGCTCGCACAGAAGAGACAGGTGGGATCGGGCATCGCCGCGGAAACGCTTCGGAAACCTTCCACCGTTCAAGCGCTTCGTAGAGGCGCCTGCACATGGCGCGCCGCATCGCCCAAGTACAGCCCTCGCGCTCCGCCGAACTGCGAGCCCGGCAAAGACGTCCACGGCTTGTAGAGCGATTCCACCGGCATGGCCGCAAGCGGCATGCCCGGCGTGAGCACCTCGCGCTCCACCATGCGGCGCGCGACGCTATCCACTGGATCGGGGGCGGTAAAGCCGTGAGCAGCGAGCAAGCGGCGAACGTCT
>ENA-OQCU01000255-OQCU01000255.1-human-gut-metagenome-genome-assembly--contig:-NODE-255-length-27218-cov-3.505039_pt1 | contig 27218 bp, 24 predicted proteins | sample MGYA00242504_ERZ504590 | MGnify/ENA primary metagenome ERZ504590 (study PRJEB26092, sample SAMD00036318) | human gut metagenome | host: Homo sapiens | study: EMG produced TPA metagenomics assembly of... | reverse complement strand
CATGGAGGCGGGGATCACCCGGTCCCATTCCGAACCCGGAAGTTAAGCCCGCCATCGCCGAAAGTACTGCAGCGTCAGGCTGTGGGAGGATAGGGCGTCGCGCTCGCGGAGGGCGTTTCGGCATGCGGAGGCCCCGCCCCCCTCGGGAGGCGGGGCCTCCGCGCGTTCCGGGGCTCCGCTCCCCTAGGAGGCGCGTGGCGTTCCGTGTCCGGGGTCTTGAGGCTCATCCCGCTCGGGAGCTGGATCGCGAAGCCTTCGAGTAATCCGTCTCCGGCCTTATTCGCCCTCTTCTTTCTCCCATTGTCTACTGCTTCCCTTTTCCTTGCGTTCCGCATGCGCCGAAGCGCCGTTGGGACAACTCGCTTGCTATATATGTTGACAACATGCATGCTTAAGGAGTATAGATGTTATTAGCATATAGAGGCGAGCTTGCGGAAGGAAGTGGGGCCTATGCCGAGAGACGATTGCGGCGGAGAGGGTGCGGCGCGTCAGCCGTGTTGTCGACGCCGCGGAGGCGGCGGCGGGGCGTTGGTCGAGCCTGCCGCCCTTGCAGCATTGCTGTATGCGGGCGGATATGGCTACGACATGCGCAAGGCGATCCTCGAGCGTACGAATGGCGAGGTGGATGTCGACGTAGGCGGCTTGTACCGGTCGCTCAGACGGCTCGAGGACGAAGGTGCGGTGGCATCTCGATGGTGCGACGAGGACGTTGGGCCGCGCCGTCGCGAGTACGAGCTGACGCAGCAGGGAGTCGAACTGGCCGAACAGTGGCTCGATGCGCTTCGGGCGCGACGGCGCCTCGATGATTTGCTGGTCGAGTTGCTGGAAGGCGGCTTGGCGGAGCTGAAACGAAACGACGTTTGAAGTATTATCCGGACATGAATGAAAGAAGGGCGAGATGGGCGAGACGATGAAGCTTGCGGTGCCGACGATGGGCGAAGCGGGGTTGGAATCCGAGCGCGCGGGGCATTTCGGCCACTGCGACTGCTTCACTGTGGTGGAGATCGCCGATGGCGAGATCACGGGTACGAGCGAGGTGGCCAACCCTCCGCACGAGGAAGGCGAGTGCATGCGTCCGGTCGGCTTGTTGGCCAAAGCCGGAGTGGACGCTATCGTGGCGGCGGGCATGGGCATGCGCCCGCTCACGGGCTTCAACCAGGCGGGCATCACGGTGTACTTCGAAAACCAGACGCCGATCGTGGGTGATGCGGCGAAGCTGGTGGCTGCGGGCAGCGTGCCGGTGATGAGCGCGGACAACGCGTGCAACCATCACCACTGATCACCTGTTTGACGAGGTCGTTCGAACACCCTCGAAGCTTGGGCTTCGAGGGTGTTCTTCTTTGCGCGTTTGAAAGGTCATGCTATGCTGCAAGGAAGCGAATGAAAGGACGAAGCGGTGCGGCAACTCGATGAAGAAGGCAGATATCGTCTCGGGGCAGCGGACCTTCTGACGTCGAAGCGCTGCGTGCTGGAAGGGGCGGTGCCTCCGATCGCTATCACGCAGGAGGAGCCTGTTCGGTCGTACGGTTGGGTGAGCAAGGGGCTGCCGACGCCCGCCACGGGCGGACTCTATGTTGTCGAGTTCTTCGGAAAAAGCGATATCGCGATCTTGGCTTATATCGATCCGTTCGGGCGCGTGTTTTCGACGAGCGAAGCGTCTGCCGTGCCTCCGGCGAGGACTCCCGATCTGACGTTCGCGAGGGTTCCCCAGCAGGCTGCCGGAGAAGAGCTGGGGTGCGTGTACGTCCATGAAAGCGACGGGTCGAAAAAAGATGTTGCCCAGTACCGCTGCGCAAGCGGCCGCTATGCGCTGTTCGATTCTTGGTACGACTTCGGCCCGTACGACATGAACTTGACGTACGAAGACGCGATGGCTCGGGCGTATTTGGCGTTCGTGCTGCGTCCTTCGCTCGGAGCGCCGTCGGTACCCGAGCGCGGCATCGGCGGCGTGTTCGAGCGGCTGAAGGGTGACAAGCCCTTGACGGCGATGCGATCCATCGTGGAGGACGCGCGCTGTGCCGAGGACGATCCGGTGTGCAAGCCTCCTGCGCTCGTCAGCTGCTTGGCGCACTGGCTGACCGAGGCGGGGCTGGACAAACTGGCAGGGGTCAAGGACGAGGCGCTGCGCTTGGTTCGCACCGTGCGCTACGCCAACACCTATTATCTGGGCGTGGAAGACGGGGAAGCTCCTATCACGATCGAGACGGTGTGGGCGATCGAGGCTGCGCTCAATCGGTTTCTGCTGGTAAGCGAGGCGTTCGGCGATCGCGCCTCGATGGCAACGGAGGCGGATTGCGCTCGGTGGGACGCCTATCTGCTGGAAACGGTGGCTGCGCAGCGTCCAGTGATGGACGGGCCTGCGGATGCGCCTGCGGCAGAGCGGGCGGGCGAATGGAGCGTGCGGTGCGCGATAGGGGCGATGCTCGAGCGGTTGCGGCTTCCGGTGCGTTTGGACGCGTCGATGCGCTTCGACGTGGAGGCTGGGGGCGGCGGCGTTCGATCTGAAGGTCTGGGCGCGTCGCTCATGCCGTCGTGGGCGTGGCGGGAGGAAAGCGGCTGGGTGCAGGCGAGCGAGCGCGATCGGGACGCGCAGGCGCATCGCTACGCGCTGCATCTGGGGCTGGTGCTGGCTGCTGCTGCATTCGACGCTTCGTCTGGAATCCGACGCGTCGACATCGTGGCGCGGCCGTGCGAGAACGCGGCGCCGAGCTCGAGCGACGAAAGTAAGGGAGAGTTTCCGCGCGAGTCGTCTGCGCGGGCGTTCGTCAGACGACGTTCGCTCGGGAAAACGTACGAGGCGTTCGGACGCTTCGAGGATGCGCGCGCCGGCGACCCGTTGCCGCCGTATGCGGCGAGCGGGGCGATCTTCGATGTGGAGGCGGCCGAAGCGTTCGCGTACGTCGAGCGCCCTTCCGTCGCACGAGCTGCGTCTGCACGATGCCGGAGTGGTGCGACGGGCGTTGGCGGACGACATGCGCGTCCAGCTGGCGCCGAGCGATGCAAGGACATGCGCATCACCTTTCATGCTGCGCGTCGCCGCATGGCCGAGGCCTTGCCGACGAGATCGTGCGCGCTTCGAGCACGGCGGACGCCATCCGGCTCGTTCGCGCGGCGCAGGAGGAGGCGGCAGTCCAGGACGACGACCGTACGGTAGCGTCGTGCACGCGGCTCATGGCGGCGCTTGCCGAAGGCGAGATCGGCTTGGGCGATCAGAACGCAGTGGTGGCGCGCTTCCTCGGAGAGGATCGGTGCCTTGCGGCGCTCGGACGTGCTCGGTCGTTGTCTACGAGCGGCGACCAGGAGACGGCGGTGCAGGTGCTCATCGATGCCGTAGGGGAAGCGGCGGCCCTCGACGGGTTCGTGGACGGCGCGACCACCGTGTACCGTTCGTTCGACTCGTACGCGTCGCGCGTGCTGTACAACCGTGCGCGGGCGGGTGCGGGCGCTCCGTCGCGCGCTTCGGCGGATGCGGGCAAGCGGGTGGAGGTGGTCCCCGATTCCTACTACCTGTGCCATCTGGAGATCACGCAGCTTTTGGAGCACTCGTTCGAGCGTACCGAAGAGGCGTTGCGGTTCGGCCAGCGCGCCATCGAGCTGGGGCCTGCGACGGCAGCCGGCTACCGTCAGCTGGGTCGCGCTTACATGTTGGTGGGCGACATGGAGAACGCCGCCGCGGTGCTGGAGGAGGGACTGCTGATCGCCGTGCAGCCCAGCGACATCGCCATGGCGTACTACCAGCTTGCGTACGTGCTGTGGAAGGCGGGACGGCCGCAGGCGGGCGCGGCATGCTACCTTAAATCGCTCATGACCTCGTCGTCGATGGCGATGCAGGCCACGGCCGAACTCCAGGAGCTGGTGGAGGAGACGGGCGTGGCGCTGCCGCCGAGGGAAGTCGTCGACGAAGAACTGGCGAAGCATGCGGTGCCGGTGGCGCCTACCGCCGAGGTGCTCGAAGCGTTGGGCTCCGGCGCGTCCGCTGCCGTCGATGTCGGGATGTTCCCCGTCGCACGCAACCTGCTGGCCCTGCGCCTGCGCTACCGTCCGGACGACGCGCTGGTGAACGTGCTCCGTTCGTTGGGCGAGTGATGGCGGCTTCGCGGGTGTTTGCGCTACAATAGACCGATTCAGAATGCGAGAGACGAAGGATACGCCATGGCTTTGCAAGCTCCCGAAGGAACGAAGGACCTCCTGCCCGACGAGGCGAAATTCTGGGCGCACTTCAAGGCGACGGCCGCCGACATGTTCGGTCGCTACGGCTATGTGACTATCGAGACGCCCGTCTTCGAGCAGACCGAGCTGTTCGTGCGCGGCATCGGCGAGGCTACCGATGTCGTGTCGAAGGAGATGTTCACGGCGATCTCGGGCGAGAACCTGAACAAGCTTCTGGGCGGCGGCACCATCAAGGGCAAGAGCCGCCTGTCGCTGCGTCCCGAAGGCACGGCGGGTGTGGTGCGCGCGGTGGTGCAGCACGATCTGGTGCCGCAGGGCGCGGCTCCGGCGAAGCTCATGTACGCAGGCCCGATGTTCCGCGCCGAGCGTCCGCAGAAGGGTCGCCAGCGTCAGTTCAACCAGGTAGGCGTCGAGTGCCTGGGCGCCGAAGATCCCAGCGTGGACGCCGAGGGCATCATCATGCTCATGCGCTTCTTCGCCGCCATCGGCATTCCCGTGGACGCCACGCGCCTTCTGGTGAACTCTATGGGCTGCGAGCAGTGTCGCCCGGCGTACCGCGATGCCGTGAAGGCGTACATGGACGCGCATGCGGACGAGCTGTGCGACGAGTGCAAGCGCCGCGCGGAGATCAACCCGCTGCGCGCGTTCGATTGCAAGAACCCCGACTGCGCCGCCGTGATGGCCGATGCGCCGAAGATCACCGAGCACCTATGCGACGACTGCCGCGAGCACTACGACACCGTGAAGGCGTACCTCGGCGGCGCGGGCCTTTCCTTCGAGGAGGATCCGAAGCTGGTGCGCGGCTTGGACTACTACACGCGCACGGTGTTCGAAGTGCAGGTGACCGAGGGTATGGGCAGCCAGAACGCCATCGGTGGCGGAGGGCGCTACGACAAGCTGGCCGAGGAGGTGGGCGGGCGCCCCACGCCCGGCTTCGGCTTCGCGCTGGGCTACGAGCGGTGCGCGTTGGCGCTGCAGGCGGCGGGCTACGAGTTCCCCGCGGCTCGGCGCTGCGACTTCTTCGTGGCCTGCGTGGACGACTCGGTGCGCGCGGAGGCGTTCTCGCTCGTTCAGGCTTGCCGCGACGCGGGGCTCATCGGCGAGATGGATCATCAGCATCGCAGCTTGAAGAGCCAGTTCAAGCTGGCCGACAAGCTGGGTGCCGTGGTCGTTGCGGTGCTGGGTCCCGACGAGCTGGCCGCCGGCCAGGTGAAGGTGCGCAACATGCGGACGCACCAGGAGAGCGCGGCGGATCTCGCCGCGCTGAAGAAGCTGCTGGCGCATTTCGGCGGCGAGCCGTTCGGTGGAGAGGCGGATTCCCTCGAGGCTGTGCTGGGCAAGCTGGAAGCCCGATAGCCGTCAGCGTGCGGGAGGGGCGATAGCGAGCAAGACGACGAAGGCGGCCGAGAGGCCGCCTTCGCTTGGGAGAGGGAGGATCTTGTTAGAGGCTTACCATTTCCCGGCGCTCAGGTTCTTGCCGAGCAGGTAGCCGAAGGTGGTGCAGGCCCCGCCCAGGTTGATGCCGGGCACCTTGTAGTCGTACACGTCGCCGTACATGTCTCCCACGACGGTGCCCACGCCGTACAGGCCGGGATGGGGTCGTTTTGGTTATCGCACACGTGCATCTGGATGTCGGTGTTGAGGCCTCCTGTGATGCATAGCGTGTAAGGCTCGTTTTTGATGCCGTAGAACGGGGCTGCTTCACTGGCAGCAGGAAGCGCTTGTCCTTGTGGAACTCGTCGTCGAGGCCCGTCTCGCAGTACGAGTTGTACCGTTCGACCTGGGCGAGGAACTCCTCGCGCGGCAGACCCAGACCGTCGGCCAGCTCTTCGAGCGTGTCGGCCTTCACGGCGTTCTCGGCCATCGTGGCGTCGAAGCCGGCGTACTCGTCGGCTGGTGGTCCAGTCGGTGTTGGGGTCGAACAGCGCCTGGATGGCGTCGTACGACCTCCTGCGTGTCGCGCGGGCTCGCCGCCCACGCGGTCGCTCTGCCAGGGGGCGGAGTCCTGCACCCAGTTCTCGTCCCAGATGAGGAACGCGCATCCGTCGGGCTGCACGCGCTGCGGATAGGGCATGTAGCCGTACGTGCAGTTTTCGTTGGAGTAGCGCACGCCCTTCTTGTTCACCAGCAGGCCGGGGAACGTGGTGAGCGCGCCTTCCGCCCACCAGCGGCAGGGCAGCACTTCGTCGCCCATCGTGGCCAGCATGGGGGCGTTCGGCGTGTACTTCTGCCAGGACGCGCCGATCCACAGCGCCAGCTTGAGGCCGCTGCCGTCGTAGACGCCGCCGTAGCCGAAGGGCAGCGCCATGGGGCAGTACTTCGCCACCATGTCCTTGTCCTGCGAGAAGTCGCCCGTGGCCAGCACGACGCCCTTCGTGGCCTTGTAGCGGGTGTACTCGCCGTCGCGCTTGGCCACGCAGCCGGTGACGCGGCCGGTGTTGTCGCCCTCGCGGTCGAGCTGCACGGCGGTGGTGCTGAAGAAGACCTGGCCGCCGCCCTTCTGGATTTCCTCGGTCAGCGCTTCGACGACGATCTGCTGCGACGCGCCGGCCGCTTGGGCACCCTCGGCGACGAAGGAGTGGGATACGTTCAGCGTTTTGAGCGGGCCGCCGTCCCACCAGTCGGTGCCGCCGTCGCGCTGGTTGTTCTCGATGACGGCGGAGATGCCGTAGGGCTCCATCTTGTCCATGAGCCAGTTTCATGGCGTTGCCGGACTCGTTGTAGACGAGCCACCACTTCTCCTGGTCGAGGCGGAAGCTGTTCGACGCGAAGATCTCCTGGAAGATGGGTTCGATCTCCTCGCGGGTGAAGTCGAGGCCCAGCTCGTGGGTGAGGCGCGTGTTGAACGCCGCGTTGGAGCCGCCGCGCGACACGGGGCCGTCGCTCGAGGCGATTACCACGACGTCGGCGCCTTCCTCGACGGCGGACGTGGCGGTGACGAGGCCGCCCACGCCGGCGCCGATGACGAGGATCTCGCATTCCACGGTGTTTCCGATCTTGCTCTCGTCCACGGGCTCGGGCGGAATCTCGAAGTTCCACTTCGCGTTCGTGAATTTCTCGGCGTCGAGCACGAGGTCGCCCGATGCGGCGGCGACGGTTTCCTTATCCTGCGGCGCGCATCCGGCCAAGCCGAGCGTGCCCGCCGCGGCCGCGGCGGCTCCGGCCACCGTGGCGCCCTTCAGGAAGCTGCGACGATCCATCGACCTTGCTGTTCCCATGTTCCCTCCTTCGTTCGGATGATCCCCTGCCGAGCGCTGCGGCGACGTCTTTCGCTTCGTCTTGCGCGACGCTCGACGGGATGTAGCGTATGCCCGATCGGGCCGGCGCGCGTCACTCAAAACGTGGCATTGGCGGGTTCGAAGGCAAGCGGCGCGCATCTCACTCGAAATGCGTTATTCCTTGGCGGCGCTGTCATTTATACTGGCACCATGGCATCGCGTCCATGGAAGGGGAATCATGGAAAAGGGGAGGGCCGATACCGAAGGAGGCTCCACGCTGTTCGTCCGCCCGACGGTGCTGGACGCAGGAATCGGGGTGCTGTACTTCTTCACGTCGCATATGGTCATCCGGGCGATGTACTCGATCGGGGTTGATCGCACGTCGACGGAGCTGTCCGTGTTCTTCCTCGTGGTCATCGCATCGGTCATCGCGGCGCATCTGCTGTCGAAGCCGCTGCTGCGGGCGCGCCGGTTCGCGGAATCGGCTTTGGGGATACCGGCGGTCAGCGTGACGGCGGCGTTGGGAGCCACGCTCGCGCTCGTGTCGATGCTGCCGGTGGTGGGCGTGGGGCTGTTCTATGCGTCGGGCGCCTTGCTGGGGCTTGCGTGCGGGTGGATCATCGTCATCTGGACGTCGACCATCCACGCTTCGCGGCCCGAGAGCGCCTCGTTCTACCTCGATCCGGCGCTCGTGGTGGCCGTCGTGTGCTATTTTCTGTTCCGCTGCGTCAGCTCGTTCTCGGACACGATCGCGCAGGGGTTCCTGCTCGCGCTGCCGCTGGTGACCATCGCGTGCATCATCCGCGCCGCCAAGCCCGCCGACGAGGGCGATGCGCCCGCGCTGGGCGAGGGGACGCAGGCGCTGCAAGTGCTGGTGGCGGTTGCAGCGGCGTTCGCCATCGGCTGCAGCGTGACCGTGTACTTGGCGGGGCGCGAGAACGACGTGTTGTCGTCGGGGCTTAACTACATGGTGCTGTTCGAGGTGCTGGCGGTCATCCTCATGGCGTTCTGCTGCTGGCTGATGAGCCGGTTCTCGCAGCAACGGGGCGCGCTGTCGCCGCGCGGCACCGCGGTGCTTTCGTTTTGCGTGTGCTATCTGCCCCTGTTCTCCATCGGGCTGGTGATGGGCGGGGCGGCCATCCCGTCGAACGCGCCGGACGCGCTGTGGGAGAGCAACGTGTGGGTGCTGCTCATCGCCATCTTCGCTTACGACATCCGCGATTCGGTGTACGCCATCCGCGGGTTGGCCGTGGGGCTGATGTTCGAGGCCATGTGCATCGGCCAGCTGATCGCGCGCGTGTCCACGCTGAGCTTCTCATCGTGCGCGCTTGCGGTGGCCGGGGCGCTGACGGCGCTGTACTTCTTCAGCGTGGGAAGGCAGCTGCTGCGCGGGGTGCCGAAGAGGAAGCAGCCGCGCGAGGAGGAGAGGCGGGCCGAGGAGCCGCGGGCGCGCGCCGAGGCGGAGACGGAAGACGAGGCGATGCCGTCCGAGATGCTGGCGTACTGCCGCAAGCTCGCGCTGGAGAACGGCTTGACGCCGCGGGAGGCCGAGATACTCGGGCTCATCGCCATGGGGCGCAGCGCGAAGTACATCGCCGAGGAGTTGACGATCTCGCACAACACGACGCGCACCCATATCAAGCACGTGTACGAGAAGCTGAACATCCACTCGAAGCAGGAGCTGCTCGACCTCGTGCTGTTCGGGTCGGGATTGATATGAGGCGCGCCCGCGCCGCCGGGGCGGGCGGCGTGTTCGCGAGGGGCGGGATAGGCAAACGTCTTAAAAGGCGGCTGCCCCTATTTACGGCATTGATCGGTGTCGCGTGGGGCGCCGGTGGCGTTTGAGTGCTCGGTCATGTATACTACATGCATATCGCAGTTTCATGAAAGGAGCCCTCATGCCGGCGTTGCAGGTGCGAGATTTTCCCGACGATTTGTACGAGCAGTTGAAGGCGTATGCGGCCAGCCAGCATCGCAGCATCGCGCAGCAGACCATCGTGGCGGTGGAGCAGATGCTGGAGGCCGCCGACGCGCAGCATTATTGGGACGGGCATGACCTGCACCGCCTGGAGCGGCGCCCGCGTTACTTCGACTTCGACACCGAGGCGAAGCGAGCCGTGCGCATCGAGAAGCGCAAGGAGCTGTTCGCGGAGATCGACAAGCTGCCGAAATTTGACGTTCCGGATGATTTTCCGGACACGGTGGAACTCATACGCCAGGGTCGCGAGGAGCGGGATGCGATTATCGACGCGATGATTGCTGCCGAGAAGCAGAAGGCGGTCGAAGCATGATAGTCCTTGATTGTTCTGCGGCGGTTGACATGGTAAGGGAGACCGAAGCCGGTCGAGCTCTGAGGCAATTGATGCTTGAAGGAGAAGAGGTAATCAGCTCTCAGCTCTTTCTCATTGAGGTGTCGAATGCTTTTTGGAAATACCATAAAGCGGGTCTTCTTGATGAGAAAACGGTATGCGCCAACATCGAGAAAGCGATCGCTCTCGTAGACGAGTTCTGTGATCTTGATAAAACCCAGTGCTGCGAGGCCACGAAAGAAGCGATGCGCTTGCGCCATCCCGTTTACGACATGCTGTACTTCGTGCTCGCGCGGCGCAATGCGGCCACGTTGTTCACGCTGGATCGCAAGCTGCAGCAGCTGTGCTTGGACAACGGGGTGGACTGTGTGCTGACCGATACGAACTTCTAGCGGGTCGTTCGCGCGCATTTTGCATGAAACCGGATACCTGTTTCGACCCGCGCGCCTTCGATACTGTACAATGGCTAAGTTTGAGTAACGTTTGCCGCGTCACGGAGGGGCGGCGAATGCAGATAGCAGTGCTGAGGAGCAAGGAACCAACGTTATGACGGACTTCATGAACGAATACTGCATGCACACCGCCACGTGCGGCGAGCTGCGCAAAGGCGACGTCGGCCGCGAGGTCGTGCTGTGCGGCTGGGCGTGGCACAACCGCGACCACGGCGGGCTCATCTTCGTCGACCTGCGCGACCGCGCGGGCTACACGCAGGTGGTCGTCGATCCCGACTGCGTGAGCGCCGACGACTTCGCGAAGGCCGAGCACCTGGGCCGCGAGTACGTGCTGAAGATCGCCGGCACCGTGCGCGAGCGCGGGGCGGAGGCCGTGAACCCCAACATGGCCACGGGCGAGATCGAAGTGCTGGCGAAGTCCGTCGAGGTCCTGAACACGAGCGTGACGCCGCCGTTCTCCATCGAGGACGGCATCGAGACGGACGAGACCACGCGCATGAAGTGGCGCTACCTGGACATCCGCCGTCCCGAGATGTATCAGGCCCTGCACTTGCGCCACAAGGTGGCCCAGGCCATGCGCGGCGCGCTGAACGAGCGCGGCTTCCTGGAGGTGGAGACGCCCATCCTGGCGAACTCCACGCCCGAGGGCGCACGCGACTACATCGTGCCGAGCCGCCCGAACCCGGGCCGTTTCTACGCGCTGCCCCAGAGCCCCCAGCAGTTCAAGCAGATGCTGATGGTGGGCGGCATCGAGCGCTATTACCAGATCGCCCGCTGCTTCCGCGACGAGGACCTGCGCGCCGACCGTCAGCCCGAGTTCACGCAGGTGGACATCGAGATGGGCTTCGTGCAGGGCGAGGACGTGATGAACCTCATGGAGGACGTCATGGCCGAGACGTTGGCGGCCGTGGGCGTGGAGCACGCCTTCCCGCTTCAGCGCATGCAATACCGCGAGTCCATGGACCGCTTCGGCAACGACCGCCCCGACACGCGCTTCGGCATGGAGCTGGTGGACATCACCGACATCGTGAAGAACACGGGCTTCAAGGTGTTCTCGAGCGTGGCGCAGTCCGGCGGCGTGGTGAAGGCCATCAACGCGAAGGGCGCGGGCGACTGGAGCCGCGGCGACGTGGAGAAGCTGGCCGACATCGCAGCCGAGAACGGCGCGAAGGGCATGGCCTGGATCGCGTTCACGACCGACGGCAAGGAGAAGAGCCCCATCATCAAGTTCTTCAGCGACGAGGAGTTCGCCGCGCTGAAGGAGGCCATGGACGTGGAGCCGGGCGACCTTCTGCTGTTCGCCGCCGACACCTACGAGGTGGCGAGCGCCGTGCTGAGCGCTCTGCGCCTGCACATGGCCGATGCGCTGAACGTGCCGCGCGAGGGCCATCAGCTGCTGTGGGTGGTGAACTTCCCCATGTTCAAGTACGACGAGGACGAGAAGAAGTACGCCGCCGAGCATCATCCGTTCACCCACGTGCTGGACGAGGACGTGGACAAGATCGAGAGCGACCCGCTGGCATGCGGCAGCTACAGCTACGACCTGGTCATGGACGGCTTCGAGGTGGGCGGCGGCACCATCCGTATCCACAACGCCGACGAGCAGCGCGCCGTGCTGCGCACGTGCGGCTTGACGGACGAGGAGATCGAGGAGAAGTTCGGCCACCTCATCCACGCGCTTGAGCTGGGCGCCCCGCCGCATGGCGGCATCGCGCTGGGCCTCGACCGTCTGGTCATGCTGCTGGGCGGCAAGGCGTCCATCCGCGACGTCATCGCCTTCCCGAAGACGAGCTCCGCGAGCGATCCGATGACCGGCGCCCCGAGCGCCGTGACGGGCCGCCAGCTCAAGGAAGTCAATCTGCGCACGCTGTAGGGAAGCGAGCGAAAGAACGCATCGAGGGGCCCGTTGATCTCAACGGGCCCCTGTTCTATCCGAATGCGTTGTCGTCTGCGCCGGACTACGCCGCTGGTTCGCCGGTCTGGGCCTTGTCTTCCAAAGGCTTGCGCTGCCGGTTCAGGCGATCGAACTTGTTCTTATCGGTTTCGGCCATGCCTTGGCCGGGATCGTGACGTTTATCGAACAGCGGATCGGCGGGGTCGGTCCAGATGCGCTCGGCCACAGGTTCCCATTCCTCGATGGAACGCGTGCACTTGGCGCACAGGTCGCGCGCGCTTTCCTTCGCCTGCAGGTCGGTGGAGTGGGCGCCGGCGGTTTCCACCATGTCCGCCAGCACGTCCCGGTTCTCCAAGATGGGGCAGGGACGCAGCAAGTTGTCGTTGAACGGCTGCCGCTCGTAGTACTGCATGAAGATCGGAGATTTCAGGGCATCGAGCAACGTCGTCTCGCGTATGTTCGCGTTGGCGTAGTGCGCGAACACGCACGGCTCCACGTCGCCGGCGGCGTTGATATGCAGATAGCGTCGTCCGCCGGCGATGCATCCGCCCACGAACTCGCCATCGTTTTGGAAGTCGAGGGTGAACAGCGGTTTCTTGCTGCGCATCTCGCGGACGAAGCGGTAGAGGCGTTCGCGCTGGTCGGCTTGCACCATGAGTTCGACGGGCGCGTCCACGCCTACGGGCATGTAGGTGAATATCCAGGCGAATAGGACGCCCTGGCCGATCATCCAGTCGAAGAACTCCTCGGAGGCGATGGAATCGGCGTTGGCTGACGTGTAGCAGCACGAGACGCCGAAGGGGAGCCCGTGCTGTTTGAGCAGGCGCATTGCCCGGACGACCTTTTGGTACGTGCCCTCGCCGCGGCGTCCATCGGTTGCTTCCTCGAAGCCTTCCACGCTGATGGCGGGGATGAAGTTCTTCACGCGCAGCAAATCTTGGCAAAACTCTTCGTCTATGAGCGTCGCGTTGGTGAACGAGAGGAACGAGCAGTCGGAATGCGCTTCGCAGAGCGCGATGAGATCCCGCTTGCGCACGAGCGGCTCGCCGCCGGTGTAGATGTACACGTAGGTGCCGAGCTCGGTGCCTTGGCGGATAATGGAGTCCAGTTCGTCGTAGGAGAGGTTTTCCTGGTGACCGTACTCGGCGGCCCAACAACCGGTGCAGTGCAAGTTGCAGGCGCTCGTAGGATCCATGAGGATGGCCCAGGGCACGTTGCAGCGGTGCTTCTCGCGCATGGTCTCCTGCTTTGGCCATGCCATGAGGTTGCCGTCAACGAGGAACGTCTTGATGAAGTCGTTGCGCATCACGGGATTCAGCTCGAGCAAGCGCGTGATGAGCTGGTACCAATTGCTCTGCTGGTCGATAGCGTTGCGGAAGGCGGTCCTCTGACTGGGGAACAAGTCGGCAGGTGCTACCTTGTCCAGCATATCCATGATCTTGGTGGCGTTGCGCTCGGGGTCTTCCAAGAGATAATCGAGCGTCTTCTCGAAGGCCGCGTGCTTGATCTGATCGGTTGCCTTCATCGCTTCCTCCTCTAATGCATTGATTGTTCCACGAATGCCGAATAATCATCTTACGTAGATTCCGGTAACGAAATGAAGAAGGGCGATCGCCAAGTTGGAAACGAATGGATCTATCTGGGTGTTCTGCAGAGGATCGGGTTCGATCAACTTAGCTGGAAAGACGACGGCTTGCGACGGCGCGGCACCGCAAGGCAAAGGATTCCTGCGGTCTCGACGGCGAACGCGATGGTCGAGACTGTGTGCTTTTGGTTGCTTCAGAGGGTTGGGGTTCGACCGGATTTTGCGCTTCCTTTATACTGGAGCGGTTTGTTGTTTTGAGTATCTCGAATGGGCCGGGGCGGCGCCATGTTCCGAACCTGGTCAGGTCCGGGAGGAAGCAGCCATAAGGGACCGCTGGCGAGCGCCCCTGCCTATTCGAGATACTTTTTTGTATCGGGCTGTGACCGCGAGGACGACATGGACATCATCAATTTCTTCGTCAACCTGCTCTCGGATCCGCGGGGGGCTATCGCGGGCTGGATCATCGCGCTGGGGCCGCTGTGGGTGTACTCGCCGCTGTTTCTCATCGTGTTCGTGGAGACGGGTCTTGTGTTCTTCCCGTTTTTGCCGGGCGATTCGCTGTTGTTCGCGGCGGGCGTGTTCTCTGCCGACGGTGGAGGGTTGAACGTCTGGGCTACGCTCATCGTGTTCTACGTTGCCGCTATCTTGGGCAACACGTCGAATTACTGGATCGCGCGGTTCTTCGGCGCGCGCATCATCGATTCCGGCAAAGTGAAAGCGCTCACGCCTGAACGCATGAGCAAGCTCGACCATTTCTTTGCCAAATACGGCGGGCTCACCATCGTCATCACGCGCTTCATGCCGTTCTTCCGCACGTTCGCCCCGTTCATTGCGGGTACCGGCCATATGAACTTCGGCAAGTTCACGCTGTTCAACTGCATCGGCGGCATAGCCTGGGTCAGCCTGTTCGTTTTGGTGGGATACTTCTTCGGCGGTATTCCGCTCGTGCAGGATCACTTCGAGGTCATCGTGCTGGGCATTGTCGCCGTGTCGGTGGCTCCGGCTATCATCGGCGCCGTCAAGGCCGCTATGAGCTCGCGCAAGAAGAAGACGGCTGACGGACGCACGCAGGCCCAAGCCGGGATCGATGCCGAATTGGTCGAGGAGCTCGAGCTGCGCGGCGCTCATGCGGCAGTCGAAGAAGGGCTCTCCGGCAAGCATGCGGCCCCTGTCGCGAAGGCGGTTCAGGAGATGCCGCACGGCGCTCATGCGAAGGCGGAGTCCGAAACGGAGTAGCAGGGAAGAGGGCGTACGCGATGGCAGAGGCACTTTACCGTAAATACCGGCCGCAGATCTTCGAAGACGTCGTCGGTCAGGAGCATATAGAGCGCACGATCAAAAACGCGATCGAACAGGACAAGGTGAGCCACGCCTACCTGTTCACGGGTCCGCGCGGCACCGGCAAGACCACCACGGCTCGTCTGCTGGCGAAAGCCTTGCTGTGCGAATGCGGCCCTACCCCCGAGCCTGACGGCACGTGCGATGACTGCGTGATGATTGCGAACGGCGAACATCCGGACGTCTACGAGCTGGACGCCGCGTCGCGTACGGGCGTGGAGAACGTGCGTGAGGAGATCATCGGTCGCGTCCAGTTCGCTCCTACGCGCGGGCGCTATAAGATCTATATCATCGACGAGGTTCACATGCTTTCGACGGCGGCGTTCAACGCGCTGTTGAAGACGCTCGAGGAGCCGCCGAGCCACGTGGTGTTCATCCTGGCCACCACCGATCCGCAGAAGGTGCCCGAGACCATCCATTCGCGTTGCCAGCGGTTCGACTTCCGCCGCATCTCGGCCGAGTCCATCGTGTCGCGCCTGGGTGCCATTTGCGTGTCCGAGGACGTGGAGTTCGAGGGCGAGGCGCTCGATCTGATCGCCCATCGCGCCGAAGGCGGCATGCGCAACGCGCTGACGTCGCTCGAGCAGCTGATCGCGTTCGGCGAGGGCAAGGTGACGATGGAGGTGGCCGAGAGGCTATTGGGCTCCATCGACACGAACGACCTGGCCGAGATCGTGCGCGCAATCGGTACGCGCGACGTGGCCTCGTGCTTCCGCTGGACGGCGGAGTACGTGGAAACGGGTGCGGATCTGGCGCAGTTCGTGCGCGATTTGGCCGAGCATATGCGCAACATGTACGTGCTGTCGCTGGCGGGCGCCGACGTGGCGCTTGAGGTGAGCGAAACCGTGCGGCGCGAGCTTGCGAGCGAGCTGCCGCTGTTCGGCCCTGACCGCCTGGCGCGCCTGCTGGGCGTGCTGGGCGACCTGTCGGCCGAGTTGAAGACGTCGACGAACCCGCGTCTGTCGTTCGAGATCGCGCTCACGCGCATGGTGCGGCCCGATTCCGACTTGACGCTGGAGGCTCTTGCCGAGCGCATCGAGGCGCTGGAGAGCGGGCACTCCGCGGTTGCGCACGTGATCGGGGGAGGGGCTGCTGCGGTTGCCGCCCCTCAGGTTGCGGCGGCTTCGGCTCCCCAGGTTTCGGTTGCGCCCGCGCCGGCTTCTCCGCCTGCATCCCCTGCGACCCAGGGGGCGCCGATGCCCGCCTCCCAGCCTTCCGCGGCTCCCGCTTCCGCTCCTGGTCCCGATCGCGCATCGTCGACCGAACGCGCTGGGGCGGTGCCTGCCGCGCCGGTGCAACCCGTCGCTGCTCCGCAGGTTGCGGCGCCGTCGCGCGAGGCGGGCGGCGTCCCGCCGCAAGGGGCGGAGGGCGTTTCGGCTCCTCGACCCGCATCGCCCGTGACGCAATCTCAGGCTCCGTCCGCCGCGGCCCCTCCGACCAGCTCAAGGCCAGCCTGCAGAATCCGGCCGCCTTGCAGCGCGTGTGGCAGGCGGTGCTGGCGACGCTCAAGAAGAACAAGGCTGCTTACGGCGTGCTGTTCCTCAACACGAAAGCGGTGTACGACGCGGGCAAGGACACGTTGATCATCGAGTTCCCGGCCGAGAACTCGTTCGCCTTCAAGGCGGTGCAGAAGCCCGACGTGCAGGAAGCGGTGTCGGTCGCGCTCAACCAGGCGTGCGGCGAGTCGTTGCACTTCGCGTACGCGCAGGGCGGCGCGGTTGCCACGGCGGCGGCTCCGGCCGCGCGTCCTGCCCCGTCGCCGACGCCGCGTCCGACGCCTGCTCCGGCCCAGCGCCCGCAGCAGCCTCAGCAGGCGGCTCCGGCGGTTTCTGCTCCCGCGCCGCGCCCGAAGCCCGTGCCGGACTACGACATACCTCCGTACGAGGACGAGGTGGTTCCGTACGACGACGGTTACGTCTCGTCCGCGCCGACGCCCGCGCCTGCTCCGGATCCAGCTTCGGCGCCGACGCCTGCTGCCGTCCCGGCTCCCGCGGCTCCGGCTCCGGTGGATGCTCGCACGTCGGCGACGCCCGAGCCTGCGGTGCAGCAATCGCCCGAAGAGCTGCAGGCCATTCTGGCCGCCGGTTTCGGCGATGGCGTGCGCGTCGAAGAAGTGAGAGAATAGCGCGACAGCTAGTTCGCCGCACGTATGCGGCTTGTTCGAAACGACCATGACAGATAGGAGACGACGATGTCGAAACGAGGCGGTTTTCCCGGCGGCGGCGGTAACATGGGCGCCATGATGAAGCAGGCGCAGAAGATGCAGGCCGAGCTTGCGCGCGCCCAAGAGGAGATCAAGGACATGACGTTCGAGGCCACCGCCGGCGGCGGCATGGTGAAGGTGGTTGCGAACGGCGACATGACCGTGGACAGCATCGTCATCGACCCCGAGGCCGTGGATCCCGAGGACGTCGAGATGCTGCAGGACATGGTGGCCGCCGCGGTGAACGAGGCGCTGCGCGGCGTGTCCGAAATCAGCTCCCAGCGGTTGAACGCCGCGACCGGCGGCTTGAACATTCCGGGCCTTATGTAACCTGGTTCGGATAGAATCGCGATCATGTACGCTGTGCCGTCCATTCAGAAACTGCTCGACGAGCTTGAGCGCTTGCCGGGCGTGGGGCCGAAGTCGGCGCAGCGTATCGCGTACTGGATCCTCAACGCCGACAAGGCGACGGCGCTGCGCCTGTCGGAGGCCATCGCCGAGGTGAAGGAAACGGTGCGCTTCTGCTCGCGCTGCTTCAACTACGCCGAGGACGACCTGTGCGAGATCTGCCAGTCGTCCAAGCGCGACGCGGGCATCATCTGCGTGGTCAGCGAGCCGCGCGACATCCCGCCCATCGAGCGCACCGCGGTGTACAACGGCGTGTACCACGTGCTGGGCGGCGCCCTTTCCCCGATGGAGGGCATCGGCCCCGACGAGCTGCGCATCGCCCAGCTTATGAAGCGCCTCGCATCCGACGAGGTGCGCGAAGTGGTGCTGGCCACGAACCCCAACGTTGAGGGGGAGACCACGGCGACCTACCTCGCCCGACTCATCAAGCCGCTCGGCATCGCCGTCACCCGTCCCGCCAGCGGCCTGCCCGTCGGCGGCGACCTCGAGTTCGCCGATGAGGTTACCCTCGGCCGCGCTATCGAAGCCAGACGGCCGCTGTAGGGGAGGCGGGCAGGGGAGTTTACTCCTCTCGCTTGCGAGTTTAATCTTGCCGCGAACGTATCGAAGCGAGCGTATGAAGTACTATGGGACGTATGGCGACGGCATTGACGGGTGATGTCGGGTGCCGAAGGGGCGAGGGGGACGTATGAGGGCTTGGCCGGCGGCGAAATACCTGACGTACTGTTTCTGGCGTTCGTGGATCCTCGTGGTGTATACGGCGCCGATCTGGAGCTACGTAGCGAACGGGACAGGGTCCGCATCGTGCTCGTTCTCCATGTATGCTTGGTCGACCGTTGCATTCGCGCTGGTCGCGGCTCTGTTGGCGTTGTTCCATGAAAAGGCTTCTCTCGTTTTGGCGCGCAAGGGCGTTATGTGCCTTGCGGGCGTAATCTCGTCGGTCGGCATGTTGATGGAATATGCGGGCGCGTTTCTGTTCTTTGACGGAGCCAACCTGCTGTTCGTGTCGGGAGCGCTCCTAACGGGCGTCGGCACCGCGTTCATTGCCGTACGCGCCGGTCAGATCTACGCGGCGACGCGTCCGGTGGTGGCCGTGACGAACACGGCGCTGTCCGAGTTGGCCTCCGGGCTCGTCTTCTTCTTCGTGGTGGGCACTGTGCCGCAGATCGCGCTGTTGGTGGCGGCGCTATTGCCGTTGGCCGCCGCGTTGATGACGCTGTTCGAGTCCGACGCGGACGCGACGCGCGGACTTGTGCGTCGCCGCGCGGCCGACATCGATGCGGCCACGCGTCGTGCAAGCGTCTTCGCGTTCGCGCGCTTCCTCGTAGTGGTGTTCCTGCTCACGTTCATGGCGAACCTGTCGAAGGGCGCTTTCGCCCTGCAAGATGCCGAGGCGTCGTTAGCGAGCGGCACGATAGGCGTGTCGCTGGTCATTTTGGTCAGCTTCGTGTTGGTGCTGGTGAGCAGCTTGCTCAAATCGTTCGATTTCGGCGTGGCGTATTACCCGCTCGTGCTCATGCTCGTGCTGGCCGTGGTGGTGGTGTTCTCGTCGGATGCGGGCAATATGGCCGCTGCGGCGGTGATCGTGCTGGTGTACTGCTTGTTCTCTCTGTTCATGTGGTGCTTGCTGACGTATTTGGCTCGCAGCGATTATTGGAGTTCGATTCAGGTGTTCGGGTACGGACGCTCGGTTTTCGCGCTCGGTTCGTTGGCAGGGCTCGTCGTGGGGCAGGGTTACCCGCTTGCCGAGATGGATGGCTCTGAGTCGTTCATCGTCGGCTTGGTGTTGGCGTTTTTGCTGGTGGCAGCATCCATGCTGATTTTCAGGGAAAGCGATGTGCGCAAGATCACCAGCGCGGGATGGCTGGCGGTCGAAGCGGTGGCCCCGAAATCGTCGGTATCGGACGGGCTCGATGTCGTTCGCGATGCCGTCGTCGCAGACGACTCTCGCGACATGTTTTCCGAGGAGGTGATCGCCGAGATGGGGTCCGGGGTCGATGCCGATGGGTTCGCGGCCGATCACAACCTCACTGCACGCGAGCGCGAAGTGTTCGAGCTTATGCTGCGCGGCCGCGATGCGAAGTCCATCGGCGAGGCGCTGGTCATCTCCGACAACACTGCGAAGGCGCATATCCGCAGCATCTACGCCAAGACGGGCGTGCACACGCGTCAGGAGTTCATCGACGCCACCGAGCATGTGATGCGCTGAGCCGTTAACGATCTCGCCTCCCCTCGATGGCCGCCTCTGCGGCCATTGCTTTGTCTAAGGGTTGTTTCTCCTGATGAAAAGACAGTTTACTCCTGCAGTCAGCCGGTTTAGCCCTTCCAGGCGATAGGCGAGCGCCTTCGTCGCGCGCACAATCTCTCTCGTGAAGGTCGCAGGAACGTTCTACCCCTGCGGCCGTAAGGAGACGAGAGAGAAAGGCGATGTGTATGAGTCAGCTCAACATGTCGAGGCGCGGGTTCGTGAAAGCCGCAGCCGCCACCGGAGCGCTTGCCGCATTCGGCGCGACGGCGGTCGACGGCGCGACGTTCCGCGAAGCGCATGCCGACGAGACGACCTCCCAAACAAAGAAGGTCTACACCTCGTGCCAAGCGTGCATCTGCAGCTGCGCCGTCATCGCGACGGTGCGCGACGGACGCGTCATTCGGCTCGAAGGCAATCCGGAAAGCCCCATCAGCCGCGGAGGCCTGTGCGCGAAGGGCCTTTCGGGCATCCAAGCGCTGTACAACCCCTGTCGCAACAAGTACCCCATGAAGCGCGTGGGGGAGCGCGGCACGAACAGCTTCGAGCGCATCAGCTGGGATCAGGCTATCGAGGAGATCGCGCAGAAGCTCACGCAGGACTTCTTCAAGTACGGCGGCGAGTCGCTGGTGACCTCTACGGGCGGCGGCGGGAACCCGCACTTCAGCTCGCCGTGTCGCTTCACGCAGGCGTTGGGATCGCCGAACATCTTCGAGCCGGGCTGCGCGCAGTGCTTCCTGCCGCGCATGGCCACGTTCTCGCTCATGTACGGCGGCAGCAAGTCGGGGCACCACGTCGATGGCCGATTCCAAGTACGGCGGCTGTTCGTCGCTGTACTTCCCGGAGGACAATCCTATCCAGACGCTGGTCATGTGGGGCACCTGCACCAGCTACCACGCGCCCAGCGGTTCGGGGCGCGCCATTGCCGAGCTGCGCGCACGCGAGCAGGGGCTCAACATGGTAGTGGTGGACCCTCGCTTCACGCCCGATGCGGCTATGGCCGACGTGTGGCTGCCCATTCGTCCCGGAACCGACGTGGCGCTTATGATGACGTGGATCCGCTACATCATCGAGAACAAGCTGTACGACGAAGATTTCTGCAAGCGTTGGACGAACCTGCCGTACCTCATCGACACCGATACGAAGAAGATGCTGCGCGCCTACGAAGTGGGCCTGGGCGAAGCCGATGCGGAAGATGCGGAAAAGACGTTCGTGGTGTGGGATCAGAAGACGAACTCCGCGAAGGCGCTGCCATGGCCGTACGACGAAGCGCTGGACCCCGCGTTCTTCGGCACGTACGAGATCGACGGCGTCGAATACCCCACGGCGTTCACGCTGCTGCAGGAGCGCGTGGACGAATGGACGCTCGAAAAGGGCTGCGAGGTATGCTGCCTTGAGAAGGACCAGGTGGAGAAGGCCATCCGCATCTACGCGGAGAACGCGCCGTCCGGCCTGGTTCTGGGCGTGGCCACCGACATGAGCCCTCAGTCGGCCCAGGGTACGGAAGGCGCCTGCATCCTGGAGTTCTTGCTGGGCAACGTGGAGAAGCCGGGCGCGCTGCTGCAGCGTTTCCCCGACCCGCCGAACAAGGTGGATCTCGGCACTATGAACACGCTGGTCACAGGCGATATGCTGGAGAAGCGCCTAGGGTATCGCGAGCACAAGGGCCTGGGCATCTGGTCGCATGCGCACATCCCCACGGTGTTCAAGGCCATCACCACAGGCGAGCCGTACCAGCCGCGCAACTGGATGGAACGCTCTGGCAACAAGCATGCGATGATCGGCAACGCGGGGCAGCTGTCCGAGATCATCGACAAGATGGAGATGATCTGCCATCTGTACATGTACCCCACGGCCTTCACCATCGAAGCGGCCGATTACGTTCTGCCCACGCAGGAGTGGCTGGAGAGCTATTTCACCATCGCCCATGCGAACAAGATCATCATCCGCCAGCCGGTGGTGCACTTGTACGAAACGGTGAACGAGGGCGTCATCTGGTCGGAGATCGCGCATCGTTGCGCCGAGCTGGGCAATCCGTTCGCTCAGAAGGCCTTCGACAAGGAATACCTGGCAACGCTGGGCACCGATCTGGTGTACTGGCGCGGCCAGCAGGAAATGATGGACTTCCATATGGGCTCGCTGCCTATGAGCTGGGACGAACTGGCCGAGATGGGCGCGTACGAGTGGATCTCCAAGGAAGACTACCTGACGTATTACACCTACAAGACCATCGATCCGAAGACGGGCAAGGAGAAGGGCTGGAACACGCCGTCCAAGAAGGTCGAGCCGTATTCGGAAGGCACGCTCATGCTAGGCCGCACGGGCGAGCCGTGGGCGAGCGCCGAGGGCAAATCCTACGTCATGCCGCCGGCCGACGAAGATTACGATCCTTTGATCTACTATCTGGAGCCCGAGGAGACGAACCTCACCGATACGGAATATCCCATCATGCTGACCCAGGGACGCATTCCGCACTACCATCACGGCACGTTGCGCAACATTCCGTATCTGCGCGAGCTGTATCCGGTGCCGCTGGTCAGCATCCATCCCGAGACCGCCGAGAAGTACGGCGTGGAGGACGAGCAGTGGGTGTGGGTGGAAAGCCGTCGCGGCAAGGTGCGCGGGAAGGCGCATGTGACGGCGGGCATCGCAAAGACGCCGTGCACATGGAACGCTTCTGGAATCCCGAGTACCTGGACACCGACACGCCGAGCAAGGCCTGGACTGAGATGAACGTGAACATCCTCACCAAGACCGACGGGCGTTACAGCCCCGAGCACGGCACGTACACGCTGCGCGGCTTCACGGTGAAGGTGTACCCGGCTCCCGAAGGCGCGCCTGAAGGCGCATGGATCAACCCGACCGATTTCGAACCGTGGATGCCTGAATTCAGCGAATCCACTGAGGTGGTGTTCAAATAATGGCTCATTACGCTATCGTCGTCGATCTCGACCGTTGCATCGGCTGCCACGGCTGCGAGATCGCCTGCAAGAACGAGAACAATATCGCATTGGGCGAGTACTGGAACAAGGTGGTGGAACGCGGGCCTTTCGGCGAATATCCCGATTTGGAGATGTATTTCCTGCCCACCATGTGCCAGCAGTGCCAGGATGCGCCCTGCGTGAACGTGTGTCCCACCGGGGCCAGCTATCGCGACGCCGACGGCATGGTGCTGGTGGACAAGGAGAAGTGCATCGGCTGCAAATACTGCATGATGGCCTGCCCGTACGGCGTGCGTTCATGGAACGCGGCCGAGAGCGTGGTGGAGAAGTGCACGCTGTGCGCGCATTTGTCCAAGAACGGCGAGCTTCCCATGTGCGTGCGCACGTGCTCGGCCGGCGCCCGGTTCTACGGCGATATCGACGACCCCTCGTCCGATGCGTCGAAGGCTCTTGCCGCGGCCGATCCCGCCAGCATCCACACCCTGCAAGATGTGGGGAACCATCCGGCGACGCACTACATTCTGTCGCCGAAACGCGCCGCTTGGAAGGAAGGTGAGTAGCCATGACGATCCAGTGGTCTTTGGTTCTGTTCACGGTGCTGTCGGGATGCGGTGCCGGACTGTTCGCCTGCACGGCCCTCGATGAATTTCGCGGAGGCGCGGCGTCGAAGGTGCGCTTGCCGGCATGCGCGGTGGCGGTGGCGCTGCTGGTGGTGGGCGGCATCGCGTCGGCTACGCACCTGTCGCACGTCGATCGCATGATGGCGGTGCTGGCTCATCCTACGGCGGGCATCTTCCTGGAAGCTTTGCTGCTGGGCCTGCTGGCGGTTTGCATCGCGGTATACGCGCTGCTGGTGAAGCGCGAGGCATCATCCGGAGCCCGCAAGGCGCTCGCCGCGACGGGTATCGTGCTGGCCGTGGCGTTCGCGTTCGCCTGCGGCGTGTCGTACATGATGACGTCGCGCCCGGTCTGGAACACCGTCGCGCTTCCGTTGGCCTACTTGGGAACGGCGCTGGCGACAGGTGCGGCGTTGTACCTGGTGATGTGTGCGGCGCTCAAGGTTGACGAGGGCGACGTGAAGAAAGCCGGCGTGTACGCGGCGGCGGGCGGTGCGCTGTCGCTGGTGTTGACGGTGGCGTTCGGCCTTGTCAGCGGTACCGCCTTCGGCGATCAGGCCGCGCTCTTCTGGGTGGCCGTGGTGCTGTGCGGTTCTGCGGCGCCGGCGGTTTGCGGCGTGCTGGTCGCGCGTAAATCCGGCGGCGCGCTTTCGTTGGGCGTGGTGGCGCTGGCGGGCGCCCTGGTGGGCTCCGTCGCCGTTCGCGCGGTGATGTGGCTGGTAGGCACGGCAGTGGCGAACTACTTCGGGTTCGCGTTGTAACCGGAGATCCCCCGAGCGCCGTATCGCGCGGCGCCCGGGTTCGAGGATGAAAGCAAGGCGAGAGTATGGCTGACTACACAAGGCGAGCCTTTCTGGGATTCACCGCCGCCACGGCCGCGCTCGCGGGCGTGGGCGCCTCGTCGATCGCCTTCGCGGGCGAGGGCGGGCTGCTGCGACCGCCGGGCGGCCAGGACGAAGGCGCGTTGGTGGCTGCATGCGTGAAGTGCGACCGCTGTCGCTCGGCATGCCCGACGAACGTGGTGGGGGTAGCGCATGTGGAGGATGGGCTGCTGCAAGCTCGCACCCCCGTGCTCGACTTCCACAAAGGGTACTGCGATTTCTGCGGAAAGTGCCAGACGGCCTGCCCGACCGGGGCGTTGGGGTCGTTCGATCCCCAGCGCGACAAGCTGGGCGTGGCGGTGGTGCAGAAGGACCGCTGCATCGCGTACTTCGAAGGATGCGTCGAATGCGAGAAGGCGTGCCCGTACGAGGCGATCGCGTTGGACGATGTCGGGCATCCGGTGATCGATGCAGCGAAGTGCAACGGTTGCGGCGTGTGCGAGAACGTGTGCCCCGCGCTCGTGTACCGTTCGTTCGCGGGCGGGTCTCGGCGGGGCGTTGTCGTGGTGGCGCCCGAGCGCTACGAGCGTTTGGGGAGGACGACGGTTGAGGGCGAGAGCGAGATGATCGTATGAAACGGGAAGGGAAGCGGCGCGTGAGGGCGTCGACGTTGCGCGTGCTGAGCGCGCTCGGCGTCGCGGCTCTCGTGTGCTTGGGGCTGGCGTTGCACACCGGCACCGGAACGCCCAGCTCGTTCGGCATCGCGGACATTGCGGCGCTCTGCCCGCTCGGCGGTGTCGAGGCGGCCATTGCTTCGAGAACGGTTGTCCCTCCCCTGCTCATCGGGCTGGCGATGGTCATAGTGCTGACGCTGCTGTTGGGCCGGGCCTTCTGCGCCTGGGGCTGCCCCGTCCCGTTGTTGAGGCGGGTGTTTCGAGGAAAGAAGGCCTCGAAGCGCGATGCTTCTTCACGGGATTCCGGGCCTCTCGATGTCCCGGCGTCCGAGCGCGGGGGTTTGCGCGATTCGCGCAACTGGGTGCTGGGCGGGGCCATCCTCTCGACGGCTGCGTTCGGGTTCCCGGTGTTCTGCCTTGTGTGCCCGGTCGGTTTGACGTTCGGAACGCTCGTCGTGGTGTGGAGGGTGTTCCAGTTCAACGAGGTCACCTGGTCGCTTCTGGTGTTTCCGGCCATGCTCGTGCTGGAGTTGGCAGTGCTGCGGAAATGGTGCCATCGGTTCTGTCCGCTGGGAGCGCTGCTGTCGTTGGTGTCGCGCGGCAACCGCACGTTCCGGCCGCAGGCGAACGTCGGGACGTGCTTGCATGCGGCTCACGGCGAGCGCTGCCATCGGTGCGCCGACGCGTGCCCGGAAGGCATCGACTTGCATGATCGGGCGGCTTCCGCTCCGCTCAACGAGTGCGTGAAGTGCCGCGAGTGCGCCGACGCGTGTCCCGTGCACGCTATCACGTTTCCATTCCTGTCCAAGAAACCCCTGCTCGAGCCTTCTGCGGCCGAGCGCGATACGAAGGAGGAGCAATGAGCGTCGAAGAGGTGTTCAAGGCTGCACCGGGATGCCAGAAGGTGCTGATGGCCGCGTTGGAAGCGTGTCGTACGCCGCGCACGCCCAGCGAGCTGGACTCGATCATGGACGAGGTGCTCCGGTGCAACCGTTCGGTCTATCGTCCGGCGGAGCTGCGCGCGCTGCTGGAGCGCTACGGCGCGCTGGCATACGAACCCAGCGAGGAAGAGCAAGCGGCGCAAGCTGCCCTTGAAACGGGAGGGGAACCTGAACTTGTTGTAGACGAGGACGGCAACTTCGTGACGACTGCGCCGACCGAGGGCGTATGGGCGATCACCGAAGCCGGCGCTGCGTATCTCGATTCCGATCCTATCGGCGCGAAGGCGCAGGCGCTGCTGGCCAAGGACGCGGTCTACCTGCCGGTGTATCGCGCCTTGCTGGAGTTCGCCGCCGAATGCCCACGCGACAAAAGCGCCATCGACGCGGTGATCGACCCTCATCCGCTCGTGCAGAATCCGCGCTTGTTCGCCGGATATTTCCTGGGCGAGCTGGAGCGCATAGATGCAATGGAGTGGGCCGATGCCTGGCATGTCACGGAGCGCGGTCTCGACTTGCTGGAAGCGCTGCGCGATGGAGAAGACGACGAAAGCGGCGTTGCCGCGAAGGAGGCATGATGATTGACGAGGGAATGCGCGCCTTGGCCGAGGCGCTCCGGCAGCAGAGTGCGGCGTACGGGTTCGTGGCGCGTTTGTTGCGCACCGAGGTGGATGACGAGGCTCTCGGGAGGCTGCGCGCGATGAGGTTTCCTGCCGCGAGCGGCAACGATCATCTCGATGCGGGCTATCGAGGGTTGTGCGCTTATCTGAACGCAGGCGGAGAGCGCCAGCACGGCGATTTGGCCGTGGACTTCCTGCATACGTTCATCGGCGTGACGCAGGATCGAGAGCAGGTGGCTTTTCCGTACGAGTCGGTATACACCTCGCCTGAGCATCTGCTGATGCAGGATGCACGCGACGAAGTGCTGGCGGCGTACCGTGCGGCGAAGGTGGTGTTGGTGGACGAAGCGTGCGAGCCCGAGGATCATCTGGCGTTCGAGTTGGAGTTCATGCAGCTGTTGGGAGAGCGCGCCGCCGAGGCGCTGGAAGCGGGGGACGATGGATCGTGCGCGAACCTTTTGGAGGCTCGCCGTGCGTTTCTCGAGGAGCATCTGCTGAACTGGGTTCCCGATTTCGCCGACGACGTGCAACGCGTTGCACGCACGGGATTCTATCGGGCGTTGGCCGACATCGTGTTAGGGGTGCTTGAAACGGATCAAGCGTTCCTGGAAGACGTGCTGGACGGATGCCGGGTTATAGGCAAGAAAGTGTGTCCGTTTTTAGGGGTGTAAGGGCAGGTCAAACCCTCGATAAACCATCGTTTAAATTTCGGAGGCAGGTTTAAGTGCCTGGCAAGAATGTGTGTCCGCTTTCGACTTGACACCGCAGGTCAGAGGCCGTAAAC
>ENA-OQCU01000254-OQCU01000254.1-human-gut-metagenome-genome-assembly--contig:-NODE-254-length-27259-cov-4.677908_pt1 | contig 27259 bp, 25 predicted proteins | sample MGYA00242504_ERZ504590 | MGnify/ENA primary metagenome ERZ504590 (study PRJEB26092, sample SAMD00036318) | human gut metagenome | host: Homo sapiens | study: EMG produced TPA metagenomics assembly of... | reverse complement strand
TCATTGTCCTCTGATCTCCTTCATCCCAAGATTTTTTATGTACTACATCCGTATGGATCAGGATTTCCCAATATGATGGTTTTCTATATTGCCCCATCACTTTGCATAATACTTACAACAGTCTTAAAAATAATCCTCAAAGTCCGTGATATTGCTTCTGCCACTCACCTGCCACAACCCGGTCAGTCCCGGTCTGAATGACATTCTGGCTCTGTGATGTGGTTCATACTTCTCCCCACTCATCGAGTGTTGGTGGTCTTGTGCCCACAAGGCTCATATCTCCCACTAGTATATTGAAGAAATGAAGCTCTTGAGCGCTAATCTTGCTACATAAAGCATAAAATCTATATGCTTTGCCCATCCTCTGCCTTTCTTTCTGTACATTCTTTCCAAATTCTCCTTGTGGTATCTTTTATTTCCCTCTATACCTACTACGGGGGAGGTACCTTTGTCCTCCCTCGAATTATTTTAGCCTGTTTTGTTTTATTCGGTTATTTGTATCTTTTTCTGTATCTAATCAGGGTTTTTCAGTAATTTATTTTCACTCATTTTTAATTCTATGTCAATGAATATTAAGTTTTCTTTATAATTTTTGACACATTCGCTAATCACTATGGTATTACAGCACCAATATTATACATTATTATATATCATACTGCTTATTTTTCCTCAAACAGCCTCTGCTTCCTCTCTATCATCTCATCAATCCTTGCGATATACTGACCTACATCCTTGACATTCTCGCATCTGTCGATGCGGTGTGTGCCATCCGGATTCGGTACGGGCCAGACGCGCTTGGTGCTTGCTCCGGCGCCGCACGCCACAATCGTTTGCTTTTCCTCCATGATTAGTATGTTATATACGCCGGCCTTGCCCTTTGCCGCATAGCCTACGTTTTCCATGTTGCCTGCCATGCCCTTCTGCCTGTAGAGGTAGTATGGCTCAAGCCCCATCTGCTTACAGTAGGCTGCGCAGAGATCCATATGCTCCTGGGTGTTGACCATCTGCATATCACTGTAGCGGTCCTTGAAGATGGTGAGTCTTGCAGCTCGCTTTACTGCGAGTGAATGGATGGTGACGTTGTCAGGTGCCATCTCCTTCACCAGCTCCATTGTGTGCCTTACATCATCGAGTGTCTCCTCGGGAAGTCCCATGATGAGATCCATGTTTATGTTGTCAAAGCCCAGCTCACGCGCGAGCTTGAAGCTTTGTATCGTATCGTCTACCGTGTGGTGTCTTCCTATTATATCAAGTGTCTGCTGCTTCATGGTCTGCGGATTTACTGATATACGGCTGATGCCGTTTTTCTTTAGTGCCATGAGCTTTTCTCTCGTGATGGAATCCGGTCTGCCTGCCTCCACGGTAAATTCCAGACAGTCCTTTAAATCAAAGCTGCATTTAATTTTTCTGATAAGCCTGTCAAGCTGGGCAGGGCTTAGTGTGGTCGGTGTGCCGCCTCCTATGTAGATGGAGTTTAGCTTTTTGTGGTAGAACTTCTGCGCCGTGTAGTCTATCTCCTTCTCGAGTGCGTCGAGGTAATCGTCCACGCGGTTTTTCCACACACCCAGCGGGTATGAGGTAAACGAGCAGTATGCGCAGGTGCTCGGGCAGAAGGGTATGCCTATGTACAGGCTGTAGCCGTTGTCATAGTCCACCTTATCGAGCAGTGCCTTCTCGCGCTTTGCTATGCCTATTGAGAGGTCGATTTTCTCATCGCTTGCGAGGTAGGTTTCCTTAAGATAGTCGTAGGTTTCCTTATCGCTCATGCCGTCCTCTATGCATTTCATGGCTATCTTGGTCGGTCTGATGCCTGAGAGTGTGCCCCACGGAAGACTCTTTCCTGTGCCCTTTTCTATCATGGAATACAGGGCGAGCTTAAGGCGGTTTTTAGTTTCCTTGCGGTCTGCACTGTCTACGGATATTTTTGTGCAGATTCTTTTTCCGGCTCTATTCACCGTCCACTCCACTGCAATTTCATCGCCCACATAGTCTATCTTAAATACCTGTGAGGCATCCGCAAATTCCTTTACGCCATCATCTGTCATCTCGTGGTGTGTGCAGGCTAAGTTTTTTCCCTCCACCTCATCAGGTGAGCAGCTATAGTACATCTGCACGTCCTCCTGCGGGAAGAACTCCTTGAGCAGTGAGTGCACATCATATTCAAAATCCGGTTTATTAAATACTACTACTATCATAAGTAAGGGTTATACATCCTCTCGTTTTCTATGGTTGTTGTGTCGTTGTGGCCCGGGTACACCTCTGTATGCTCAGGCAGTGTCATGATTTTTTCCTTCACTGTGCGCACGAGGTCTGACATGCTGCCCCCCTTGAAATCCGTACGTCCGATTGAGCCGCAAAACAGCGAGTCTCCTGTAAAGATCACGTCCTCATACGGGAAATAATAGCAGCAGCCGCCCGGTGTATGCCCCGGTGTGTGAAGCACTACTATATGAAAGCCCGCAATATCAATTTCCTGCTTATCCTTCAAAAATACATCTGCATAAAAAGTCTTTGACTGGCCCATCATGTAGCTGACATTAAGCTGCGGGTCGTCGAGTGTGGCTTTGTCTGCCTCATGGATATATATCTTGATGCCGTAGCGGTCTGCGAGCGGCTTTGCATCAGTGGCATGGTCAAAGTGTCCGTGTGTGAGCAGTATTGCTACTGGCTTTGCGCCTGACTCATCCACCTTTTTGGCGAGCTGATCTGCACACGCGCCTGGGTCTATTATTATCATTTCCTTTGTCTTTATATTGGTGACAAAGTAGCAGTTGGTCTGCACCGGTCCCACTACGAAGTGGTCTATCTTCATATTTACCATATGAGTGTACTCCTTGTCTGTTATATGTTATGCTTCACGCAAGAACCACCGGGATTTAGCCGGTGGTCCTCTCTACGTCTATTACACTTTCTATCTGTCTGAGCTTCTCCACGAGAACCTTTATCTGGTCCCTGCCTCTGATATTGAAAAATACCTCGATTGTAGCGATGCCCTGCTTGCTGGTCTTGGACTGGATACCACTGATATTGATTTCCTTCTCGGTAAATATCTTTGTGATATCTACGAGCAGTCCCGGCCTGTCATGACAGAATATCTTTAGGTCTGCCTGATACTCGGCACCGTTGTCCATGAGGGCTGTATCCTGCCACTCTGCTTCTATGAGCCTGTCCTTTTCTATCTTGGACAGATTGATGATATTCACGCAGTCTGTCCTGTGGATTGAGATGCCTCGGCCTCTTGTGACAAAGCCCACGATTTCATCTCCCGGAACAGGATTGCAGCACTTCGAGAAGTGCACAGCCACGTCATAGAGTCCGTGTACCACAATACCGCTCTTTGACTTGTGCTCGGGCTGTGTGCCTGCTGCCGTCTGCTGCTTTTCTGCGATGCTGCCAAGCACATCTGCATCTGTCACCGGCACCACATGATCCTTCTTGTACTCGTCGTACATCCTGTTGACTATCTGGCTCTCCTTGAGTCCGCCGTGGCCGACGGTTGCAAGGCATGAGTTCCAGTCGTGGAAGCCGTATTTGCGGCGTATTTTCTCCTGATACTCAGGCTTGTTTATCTCTGCAAAGTTGATACCCTTTGCCTTGGCATAGGCTGCTATCAGATCCTTGCCGTGCTGTATATTCTCCTCCTTGAGCTCACTTCTGAACCACTGGTTGATCTTGTTCTTGGCCTGTGTGCTCTTTACGACCTTGAGCCAGTCACGGCTTGGTCCCTTGGAGTTCTGTGATGTGATTATCTCTATCTGGTCACCGTTTTTGATGACATAGTCTATCGGCACCAGCTTGCCGTTTACCTTGGCACCGACCATCTTGTTGCCGACCGCAGAGTGTATGCTGTAGGCAAAGTCTATAGGTGTGGAGCCCTTTGGCAGGTTCTTTACATCGCCGGACGGTGTGAATGCAAATACATTGTCGGAGAATAAATTTAAATCACTCTTTAATAAAGTCATAAACTCCTTATTATCCGACATGTCCTGCTGCCACTCGAGTATCTGGCGCAGCCAGCTGAGCTTCTCCTCCTCTGTGACAGTGGTGGTAGTGGCATTGCCGTTGTTTGCTTCCTTGTACTTCCAGTGCGCTGCGATACCGTACTCAGCTGTACGATGCATCTCATAGGTACGTATCTGTATCTCAAACGGCTGTCCGCTCGGGCCTATGAGTGTCGTGTGAAGCGACTGGTACATGTTCTGCTTCGGCATGGCAATATAGTCCTTGAAACGGCCCGGTATAGGCTTATACTTCTCATGTATGATACCTAGCACTGCGTAGCAGTCCGGTATGGTATCCACCAGAATCCTGATGGCAAAGAGGTCATATATCTGGTCTATAGTCTTGTCCTGATTGACCATCTTCTTATATATACTGAAGAAATGCTTTGCCCTGCCGTATATCTCTGCCTTGATGCCGGCATCCGAAACATACTTCTTGACATCGTTTACCAGACCCTGGATGTAGGTGTCGCGCTCTGTCTTTCTTAGTGCTACCTTCTCTACCAGATCGTAATATGCATCCGGATAGAGGTACTTCATACAAAGATCCTCGAGCTCTATCTTTATCTTGCTGATACCAAGTCGCTGTGCGATAGGGCAGTAGATATCCTGTGTCTCTCTGGCGATACGCTGCTGCGCCTCCTTGGACTGGTACTTGAGTGTACGCATATTGTGCAGTCTGTCTGCCAGCTTTATGAGGATGACCCTGATATCCTTTGCCATGGCGAGAAACATCTTACGCAGATTCTCAGCCTGCATCTCAAGCCTGTCCGCATTCTTGTCCTTCGGATCCTTGGTGCTGTCTGTCAGATGCAGGTGCTTTAACTTCGTGACACCATCCACCAGATGTGCGACATCGTCTCCAAACTCCGCACGCATCTCATCCATGGTCATGATGGTGTCCTCCAGCACATCATGGAGCAGTCCTGCTGCAATTGTTTCCTTATCCAGCTCGAGCTCGGCGAGTACTATGGCAACACACAGCGGATGTATGATATAAGGCTCTCCTGACTTACGTGCCTGACCCTTATGGGCATCATAAGCTACCCTGTAGGCTTTGTCCACAAGGCTCGTGTCATCCGACGGATGATACTTTTTGATTTCCTTTTTCAGCTCATCATAAAGCTCCTCAGGGCTCGTAAAATCCTTTGTTCCCCTTATACCGCTGGTATCTGAGCGAAATTTGTCCGCTATTTTTTCTAATTCTTCTGTTGAGTAATCTGCCAATAGTCTCACCTCGATTGTAGTGTATCTTTAGTAGCCATTATATTTTATTTCTTTAAAAATTGCAATCTTATGTTGTTAGCCGATAACCATCTTTACTCCGCCATACATGCCTGCTGAGTTGCCGAGTGTGGCGAGCTTGATCTCTGTCTCGCGGCTTGCATGGAAAGCATACTCTTTATAGTACTTTGCTGCTGTATCGATGATGATGCTGCCCGCCTTTGAGAGGCCTCCGCCTACAACAAATACCTCAGGGTCCATAACGCATGCTACTGCTGCCATTGCCTTGCCGAGAAGCTTCATAGACTGCTCTACTGCCGCAATGCCCGCTGCATCTCCTGCCTTTGCCGCATCGCATACATCCTTGGCTGTGAAGCCTGCATTTAAATCAAGCTTTGTTGCCACATCCCTGTGTGCTGCAATGTATCTCTCTGCCACTCTTACGAGACCGTTTGCTGATGCATACTGCTCTAAGCAGCCCTTCTTGCCGCAGCCGCAGCACTCTGACTCATCATCTACCATAGGCATATGTCCTATCTCTCCGCCTGCTCCGTTTACTCCGGCTACGATTTTGCCCTCGCGGATGATTCCTCCGCCTACACCTGTGCCGAGTGTGATCATGACTACATCCTGATGACCCTTTCCGCCACCCTGCCACATCTCACCGAGTGCAGCTACGTTGGCATCGTTTCCGGCCTTTACCTTGATGCCGCCGCACAGTACTGAGAGTGACTGTGCCACGTTGAACACGCCCCAACCGAGATTGACACACTTCAATACCGTTCCGTCATCCTTTATAGGTCCCGGCACTCCCATGCCTACGCCCTCGATGTCACCCATCTCTATGCCATGCTTCTCGTTATTCTCCTTGATGGATGCTGCGATATCAGGCAGAATGAGCTCGCCGGAATTCTCTGTGCGTGTAGGAATCTCCCATGTATCGACAAGCTTTCCTGTTGTCTCGAAAAAGCCCATCTTTACAGTTGTTCCACCTATATCTACTCCGTATGCGTATTGTTTCATTTTTTCGTCCTCCAAATCGTTAAACTATGTTTATATTTTATTGCCTAATTGCATATTTTTCAATGTTTTTCATTGTTTTTTATGTTTTTTCTATATATGGAAGCGTTTATATCATCATCCATATGCCCGCTATTTGTAAATCCAAGCTTTTTGGCAAGGCGCACCGGGATGCCTGCATTTCTCTCATCTATCCGGCAGTAAAGCTCTTCAAAGTCTGTGTTTTCGCGCGCGTAGTCTATGATGAAGCGGCACACCTCCGTAGCATAGCCTTGGTTCCATAATTCCGGCGCTATCATATAGCCCAGTTCATCATGCTCAAGCCCTGCCCTGCCTATCAGCTTCCCTGTTTTCTTGGAAAATACAAGCCACATGCCATACTCGTAAAAGCCATACATGTTCTCTATATATGCTTTCTGGTATTCAAGCTCTGTCTCGTAGTCGTAAAGCGGTTCCACAAAGTCGGTCATGCCGGGCTTGTCATAGAGCTCATAGAGCGCAGGAAGGTCTGACAGGGACAACTCACGTATCAGACACCTGTCTGTCTCGCCGATGTCCCACGGGATGTGATTATACCGCCTGCGCACCCGCTCCAGATACTCAATATCAAGCTCCGCAAGGCTCTCGACTGCATAGCGCGTGCCGCACTGCGTTTCTCCTACTGATGCTATTCCGAGTGAGTCGGCTATTTGCTTCTGCTGCCTGTTTGATACTATCCAGATGTAGTCGGCGGGAGCTTTCGGTATTCTTAGATTTCCCGTATTAGCTTTCGCGGTGTTATCTGCAGATTCTTGTATCGTTGTTTTTTGGAAGTCATTAATTGATTCATCAGCCGGTAGCGCAACATACAGTTTTTCTTGCAGCTCTTCTGACATAGATACCTTGCCTACCACATTTCTCCACTGTGGCTTGAAGCTATCTCCATGATAGTAAAAAGAGGCAAGTTTTGCGCTTGCCTCATCAATAATTATTATCATTAAACTGTCTCCGGCTCCGGATAGTCCACTCCGAAGGTCTCAACTGTAACTGTCTTCATGACCTGAGCCTCAAGTGGTTTGTCCATGTAGTCTGTGCGCACCTCTGCGATCTTGTTTACCACATCCATGCCCTCGATTACCTTACCGAATGCCGCATACTCACCGTCGAGATGTGGTGCATCCTGATGCATGATGAAGAACTGACTGCCTGCTGAATCAGGTATCATGGTACGTGCCATTGAAAGTACACCGGCTGTGTGCTTTAAATCATTTTTGAAGCCGTTGTGTGTGAACTCTCCCTTGATTTCATAACCAGGACCGCCTGTGCCGTTTCCGTCCGGATCTCCGCCCTGGAGCATGAAGCCCTTGATTACACGGTGGAAGCATACTCCGTCATAGAAGTTGTGATTAATTAAGCTGATAAAGTTGTTTACTGTGTTTGGTGCAATTTCCGGATAAAGCTCCGCCTTGATTACATCGCCGTTTTCCATTGTGATTGTTACGATTGGATTCTGTGCCATTATTTTTCTCTCTTTCTTTTATAATATTATGAGGCTTGGAGAATATCCATTCCTCGCAATAATTAAATATCGAATTAATTTCTATCAGATTGATTTTACTTACTCAGAGCCTCGACTACCTTCGGAAACTCCATGAAGTGCGATGCCTTCACCAGTATGGTGTCGCCCTCCTTCACATATGAAAGGAGCTCCTGTGTCATGGTCTCCCTATCCTCGAAATAGTGGATGTCTACATCGGAAGATTTCTCTGCGGCTCCGGCTGCATATTCCTTTGCAAGCTCTCCTGCAGCAAAAAGTGTATGGATATGATTCTCTCCAACTGCTTCGCCTACCTCATGGTGCAGCTTTTTCTCATCGCTTCCAAGCTCGCCCATGTCGCCAAGCACTGCTATTGTCCTGCCCTTTGCATGCGAAAGCACCTCGATAGAGGATTTCATGGATACAGGGTTTGCATTGTAGCAGTCATCTATCACTGTCATGCCGTGTGTTTTGATAAAATTGGTACGCCCTGCGATTGTCTCTGCTTTCTCAATTCCTGACTTTATCTCAGCTATTGTGAGGCCAAGCTGCAATCCGACAGCTGCCGCCGCCATGGCATTGTATACATTGTGCTCACCCGGGATGTGAATGTGTGCATCAAACTCACCCTCCGGAGTGACAAAATGAGCCTTCATGCCGTCGAAGCCCAGGTTTTCAATATTTGTGGTATATACTGATTTATGAACGCCTGAAGCTGATTCCTTGCCATAGTATATGGCAGGCTTTCCATTTACCGTCTGCACTGTGGCCAGCTTGTCGTCATCTGCATTCAGCACTGCGACCGCATCCGGCATCATATGCTCAAAGCACTCTGTCTTGGCTTTAAGCACACCATCCCTGTCGCCCAAAAACTCCAGATGGCAGTAGCCGATATTGGTGATGACCATGACATCCGGGCAAGACATAGTAGAAAGTCTGTGCATCTCGCCAAAATCAGATATGCCCATCTCGAGCACCGCTACCTGATGGCTTTCCCTGATTCCGAAAATTGTGAGTGGCAGGCCTATCTCATTGTTGAAATTGCCTGCTGTCTTGTGGACGCTGTATTTCTGCTCAAGAACTGATGATATCATCTCCTTGGTGCTGGTCTTGCCGACACTTCCGGTGATACCCACCACCTTGATATCAAGGCTTTTTCTGTAAAATGCCGCGAGCTTTTTCATGGCATCGGTGGTTGATTCAACAAGCACATATGGGCCTGCCGGATCCTTAAGCTCATGCTCAGAGAGCACAATTGCCGCCCCCTGCTCAAACACAGTCGGAATGAATTTGTGTCCGTCCACCCTTTCTCCCTTTATCGGGATAAAAAGATAGCCCTCCTTCACCTGTCTGCTGTCTATGACGGCGCCGGTGATTGTCGTATCAAGCAATGTCTCATCGCCTATGTATGTGCCCTCGCAGGCCTTTGCGATATTTGCAAATGTAAGATTCTTCATGTACTTATCCGACATGTTACACCTCATATTTTTTCAAAGATATGTTAATCAGATGCTCACAGAGCTGATTAAAGCTCATACCGATAACCGCTGCCTCCTGTGGCAGAAGACTGGTCGGAGTCATGCCCGGCAGTGTGTTTGCCTCGAGGCAGAACATCTCATTTTTGTCATTGAGCAAAAAGTCTGAGCGTGAATATGTGTCAAGCCCGATAACGCGCGCAACCTCCTCTGCATAGTGCTGCATATCCTTTGTCACCTGCTCAGGAAGCTCGGCCGGACATGTCTCTACTGTACTGCCCGCCTTGTATTTATTCTTATAATCGTAGAAGCCCTCCTTCGGTGCAATCTCTATAATAGGAAGAGCCTTGCCCTCGATAACGCCGACAGAGAACTCCCTGCCCTGTACAAATTCCTCGATAACCAGCTCATTTTCCCACTTGAAGGCATCGTCAAGTGCCGCCTTGAACTCTGCCGCATCCCTAACGATAGTGACACCGATGCTTGAACCGCCGCAGCATGGCTTTACAACGCATGGAAGTGTCAGGTCAAGCTTTGTGATATCGTCCTGTCTGGTCGCTCTTGTCATTGAAATACCCTTTGGAGTAGGGATACCGTTTGCAAGGAAGAACTGCTTTGATGTCTCCTTGTTCATGGCGATGGCTGAGCTTAAATAATCGCTGCCTGTATATTTGACACCGAAGAGGTCAAATGCTGCCTGTATCTTTCCGTTCTCTCCGTTTTCTCCGTGGAGAGCCATGAAAACAATGTCCGCCATCTGACACATTTTGATGACATTTGGTCCGAAGAAGCAAGGTGACTGGTCCTTTCTGGAAGCCTTTACCTTTGCGAGGTCAGGTGCCTCTGTCGGAATATCACTGACCTGCACGCTTATCTCGTCCGCGCGGTCAAATATACCTGTCAGGTCCTCCTCCCTGTCACTATATCCCATAAATACATCCAATAATATAACTTTGTGGCCGTTCTCTTTGAGTGCCTTAGCCACCATGCTTCCTGTCTTGAAGGAAACATCTCTCTCTGTGCTGAGCCCTCCGGCAAGTACTACGATGTTCATTTTTGTCCTCTTTTCTTTGATTGGATTATCATGCTTTGGCTTAATTAAACACAATGCAATGCTTCTTTTTTAAAGCTATGAGTAATCAACATAATTTCTTCAAAATTATAACACCATTTGTGCAAAAAAGAAAGACCGGTTGCCCGGTCAAAAAAGAAATTCTCATTTTATTTTAAACTGTGTTAGCTTCCAGCAGCTGTATCATTCTCATAAATACCATCCGCCCGTGCAAATCATCCTGTGAAAGTGATTCTCCGTACTTCAATACTAATAATCGGCACTGATAAAAATTCAGCTCAGGATTGCCAAAAAGCAAAATCCGCAAGGCTGCATTTTCCAGGTAATTGTGTATATTTCCCACCTCAATAAATATATCTACGATATCATCGAGGTTAATAAGTCCTTTCTGTTCATAATAAATTCTTCCCAAATATTTCATCCCTCCATCGACTTTATTTTTCGTAGAACTTCTTTTTTGTCTTTCTTTTGAAATTTTGTCGTCTTTGCGAAATTTCCCTCTTTGTTTTTGTTGGTGGATTCATTTTTCCATATAATATATCAATATTCTAGGCGCGTTATGTGCTGGTATTTTGAAGATTTCTATTAGAATTTTTAATATTGATAGGTGATTAGCAGTTTTCGACAAAATACGACATGGTTTTTGGTTTAATTTAGTTGGTTTTTGGTTTATATTGCGCTTTTCTCATAAGAATTTTTGGAATGATAAATTTGTACTATATTTTGAGGTATTTCTTCTAATTATTTCATTTTTTTTAAATTTAATCCAAATCATCTTGAAAGTAGAACAAATGTTCGGTATAATTGTTATAGGTGCTACCACACGTAGACGTGTAGATGGCGGTTCGCTTTTTGCGGGGAGTCTATAGCTCCGTTTACATAGATATGCTCTCATTTGGTCTTGGATATGCGATTGGTTCCAATGGCAGTAAGACCACAAAAAAATAACCGCCCCAGCCTGGAAACTGAACGGTTATTTTAACTAAGTAAATGATCAGGCAGAACCGTTGTTATAGGTAGCACCTTTTTGTTATCTATATTGTAACATTCATTTCTAATCATGTCAAAATTATTTTCAAAGAAATTTTATATAAATGGTTATATAAAAAATCCGGCAGCCAACGGCTGCCGATTTTTCGATGAAAGAAAAGGTTAAAATTATGATGAAAAATTAAGAGTCTAACATTCCGGTTCGATAAGTCCAGTATGTATTCCTTTTTCTCTTGTAGACTACATTTACTTCGTCATTCTCTGCATTTCTGAATACGAAGAAATCGTGTCCTGAGAGCTCCATCTGGATACATGCATCCTCAGGATACATAGGTTTCATACCAAATCTCTTGGTACGGACAATCTTGATTTCCTCGTCCTCTGCATCGTCTGCCTCCACGAAATCATCCTGGAATATCGCCGGTGCATACTTCTTTGCGGAAATCTTGGTTCTGTATTTGCGAAGCTGTCTCTCGATTACTTCCTCTACTAGGTCAATTGATACGTACATATCACTGCTGACCTGCTCTGAACGGATAACATGTCCCTTTGCCGGGATAGTAACCTCAATTTTCTGTCTATCCTTTTCTACGCTGAGTGTAACGTATACGTCTGTGTCCGGTTTAAAAAACTTCTCAAGCTTTGACAGCTTCTCCTCTACTGCCTGCTTAAGCCCCTCTGTTAATTCGATGTTTCTTCCTGAAATTGTTATTCTCATGATGTCCAACCCCTTTATCGTTTATTTGATACGTTGTCTGTATCATGTAAATATTATACCATAAATTTCTTTTTCATCAATCATTTTTATGCATTTTATATAAAAAATCAAGATTTTATTTATGATCCAACGCGAAATTACTTGATTTCGCTATAATTAGGGATTTCATTAAGAAAAAAAACATCAAGTCAGATGATTTTTTATACACTACTCAAGCTCCTCAAGCTGAGAGGAAAGCTCCTCCCACGCCTCCATATCTATAAGGATTTCTTCCTCGAGAGCATCTATTTCGTTCTGGATTTCCGTGAGCTTTGAGTAGCTTGACTGATACTCCGGCTTCATAAGCTCGGCCTTGAGCTCATCGAGCTTTGCCTCCTTGACCGCCAGGTCCTCCTCGGCCTTTTTGACCTTTTTTTGTATCTTTGAGCGCTCCTTGCCCGGGTTGTAATATGCCTTGCCGGTTGATGAGACAGCCATGCCGCCTGTCGCGTTATTTGCATTGGTGCTTTCGCCCACATTACCTGCTGCAGCGGTTTGTGACGTGCTCCGGTTTGCATCACTGCCTGTCTGACTGCCGCCGTTCTGGCTTATCGCGCCGCCAAATATCGCATTGCCTCTGTATACATTTTTGCTCTCCGAAGCCTCCCTGTCGAGCTTTTCCTGATACTGCTCATAGCCAAACTGATAGAGATTGGTCGTACCATCCTCGAACACAAGCAGCTGTGTGGCTACCTTTTTCACAAAATATCTGTCGTGTGATACAAAAATCAGTGTGCCCTTGTAGTCCTTAAGCATGCTCTCCAGCGTTTCCTTGCCTACGATATCCATATGGTTAGTTGGCTCATCGAGCACGAGCACGTTCGGTCTGGTCTTTAAAATCTTACAAAGCGCCAGTCTGACCTTTTCTCCTCCGGAGAGCATATTTACGTTCTTGAACACGTCCTCCCCTGAAAAAAAGGAAGGCTCCGAGTGCATTTCTGGCCTCGGTTTCCGTGAGATTCGGATACTCATCCCAGAAATCATCGAGCACAGTCTTGTTGCTTGTATACATGGCCATCTGCTGGTCGAAATATCCTATCTGCACGTTGGTTCCGAAGCGGTACTCGCCTGAAAGTGCAGGGATCTTACCCACGATAGTCTTTAAAAATGTCGATTTTCCAAGTCCATTTCCGCCGAGTATGCCAAGCTTTTCGCCCCTTTTCAAATCAAGCGACACTACGGAGAGCGGATAGTCATAGCCGATTGCAAGCTCTGATGTATAAAGCACATCGTTTCCGGTCTCCTTTTCGGGCTGGAAATTGGCATGGAAGGTCTTGTTGTCGTACTTGTCCGGTGCCTCGATAATCACCATGCGGTCGATAGCCTTCTGCTTTGACTGCGCCATAGCTGTCTTGGTCGGCTTGCCCTTGAAGCGCGTAACCATACGTTGCAAACGCTCTATCTCCTTCTGCTGGGCGATGTGATCCTTCATCTGCTTGTCGTAGTTTTCCTTTTTGCGGGCGATAAAATTGGTATAATTGCCCGGATAGCGCCTTGCTGTGCCGTACTCTATCTCGTAGACCACATCGACCACATTGTCGAGAAACATACGGTCATGGGATACGACAACCACTGCCTTCGGGTACGACTTCAGATAGCCCTCAAGCCACTCAATCGTCGTGACATCGAGGTGGTTGGTCGGCTCGTCCAAAAGCAGTATGTCAGGCTTTGACAAAAGCAGCTTTATGAATGCTATCTTGGTCTGCTGACCTCCGGAAAAGTCACGGATTGGCTTTTTACGCTCATCATCTGAGAAGCCGAACTTGCGGATCATGACCTCATATTCCTTCTCATAATAGTAGCCGCCATCATCCTTGAAGGCTTCCTCCATCGCGGTATATCTGGCTACCTTTTCATCGGAATAATCATGCTCGAGCTCTGCAGCCGCGCGCGCAAGCTCTGCCTTTCGCTCGTCCATTTTCACGAAGCATTTGCGCACCTCCTGCTCGAGTGTCACATCAGGATCATCAAACGCAATCTGCTTCAGATACCCTATCTCCGGGTTTCCTGCCTTTGCAATAAAGGCGCTCTCATCGCTGTCGAGCTTTTCCATCTCAACCTCGCCTGAAATGAGCTTTAAAAGTGTTGTCTTGCCACAGCCGTTTCTGCCGACTATCGCTATCTTTTCTGTGTTTCTGATTTCAAAATCTATACTATGCAAAATGACGTCGTCGCCAAATGCGACAGCGCCATTACTTATCTGGTAGAGCATATACTATCCTTTCATGCTTATGCCTGCTGCTTAATTGCTAGCCATAATGTAGTTGACAAACTGTGTTGCAGTACGTCCTGAAATACCACCGTGGCTGAGTTCCCACTTGTTTGCCTCCCTGCACAGCTCCTCGTCTGAAAGTGTGCAGCCGCTCTTTCTCGCAAGCTCTGTTACGATGTTGAAGAACTCCTTCTGCGATGGCTTTGAGTAGCTGATTGTCACACCAAAACGGTTTACAAGTGACAGCTTCTCCTCAACTGTATCTGAGTGGTGCTTGTCATTGCTGTTGTCCTGGTCATTACGGTCATTCCATGTCTCCTTGATCAGGTGACGGCGGTTAGAGGTTGCATAAATCAGTATGTTGTCAGGCTTTGTCTCCACGCCACCCTCGATAACTGCCTTTAGGAACTTGTACTCAATCTCATGCTCCTCGAATGAGAGGTCATCCATATATATGATAAATCTGTAGTTTCTGTTTTTGATTGCTGCGATAATCTTTGACAGATATTTAAACTGATGCTTGTATATCTCAATCATGCGCAGTCCGTCATCATAATACTGATTGACAATGGCCTTGATGCTTGTTGATTTTCCGGTTCCGCTGTCTCCGAAAAGCAACACATTGTTGGCCTTTTTTCCCTGTACAAACGCTTCTGTATTGTCTGTGAGCTTTTTCTTCTGGATTTCATAGCCGATCAGGTCATCGAGCATGACCGCATCCATATTGTTGATTGGCATGAAGGAGAAGCCACCGTCCAGATGCTCCTCAATCCTGAATGCCTTGTTTAGACCAAACATGCCGACTCCGTATGCCTTGTAAAAGCCTGTTACCACATCAAAGAACTCCTGCTCATCCTTAGCTGCCTCAAGCTTCTTGCTCAGCGCCCTTACTTTCTCGCTGACATTGTGATTGTACATAAGGTCCTTTTTCACAATGGCCTTATAATTGCTAATCTGTGTGAAGCAGTCGATTCCGAGTGCTGACTCGATTGGCTTGAAATCATAATCAAAAAGCTTCTTAAAAATCCTGAAATCGTTTGCCACAAGCCCATTTACGCTGCCATCGCTTGCTCCGACCTTCTCACAGGTGATGGAAAACGGATTCTCACTCATCATAAGGAAGAAAGTGAGATAGTTGTGCCACAGATTGTCATCAAAACCATAGTCTGTCGCTACCTTTAAGATTCTCTTGACCTGTGTATTGATGTCGCGCACAAGCTCTGTCTTGTTGTACTCGCCCACCTCAAACTGCTCAAAGAGCTGGCCCAATTTATAAAGTATCTCATCCTGAGATAAATCTCCGTACATAAGTAATTTTGATATTTCCTGATACATGGCTGTTCCTCCTGGTTTTGCCTTGTTTTCGCTGCTAACAAATTATTATAAACACTGCGCCACGATTTTGCAAGAGCTTGTGTGCTTGGTATGGCGCAGGAGACGCAAAAAGGCGGAGCTAAAACTCCACCTTTATTGTTGTGCCACGTCCCACCTCGCTGTCGAGCGTAAGCCCTGCATCATGCAGCTGCACTATATGCTTTACTATCGCAAGCCCTAGGCCTGTGCCGCCGGTCTCCTTCGAGCGGCTCTTGTCCACTCTGTAGAAGCGCTCAAAGACGCGCTCCTGCTGATCCTTTGGGATGCCTATGCCGTTGTCCTCGACCGTGAGAACTGTCTTGCCACCGAGCTTGTGTACCGTCACATTTACGGTGCCACCCTCATTGTTGTAGCGGATAGCATTCTGGCAGAGATTCTCAACGAGCTCAGTGAGAAGCTGCCTGTTGCCTCGTACCATACAGTCAGTGCCGTCAAAATTGAGTGCTACTTTTCTCTGCTCGGCATTCACCTGTAGATTTTCCATGCAGTCCTTGACCAGACCGTACAGATCAAGCTGCTCAAAGCCCTGCTGCGCCTCGCTGGAATCTAGCTCCGAGAGCTTTATGATATCATTGATTAAGGAAAGCAGGCGCTGTGCATTTCTTCTGATTTCAGTTGCAAAATGAATCTGCTGCTCCTTTTCGACCATGCCGTTTTCTATGAGCTCTGCATAGCCGGAGATGGCTGTAAGCGGAGTCTTTAGCTCGTGTGACACATTGGCTGTGAAGTCCTGTCTGCTCTTTGCCGCGGCAAGTACGCCCTCATGCTGTATCCTTATCGCATTCATGAACGGCACGAGCTCCTTGTACTCTGTCTTTTTCTGGATGACAGAGGCCTGCTCCAGGTTGCCTGCGAGTGTCTCGATTGGCTTCATGAGCTTTCTGGTCAGGCTCTTGGCGAGAACCACACATATTCCTACTATGATAACCGTCACTATAAGCATGGCAGGTATACTGCTTGCAAACATGTTCCAGATACTTCTCGCTGCAATGGAGACACGCAGTACCGTTCCATCATTGAGCTTTATGGCATGATAGAAGGTATTGCTGTTCATGGTAGCTGATGTTCTCACGCTGTCTCCCGTACCTTTATCAAATGCTGATTCAACTTCCGGTCTATCGCCATGATTTTCAAGTTTTTTCACATCATTTTGATTGTCATACAGCACTGTGCCGTCCTTGTCAACCCAGGTGACACGAATACCCTCCACGTCAATCTGCGGGATTTCATTTATATCCTGTTTTAGTATTCCGGTGCTTTCTATTGTCTCTGCCATGACCTGCAGGTCTTCCTTTACCTGCTTCTGAAAGAAGTAATAGTTGATTACTGTCATGGAAACCATAGTGGCAATTGCTACAAAAAGTGCTGTTGCTACCAGATAGTAATTAATCTTCTTTTTCATGCTGTACGCTCCGCTTATGTATATTAGAAATCATTATAACAGCTATTATTCTATAACATAGCCCACATTTCTGACTGTCTTTATCCTGCTGCCATAGTCACCCAGCTTGTGGCGGAGTGTCTTTATGTGCATGTCCACTGTACGTGTCTCGCCCTCAAAGTCAGTATCCCAGACGCTTCTCATGATGACCTCCCTGGTCATGACTATGCCCTGACTGCCCATCAGAAGCCTTAAAAGCTCGTACTCCTTATATGTAAGGTCAACCGGCTCATTGTTCACTGTAACCACATGGCGCTCATGGTCAATCTACCAGATCATCCAGCTTTAAAAGCTTCGGCTCCTCCTTCACAGTTCTCCTGAGCAGTGCCTTTACTCTTGTGATAAGCTTCCATGATTGAGAAAGGCTTTTTGATCGTAATCATCTGCGCCCCCGTCAAGCCCTTTTATCATATCCATCTCTGTGGTCTTGGCTGTGACCATTATAATAGGAATATCCTGTGTAGCCGGACGTTTTCTGAGCTTTCTCACGATATCGTAGCCGCTCTCATCCGGAAGCATCACATCAAGCAGTATGAGGTCCGGTACGAGCTCATCCAGCTTCTTGTAAAAATTCCTTTGCGTTTTTCAAATGCACTGACTGATGATTAAATTACTGCTTTTTTTAAAAGCAATAGTCTCTATCTCACGTATGCTCTCATCATCCTCTACAATATAAATAAGTGCCATAGCTTTCTCCATTTCAAAAAATCTTATGTAAAATTTTTACCTGCTTTTTACTTTCGATTATACATTACTAATGTAAAACAGACGATGGTTTTATGTAAAATTTATGTAAAATCCATCGTCTGTATCAATTTTGTCTGTATATAACTATGATTTAATTTTTCAGCATAAAGATTAAATCATGATTTGCGAACCTTGTCATCAAGTGCAAATTCAACCCACTCAGCAATATTTGTCGCATGGTCTCCAATACGCTCGAAGTATTTTGCAACCATGAGAAGATCCTCTGCCTGCTCACCATCCTCCGGATGTTCCCTGATGAAATCAATAAGCTCAGCCTTTACCTTATCAAAAAGATCATCAACCACATCATCCTGCTTCATCACTATGCGAGCCTTGTCATTGTTCTTCTCAACATACGCCTCGATTGCCCTGATAAGCATAAGCATTGTCTCTGAAGCCATGCTCTTGACATGCTCTATATTGACCCTGTATGGCTTGTCACTGCTCATCAAAATGGTCATCTCGCTGATATCGGCTGCGTGGTCTCCTATACGCTCCATATCAGTAACCATCTTCATCGCTGCAGAAATTGTTCTGAGGTCTCTTGCTACAGGCTGCTGCTGCATGAGCAGATTAAAGCACAGGCTCTCTATCTTTTTCTGCTCTCTGTCTATCTCTGAATCGCCCTCCATGATGGCTTTGGCGCTATCGGCATCCTGATGTATAAATGCCTCGATTGCTTTCTGGATTGACTCCTCAATCATGCTTCCCATGTGCATCATTTCTTCATTCAGCTTCTTAAGCTGCTCGTCGAATTTCGATCTCATTAACCAAACCTCCCTGTGATGTAATCCTCTGTTCTCTTGTCCTGTGGATATGAGAAAATTGTCTTTGTGTCACCAAACTCAACCATATCTCCCACAAGGAAGAAGGCTGTATCGTCTGACACACGCACTGCCTGCTGCATATTATGTGTTACAACCACAACTGTGTACTTTTTCTTTAAATCCTCCATGAGCTCCTCTATCTTTGAAGTAGAGATAGGGTCAAGCGCTGATGTTGGCTCATCCATCAAAAGCACCTCTGGCTGTACGGCAAGCGCTCTCGCAATACACAGTCTCTGCTGCTGTCCACCCGAAAGTCCCATAGCTGATTTCTTTAATCTATCTTTAACTTCATTGAATATCGCAGCACCCTGAAGACTTTCCTCAACTATCTGGTCGAGTGCCTTTTTATCCTTGATGCCATGCACTCTCGGGCCATATGCGATATTGTCATATATGCTCATCGGGAACGGATTTGGCTGCTGGAAAACCATGCCGACCTTTTTGCGAAGTACGGTTGTATCGACTGATGGTGCATATATATTCTCACCATCTATCTCTATGCTTCCCTCGATTCTGACGTTGTCAACCAGATCATTCATTCTGTTGATACACTTTAAAAATGTAGACTTACCACATCCTGACGGTCCGATCAGCGCTGTCACGCTGTTTTCTTTTATGTCCATATTGACACCATGCAGTGCATGATTCTGGCCATAATACAGATTCAGGTCGCGAACCTGAATTTTGATTTTTTTCTCCATTTGTATCTCCTGCAACATGTAATAAATTTCTTGTCTTCGAGAATACATTATATGGATGCTTTGTAAAATGCTCTATCAGATGTATGTAAATCTATGTCAAATTTTTACACACATAAATTATTCGCACTGTTTGTATTTATTATTTGTATACACTATTTATATGCTTTATAGTCGGCTTTATTAAAGTACTGTCCGGTTAAAGTATTGTATCTTTAATAATTAAAAGCTCATCCATTATCCTGTCTGCATCAATATTTGAGTAATTGATAATAAACTGATGCCTGTCCTCCTTTGGCTTACTCAGGTTGAAATGGGTAATCGCCTGAAGCTTTATACCTTTTTTCAATAGCAGCTCTTCAACTGATTTTGTCCGGAAGGTTTGTGGCAAACTGTATGATAAAATGCAATCCGGAGTCATTTTCTATTACCCTGCATTCCTTTTCGGGGAAGCAGCCTTTTATGGACGAAAGCACGCTCTGGCGCTTTCTGCCGTAGTGCAGTCTCATCCTGTTTATGTGCTTTTCAAAATAGCCCTCGCTGATAAATCGTGCCAGCGTGTACTGCTCGAAGGTGGATACCGTACATGAGTAAAATGAAAGCCTCCTGTAAAACTCATTTGCCAGATGCTCCGGCAGCACCATGTAGCTGATTCGGATGGTGGATGTGAGAGATTTTGAAAATGTATTTATATAGATGACCTTTTCACACGCATCAATCGAGAGGATGGGCGGTATCGGGTGTCCGTTCATGCGAAACTCACTGTCATAATCATCCTCTATGATGTATCTGTCGCTGCTCTCGTTGGCCCATGCCAAAAGCTCATAGCGGCGGTTCACAGGCATCGTAATTCCTGTCGGGAAATGGTGTGTCGGGCTGATATGTGCTATCTGCGCGTTCGCTTTCTTTATAAGCTCCACGCTGATGCCCTGCTCATCCATCTGCACCGGCAGGCATTTTGCATTGTTGCACTCATATATCTGGCTGATTTTCTTATAGCCCGGATCCTCCACGCAGTATACCTTTTCCGTACCCAAAAGCTTCACAAGCAGTCCGTACAGATACTCTGTTCCCGCTCCGACTATTATCTGGTCCGGGTCCACATTCATACCGCGAAACGATGACAGATGGCTTGCTATCGCTTCCCGAAGCTCCCTCACTCCGCCACACGGCGACACCGACAAAAGCTCCTGCTCCCTAAGAGAAATCGTCTCTCGCATGAGCTTTGCCCATATGGAAAACGGAAAGTTACCCGAGTCTGTCCTGTTTGATGAGAAGTCAAATATACTTTCATCCTGCTCTGGTGGCAGCTTTATGCTAAGCTCCTTATGCACCGGTGCCTTGATTACCCTGATATCTGAAACATCGGCTATGAAATAGCCCTTCTTGGGCCTTGCAAACATATAGCCCTCGCCTATCAACTGGTCATATGCATTTTCAACCGTAATGGTACTAACTCCCAGATTCTTTGCGAGGGTACGTTTTGATGGCATTTTCTCCCCGGAGCTTAATTTTCCCTGTGATATATCGTTTTTGATGCACTCATACAGGCATTTGTAGAGTGGACCGTCTGTTTTTGTGAGGTCGTAGGTCAGCATCTGATTCACCGCTTTCTGGCATTTATATTTTCCTTATTTTGAATATTTTAATATTACCAGATGTAGCGTAATATTGCAACCATGATATGTGGCATGGTGTGAACAATGCAAAAAACAAAAGGAGATTTAACAAATGGAAAACAATAAGAATACTCAATACGAACTCAACAAAGGGCTTGCGCAGATGCTCAAGGGCGGTGTCATCATGGATGTCACGACTCCGGAGCAGGCCAGGATTGCCGAGGCTGCCGGTGCATGTGCTGTCATGGCGCTTGAAAGAATCCCTGCTGATATCAGAGCCGCAGGCGGTGTTTCAAGAATGAGCGATCCTAAGATGATTAAGGGCATTCAGGAGGCTGTCAGCATCCCTGTCATGGCAAAGTGCCGTATCGGTCACTTCGTGGAGGCTCAGATACTTGAGGCTATCGAGATTGACTACATTGATGAGTCTGAGGTGCTTTCACCTGCTGATGATGTGTACCATATCAACAAGAGAGATTTCAAGGTGCCTTTCGTATGTGGTGCAAGAGATCTCGGTGAGGCTCTCCGCCGTATCAACGAGGGAGCTTCCATGATCCGTACAAAGGGTGAGCCCGGTACAGGTGATATCGTGCAGGCTGTCAGACATATGAGAAAGATGAATTCTGAGATTGCAAAACTTACTTCCATGCGTGAAGATGAGCTTTTCGAGGCAGCTAAAAATCTTCAGGTGCCTTTCGAGCTGGTTAAGTTTGTTCACGATAACGGCAAGCTTCCGGTTGTAAACTTTGCGGCCGGTGGTGTGGCTACTCCGGCTGATGCGGCTCTTATGATGCAGCTCGGTGCTGAGGGTGTGTTCGTCGGTTCAGGTATCTTCAAATCAGGCGATCCTGCCAAGAGAGCTGCCGCTATCGTAAAAGCTGTGACAAACTTTACTGATGCAAAGCTCATCGCAGAGCTTTCTGAGAATCTCGGTGAGGCTATGGTCGGAATCAACGAGAGCGAGATTAAAATCATCATGGAAGAAAGAGGCAAATAAAATGAAATCAGGACTTAAGATTGGTGTTTTAGCCGTTCAGGGAGCGTTTATTGAGCACAAGCGCATGCTTGAATCTTTAGGCTGTGAGTGTGTTGAGCTGCGCAAAAAATCAGATATCTGTGATATAGACGGACTCGTGCTGCCGGGCGGTGAGAGCACTGTGCAGGGCAAGCTGCTCCGTGAGCTTGATATGTTTGATGAGCTTAAGGAAAGAATCGCAAACGGTCTTCCGGTGCTTGCAACCTGCGCCGGTCTTATCCTTTTAGCTTCTCATATCAGCAACGATGACAACGTATATTTCGGCACTCTGCCTGTCACTGTTAAAAGAAATGCCTACGGCAGACAGCTTGGAAGCTTTGAGGCCACAGCAAAGTTTGACAATAGCTTTGACTTTACCATGACATTTATCAGGGCGCCTTACGTGGAAGCTATTGATGCTTCAGCAAAGAATGATGTGCGTGTACTCGCAGAGTATGACGGCAAAATTGTCGGCGTGCAGTATAAGAACCAGATTGGGCTGGCTTTCCATCCGGAGCTTGATGATGATACACGGATTCATGAGAGGTTTTTGGAGATGATATCTACAAATTAAATCACGTCTATATTATGATTAAAGGGGGCAAAATACCTTTTGACCCTCATATCATATTATTGAATGGCTATATGTGATATTACACATCTAATCTGAAACATGTGATATAGAGCATAGATGGAAAGCATAATAATATTACGCTTACACAATTGAAATGTTTGCGTGTAAAGGCCGGGGCATCTGCCCCGGCTTTTATTGTTTCTTATGTCTTATAAGTTCAATATATAATATGATTAGACGGTCAATAGGTATCATAATATTGTTTTAAAAAGCTCAAAACTCCAGAGTCACCTTAAACAGATCACCGTCCACAGTCAGCTCCAAAGTACCATTCATGAGCTTCATGAGGCTTTCTGCAATAGACAGTCCAAGTCCGCTGCCCTCGGTATTTCGTGAGCTGTCTCCTCTGACAAAACGCTCCTTAAGCTCATCGCTTGAAATATTAAGCGGTGTAGCTGATACATTCTTGAAGGTTATGATGGCTCCGCTGTCCTTTGGAATGATATCAATGTACACTCTCGTGCCCGGCTGGGCGTATTTGTTGATGTTGTTCATCAGGTTATCAAACACTCTCCACAGATGTCGTCCGTCTGCCTGAATCATGACAGGCGTAACGTCATTTTTGATAATTAAATCAAGATTATTTTTCTCGAATTTTTCTTTGTATTCTCCGGCTACCTGTGACAGCATAACAGCCGCATCCAGTTCCTCAAGTTCTACATTTATGCTGCCGGTAGATGCCTTTGAAGCCTCAAGTAAATCCTGAATTAATTTTTTCAGACGTGATGACTGTCTGTCGAGAACGTCAAGATATTCGCGTACCTTCTCGTTATCTATGTCCTCCTTCTGCAGCAGGTCCACATAATTGATAATGGAGGTGAGCGGTGTCTTGATATCATGCGACACATTTGTGATGAGCTCCGTCCTGAAGCGCTCGCTCTTCATTTTTTCAGAGACCGCCGCCTCTATTCCATTGCTCACATTATTCAAATCCTCACCATGCTTTCTGAAAAACAGCATAAGCCTTGATGTATCAACCGGCTGTGAAAAATCACCGTTTGCTATTGCCTTTGCGGCGCATCTTATCCTGTCATACTGCATGATGAATGTGATAAGCAGCGCAAGCTCTATAATCTTTACAATGAAGCCAAAACCTATAAGCTCAAGCAGACATAAAAGGCCGAATGCCAGCATACTGATCAGAAACAGCGGTACATTTCTTTCTATCCATGAAAAGCCGTATCTGATTGGAGCAAATACCATCCTGCATAGCTTTTTGACAGGCTTTAAGAAAAATCTAACAACATAGTAGCACAGTGTATGCTTCCAGAACTCATGTGCCCTGATTCTTACGTATGTTGTCAGGATTGCTTCAAGCGAAACCATGGTTGCCGCCAGACAAATGAGTGCCACCACCGGAAGCTGCTTTATAAGTAAAAAGCCCGCCGGAAATACCATAAAGTCTGCAAACATTGTCACTCCAAGCATCACCTCATACGGCAGCCTGTCATATAATCGTAATTTAATTTCTTCCGAATCCTCACGTTTTCCGGCAACTGTCAGCAGATACCCCGCTGTAATCACAAAACCAAGTATAAATATGACAAACAATACACTCAAATGAGCCTCTGTAAATTCCATGACGTCAAGTAAGCTGTCTGCCTGATTGAAGTAATCGCCCTTTTCCTGAAGCTGCTGCGGAAGCTTTGCATACACATAATAGTACTCAGGCTTATCTTCCGTTTGGGTGTATGGATAGTACACAATTCCGGTATCCGATATATTAAAGGTATCCGGTAAAAGCTCATAGCTCTCATTCACCTGCTCCACCACTTTTATGATTTCGTAGCTGTCATAATAAATATCCTCATCATAATCGTAGTAAGAGCCGTCACTATCAAAGCGCGAATCGCCGTCATCACTCAGATTCATGCCACACTTTATATGATTTCCTTTTTCATCATAGCACTTTACATTTTTCCACTCGGCAAAGCCTGTAATATCGAGTGACTGGCCTGTAAACATCTCCTCGTAGGCAAAGTAATTATTTCCATTCTCATCGGTTTTCTCAACTGCCTTATATAAGCCAAGCGAGCTGTTATCGTTAGAGCCTGTCATCACCCTCACCTTTGGAATGACATAAGCGGTACCATCATTCAGGCACAGATAAAAGAGCCCATTTGTCTTGGAATACATGATTGAGCTGATTCTCTCACTGTTCATATTGTTTGATGCATCGTCTGACTCTTCATAGCTGCCGCTCATTGCATCCCACAGATATGATAGCCTGTTCCACTTTAAGTTCTTTGCCTTGTAGCTAAAAATATAATCCGGATTTGATATTTCATCCACACTTGAATACACCTTTGCTGCATCAGATTTTACATCTACCTTGTCCTCTGATGTTTCATTACTCTTTACCACTGCGGCCTGCAGATTGGTATCGTCCATCATCTGCGAAAATGCATTGTCATCACCGGATTCATAATTGTACACCATCTGTCTGCTATAGGCTCCTGCAATATTCGCATGAATTTCATCCCTTAGCTGTGCTGTACTTTCATAATTGTTTGTATACACTGCAACTATCGTTGTTACAACAAGCCCTGCCGCCATGACCGAGCACACTATAAATGCCGCAAGCTTAAGCCACAGATTCCTTGATATTTTTTTCATATCATTCACCTTCCATTTTATAGTGCTTCACTTGACAAACTTTATCAAGCATGCACCTATTCAGCGTCAATTTTGTATCCGCGACCCCAGATGACCTTTAAGTATCTTGGCTCAGCCGGATTTATCTCAACCTTTTCTCTGAGATGGCGGATATGTACCGCCACCGTGTTTTCTGTCCCATACGGCTCATCCTTCCAGACCTTTGCATATATCTGATTCGGCGAATACACCTCGCCCGGATGCTCCATGAGAAGCTTCAAAATATCGTACTCTGTACGTGTGAGATTTGCTGCCTCGCCATCAACTGTCACTGTCTTTGATTTATCATCGAGCTCAATGCCGCCGATTACCAGCTTTCCTGCGCTTGTATTGCCTGCGCCAAGAAGCATGTATCTCCTGATCTGCGACTTCACCCTCGCCTGCAGCTCTACCGGGTTAAACGGTTTCGTCACATAGTCGTCTGCTCCGACCGTGAGCCCGAGTACCTTGTCAGTGTCCTCACTTTTGGCAGTGAGCAGTATGACCGGCACATTAGAGATTTTTCTGATTTCCACCATCGCCTCTATGCCGTCCATGACAGGCATCATTATATCCATCAGGACAAGATGCACATCATTGTGTTTAACTATATCGAGCGCCTCCAGCCCGTTTCGCGCCGGGATTACCTCGTAGCCATCGCTGGTTAAATAAATGCTGATTGCTGATACAATGTCTTTTTCATCATCACATACTAATACTTTATACATAATTGCCTCCGGAAGTTTTATGTTGATCTTATTGTATCAATTGTAACATTAAAATCCAATTATGTAACATATTAAGATTTGTTTAAGAAATATAACTTTAACTTGGGATTTACTTCTATCCGGGTTACTGATATATTTATATTATGATTAAAGGGTATATCTGATTAATCATGAGGGACAAAATACATTTTGACCCTCATATCATCAAGAAAAGGAGTTTTCACTATGAATAATTATGGAAATGCGTCCGAAGGACTGCAAAAAATGTTTATTGCACAGGTCTGCCTTTATCATATGCAGCGTGCTGTCTGTCATTCCGATCATCAATCTGCTGGCAACTATTGCCTCGATTGTCCTATCAATCATTTATCTGGTAGGACTTTATAATGCCGGAAAAGACATAAACGGATGTGCCAATGCGTTTGTGCTCAGTATCATCTCACTTGTATGCAATATAATATCGAGTCTTACATCATTTAACGTTCTTTTTGCGATGCTGTTTTCTGTTGCAGCAGCCGTTCTTACATTTATGGTAACTTATCAGGTGTGTACGTCTGTAAGTGATGTGGTCGGAAGCCGTGTACACAGCGATATCGCAAGCCTTGGAAAAAAGCACATGGATTGTATTTTATTAAATGTAGTTGTTGCTATAGTGGCTATAGTGATCCCATTTGCGGATGTTATCATAGTGGGAATGAGTGTTGTCTCTACAATGGTGCAGATCATTGTACAGCTTTTCTATGCGACATTCCTAAGCAGGAGTTCTGTGCAGAAAATCTGCAGCTGTTCTGGAAATATGGTGCTGAAAAAGAGTCTTCTGGTGCCGGAATCTTTATCAGATGTGGTAACATAAGCTAGAACCTCACTTGAGCCAAACAAATTAGTCAGTATGCGTCTTACACCAATATAATAGCCATTGATTTTTTCATCTGACAGTGTGGAATCATCATCTGCTGATAAACGTTTTCCGTGTTTTGCCGGTCTGCCTTTCCTTCCAGTTGGTGCAGGAGCAAGATCATAAATAACAGAATCTGCTCTGGCATTTCCAATGAGATCAAGGTTTGGATACTCTTCAACAATGGATACAAGATTCTGCTTTGTATACCAGCTGTCACAAAGTATGATAACATTTTTCTGAGCAGAAAATTCAGGCATTACCTGACGCACCATGGATGCAGCAAGCTCAAGTTTTGATTCTTTTTTCTGCCACATGCGGTATCCTAGCGGCACCGCAAGATATGATATTTTATCATGATTCCACACGGGCACACATAA
>ENA-OQCU01000253-OQCU01000253.1-human-gut-metagenome-genome-assembly--contig:-NODE-253-length-27350-cov-3.787239_pt1 | contig 27350 bp, 27 predicted proteins | sample MGYA00242504_ERZ504590 | MGnify/ENA primary metagenome ERZ504590 (study PRJEB26092, sample SAMD00036318) | human gut metagenome | host: Homo sapiens | study: EMG produced TPA metagenomics assembly of... | reverse complement strand
GCAACCTCCTTTTTCCTATCTAGTATTGTACAGATGTGGTCTTACGTGCATATGGCAGGTTTCTAGCGTGCGGTCTATGCGGATCTCACGCCGTTTACCTCATTTTCCAACGCGGTTTCTATATTTGTTTCACGTGAAACACTTTTGGTTCTAGCAGGCTCCCGATGTTTCACGTGAAACATTTTGGGCGAGTGTTTCACGTGAAACACTAAACAAGGTATACTGTGTTCGCGGTCAAGAAAGGGGGTCCCTGTGGGGACTATTCGATGGTCTCAAACGAGACAAAAAAGCAGCAGAGACTGTCAAGCAACATAAAAAAGAAGAGATCGTAGAGGACGAGTTGATCATCGACCATATTGAAGTGGTTGAACGAGAGACTGTGAAGCCTTTGGCAGAGCAAGAAGTTCCTCCTACTCCTATCAAGACGATCAAAGATAAAGCGCCTGTCAAACATGTGGTCGGTCAGACAAAGGTGATGGCCATCATCAATCAGAAGGGCGGCGTTGGAAAATCCACGACTGCGATCAACCTTTCCGCCGCATTGGGAGAGTTGGGCAAGCAAGTTTTGTTGGTCGATCTTGATCCGCAGGGCAACTCCTCGAGTGGTTTAGGTATCGAGAAGAGCCAAGTGCACAATTGCGTGTACGACGTTTTATTGAACGACGTTGCAATAGAGGATGTCATCATCCCGGATGTGGGCGAAGGGCTCGATCTCGTACCAGCCACGATAAATCTTGCAGGGGCAGAAGTAGAGCTTGTATCCGAGATGGCCCGTGAGAATCGCTTAAAAGACGCCGTAGGAAGCCTTCGAGGCAAGTACGACTATGTATTTATCGATTGCCCTCCTTCTCTCGGCTTATTGACGGTCAACGCGCTTGTTGCTGCGGACAAGCTGTTGATACCAATTCAATGCGAGTTTTACGCACTGGAAGGTGTGACAAAACTCCTTGATTCAATGAAACGTGTCAAAACTCGTCTGAATCCTACCCTTGATATCTTCGGTGTTCTTCTTACTATGTACGATGGTCGTACTACTCTTTCTCGACAAGTCGTTGAAGAGGTGCGCAGCTATTTCGGTAAAACGGTTTTTACGACGCTTATTCCCCGTACGGTTAAATTGTCTGAAGCACCGAGCTTCGGCCAGCCTATCACCCAATACGATCCATCGGGCAAGGGAGCGCAATCGTATGTAAACCTCGCAAAGGAAGTGGTACAACGTGGCTAAAGCGAACAAAAGCGGATTAGGTCGTGGCTTGAACTCGCTTCTTGGTGGAGCGTTTGAGGAAGCAGCCCCTCTCGAATCTACGCCTAAACGGGTGTTGGTGGAGCAACAACGCGAAGAGACTGTCGTGCCGATCCCTATGCATACCGAACCCGTGGTTGAACGTCAGAATGTTTCACGTGAAACAATCACGCCAATGAAAGAGGAATCGATCGTCGATGGTGAAAGCCAGGTAACCATCAAAAGCGTTGTTCAGCGCCGAACCGACGAGGTTCCGATAGAGTCCGTCAGCCCGAACCCCGATCAGCCGCGCACGAACTTCAAAAGAGAGGCGCTTGAGGAGCTTGCAGCATCAATCGAGAAGGATGGTCTGCTGCAGCCGATTCTCGTTCGTCCCGTTGGAACCAATGAATATCAGATCATCGCGGGCGAACGTCGTTGGCAGGCATGTAAAATCGTAGGATTGAAAACCGTGCCGGTACGCATTAAGGATGCGGACGACGATCAAGCGCTCGAGCTTGCTCTTGTGGAGAATATTCAGCGTTCCGACCTTAACCCTATAGAAGAGGCATACGGTTATCGCCGCATGATGGAGCGTCGTAACCTCACGCAGTCCGAAGTAGCACAGGCTATGTCAAAAGGCCGTTCTACTGTGGCTAATGCGTTGCGTTTGCTCGAGCTTCCCGAAGAGGCGCAGCAATTATTGTTCGAGGAGAAGATATCGGCGGGTCATGCACGCGCAATCCTGTCCATTCCCACGAAAGAAGGGCGTCAGAAGCTGACGGACAAGCTTGTTGCGGAAAAACTTACGGTTCGAGAAGCAGAGGCTATAGCGCGTCTGTTCTCGGGTAAGCGCAATGACGCCCCGACGAAGAAGGAGCCGTTGCCTAAGACGTTTAAAACGGTGGCGAAAGCTTTGAAAGATGTGTTGCACACACCCGTAAAGGTGAAGTCTTCTAACGGAAAGAAACAAGATTGAGATTGAATTCCAAGATGAGGAAGATCTCGAGAGGTTGTTCGAGGAGCTCATAGCTGCAGCGTCCTAAAGGTCGAAAGGTTCCCAAAAGAAAGCCGGAATGTTTCACGTGAAACATTCCGGGCTTTCTTATTTTGTATACGTATTCTCTTGTGCATCCGTTGCAACAGTAGGCAACTGAAGTGTTTCACGTGAAACACTTCAGTTGCAAGGCTTGAAGGTGTTTTTCAGTTGGCCACAGGCGCCGGAGATATCAGAACCGCGGGAGTCGCGCAGCGTAGCTTCCGTTCCTTTCTTTGAAATTTCAGAAAGCCATAGATTAATCGTTTCAGACGAGCTCGGTTGGAATTCCGAACCTTCTATTGCATTGATAGGGATGAGATTGACGTGGCATAGAAGATTCGAGCAGAACTTTTGAAGAGCCTTAAGGTCGGCAGGTGCGTCGTTCACGCCTTCGATCATGATGTATTCGAGCGTAACCCGGCGGTTTGTCTTCGCCACGTAGTTCTGAAGCGCTTCTTTCAACGAAGGCAATTTGTAACGAGCAACATTAGGCATAATGAGGTCGCGAATCGGTTGACGCGCTGCATGGAGCGAAACCGCGAGGGTAAATTGCTCGGGTTCCTCAGAGAAGCGTTCCAAACCAGGCAAAACCCCGCAGGTTGAGACGCTGATGTGGCGTGCTCCTATTTCAAGACCTTTCTTGTGGTTAAGGATGTGCAATGCGGCCATGGTGTTGTCGTAATTGAGAAACGGTTCTCCTTGACCCATTCCTACGGCGTTCGTGACACGCTTCCCCATGTCTTCTTGGACGATAAGTACTTGGTCGACTATTTCTCCCGGTGTGAGATTGCGCGCGAAACCTTCCTGGCCTGTCGCGCAGAACGCGCATGCGATGGGACACCCTGCCTGCGTGGAGAAGCATACGGTCAAGCGATCGCCGTTGCGCGAAGGGATTCCTACGGTCTCTACGCGGATACCGTCGTCGAACTCAACAAGGTATTTCCGCGTCCCGTCTTTCGAAATCTGACGATCGACGACAGTCGGCATCGTGAGTGGAAAACGTTCAGCAAGGGTTGCTCGCAGAGAACCAGGGAGATTCGTCATCTCGTCGTAGCTGGACGCATGTCGTTGGTAGAGCCATTCCTGCAGCTGCTGCGTGCGAAAAGCGGGCTGCCCTAGTTCTTTCATTACTGAAGCGAGTTCGGGCAGCGAATAGGTTTTGATTGATTTATCCATAGCCGCCATTATACATTGTTTCACGTGAAACATCCCTTTGCTATACTGCAACGAACGTATCAAGGATGATGAAAGAAGGATGCATGTCTGAATGCCGCGTGGCGTTGCTCGCCGGAGGAAAGAGCGGGGAACGCGAGGTGTCTCTCGCATCGGCCGAAGGCGCGCGAGAGGCCCTTGAAGAAGCCGGATATACCGTTACGCAGCTCGATCCTGCCGACAAGGAGGATCTGAAACGTTTGATCGACGGTCCTTTCGACGTTGCTTTTCTCTGTTTGCATGGGAAATATGGGGAAGACGGCACCGTGCAGGGTCTTTTGGAAACGATTGGGCTCCCTTATATCGGTAGCGGGGTGTGGTCGAGCGCTTTGGCAATGGATAAAGTGAAGTCGAAGCTGTACTACGAACAAGCCGGCATCCCTACTCCCCCCTCTGTGCCGCTGCAGAAGGGAGGTTCTTACGACGTGGATTCTATCGTCGAGAAGCTTGGCACGCATTGTGTGGTGAAACCCGGCACGGAAGGAAGCGCACTGGGGGTGTTCATCGTCGAAGGTGCTGCGGCAATCGGCGAAGCAATCGAGAAGGCGTTCGACATCGATTCAGAGGTTCTTGTTGAACGCTATATAAAAGGTAAGGAGTTGACGGTTGCGGTCATTGGCGACGCAGAAGTCGAAGCGTTGCCTATAATCGAAATCGTTCCTAAAAGCGATTTCTACGATTTCGAGTCGAAATATGCTCCCGGTGGTTCGCAGCACTTGTGTCCCGCGCCGCTGTCGGATGAAACGACGCGGATGGTGCAAGAGCTTGCGGTTCGTGCCCACCGCGCGTTGTCGTGTGAAGGGGTTTCGCGCTCTGATTTCATTTTGGAAGAAGACGGTTCGTGCTGGACGCTGGAGACGAATACCATTCCCGGCATGACGGGAACATCGCTGCTTCCCGATGCCGCGCGTGCGGCGGGCATTTCTTTTCCGGAACTCTGTACGCGGCTTATCGGTTATGCCCTCAGCTAATAAACGGGAGAGTGGAATGTTTCACGTGAAACATTCCACTCTTGAAGAAAGACTAGAACGCGCCGCATGATTTGAGGCTGAAAAGAGCAAGGGCTACGAGCGCCAGCAAGAACAGCCAGCTGACCGCATAGCAGCCCTTGTTTCCTTTGCGCCCCTGCTCGATGAGTTTCTCGGACATTTTACGTCGACTCTTCATGATCACCGTTCCCGCTTCCTTTGGAGGAAATGCTACGGTCTGTTTTGGAGTCCAATTACCATTGCTGGAGATTACCTGTTCGACACCTTGCTCGCCGAGATCGATTTCCGGTCGCACGCCATCGGAAAGACGCTGCACCGTTGTAGCTATGAAAGGCTTGAAAGCTTGATCGAGATTGGAATCGTAGCAGATGATGGCGACTTGGCCCCAGTAGTGGCCTGGTTCGGGATGGTCGGTGAACGCGACGAACGACAACAAGGCTTGCAGTTTCCACTCGCGTGCGGCGAGAATGCTCAGCTGGCGTGAAAGCTCAGCATCGAGAAATCCGATCAGCGCGCCGAAGCGGTTTTTCATCCAAGCGGTGGACACCCCGTTGTCGGTTTGAAATACGATCTCGAACACGTCGCCTATAGGATTATCGGCTCCGAGCAGGATTGCAGCATCTTTCTTTGAAAGGGTATCGAATCGTGCGTACGTACCGAAGTAACGCTCAGCCTGCATATTCTCTCCTTCGAGCCGTTCTTTTTGTCAACGTCGGCGTAACAGTTTGTATGATCCCATGATAGATGATAGGCTGGACGGTATGGATAAACAAAATATGCTCTCGCAGGATACCCTGCAAAGTTTCATAAGCGATGGCACTTCCCAGGCCGTCCGCGACCGGTATGCGTCGCTTCCCGAAATCGCAGCGACGATGGATTTCGGCGATCTCGACCATAACGTCGTGGTTCTGGACACCGAGACCACCGGCTTCTCTTTCAACCATGATGAGCTGACGCAGATCGCTGCAGCTCGCATGGAACAAGGCGAAATAGTCGAATGGTTCATCACGTTCGTGAACCCGGGAAAGCCCATTCCGGAAGATGTCGCGCACCTGACCGATATCCACGATAGCGATGTGGCCGATGCTCCGCTTCCCGCCGACGCACTGGCCAAGCTTGTGGAATTCATTGGCGATGCGAAGGTGGTCGCGCATAACGCAGAGTTCGATCGTACGTTCACCACGCGTCATCCCAGCGGTTATCCCCTGTTGGAGAATACCTGGATCGATTCGCTCGATCTTGCGCGAATCGCGCTTCCCCGCATGAAATCGCATCGCTTGCTCGATCTTGTACGGGCTTTCGGCGCGCCTTTGTCGACACATCGCGCCGATGCCGACGTCGAGGCAACCTGCGCCATCTTCCGCATCCTGCTTGCAGGTGTCGCCGCGATGCCGCCGGCGCTTGTGTGCGAGATCGCCCATATGGCGACTCCTGACGAGTGGTCGACGAGGATGGTATTCGAGCAGTTCGCCCGAAAGTACGAGGTGGAAGCGAACCAAGATGTTTCACGTGAAACACCAAGTTTGAGATTCTCTTTGCGCGCCCTTCGTCGTGACCGCTTGGGCAAGCTGGAGCGCGCGGCGAAGCTGGACGCCGACGATATCGCGGCCGATCCGCAACGCTCGCTTACGTTCCCTTCAGATGCGGATATCGTTCAAGCCTTTTCGGAAACCGGGCTCGTGGGGTCGTTGTACGAAGAGTTCGAGCCTCGCATAGAGCAGGTCGCTATGGCAGAGGCAGTGAGAAAGGCATTTTCTTCTTCGGAGAACCTGTTGGTCGAAGCGGGAACGGGCGTTGGAAAGTCCATGGCGTACCTGGTTCCCGCCGCGTTGACGGCGCGGGCCAACAACATAGCCGTCGGCGTTGCAACGAAGACTAATACCCTGCTCGATCAGTTGGTTTACCATGAGCTGCCTGCATTGGAAAAAGCGCTTCGGTTGGCCGACCCTGACAGGCCGTCTCTGACGTATGCTCCGCTCAAGGGTTTCTCGCACTATCCTTGTTTGCGTAAGATCGGCCATATCGTCGAGGAAGGAGCGCAGACGAAGCTGTTCGGCAACAAAGAGCAGACCCAGGCTCCCTCCCTTGCCGCCTTGCTGTCGTTTATCGAGCAGACTGAATACGATGACATGGACAGCTTGAAAATCGACTATCGCGTGCTGCCTCGTCGTCTTATCACTACGACGGCGAACGATTGTCTACGGCGTAAGTGTCCTTATTTCGGTACTTCATGCTTTGTGCACGGTTCGCGCCGGCGCGCCGAGGCGGCCGATATCGTGGTCACCAACCATAGTTTGCTGTTCTGCGATCTCGTAGCAGATGGTGGATTGCTGCCGCCGATCCGCTATTGGGTGGTGGATGAGGCCCACGGAGCCGAAGCCGAAGCTCGTCGGGCTTTCTCGTTGTCGCTTTCGGCCGAGGACATAACGCGTCTGGCCAACCGTGTCGGTGCCGATGAGGCTTCCCGTAACGTGTTCGTGCGTGCCGAGCGCCGTGTGGTGGTGCCCGGCATGGAAGAAGGTTCTTCGCTGTTCTACGCCCTTACCGGCAAGGCGCGCTCTGCGGGCAAGGCCTACGCTGATGCTGCGCGGGAATTCTCCGCTCACCTCAAGAACCTTCTGTTCTTCGATCAGAACAAAAAGGAAAAGGCTACGAGATCGTCGAGCTGTGGATCAATTCAGATGTGCGTTCCAGCGCAACGTTTGCCCAGGTAGCAAGCTATGGTCGAGCGATGACCGAAGCAGCGGAGAAGCTGGTGCGCGTGTGTCAGGAGCTCGTGGGATATCTGGAAGAGCTCGAAGGCGCGGCAGAGATCCAGCGCGAGATAGCATCGACCGCGATGGAGCTCAAAGACCAGATGAACGCCGCCGACATCATCTTGGACAGGGCTCCGGAAACGTATGCCTATGCGGCCACTTTGAGTCGCAAGAAAGATCGCGTCGCAGAAAAGCTGGAAGCGCTGCTGATCAACGTGGGCGAAGCGATGAACGAGACGTTGTTCGAGCGCACGCACTCGACGGTGTTCGCGTCCGCCACGTTGGCGGTGGACGATAAATTCGACGCATTCGAAAGCGCCCTGGGATTGAACGCTTCGGAGCATTCGACCTGTCAGATGTGCAAGCTGGATTCAAGCTATGATTTCGACGCTCATATGACAGTGTACGTGGCCAGCGATATGCCGGAACCGAACGAAGCCGCGTATCTTGCCGCGCTGCAGCGCCTGCTGGTGGACGTTCACCGTGCGCAGAACGGCTCGATGCTGACCTTGTTCACGAACCGTCGCGAGATGGAGCGTTGCTTTGACGAGGTGCAACCCCAACTCAAAGTCGACGACCTGCGCGTCGTGTGTCAAAAATGGGGTGTGTCGGTAAAAGGTTTGCGCGATGATTTTCTGGCGGACGAGCATCTTTCGCTCTTCGCTCTCAAAAGCTTTTGGGAGGGATTCGATGCTCCGGGCGCTACGCTCAAAGGGGTCGTCATTCCCAAGCTGCCCTTCGCGAAGCCGACCGATCCTTTGTCGTGCGAACGGGCGGCTCGCGACGATCAGGCGTGGAGGCGCTACGTGCTACCCGCCGCCGTCCTTGAGACGAAACAGGCTGCTGGTCGACTTATCAGGAAGGCCGATGATACGGGCGTGCTTATTCTCGCCGATCGTCGCTTGTTGACGAAAAGCTACGGCAAAGCGTTCCTTAATTCCCTTCCGAGCAGGACCATCAAGGTGATGACGGCGGCTGAGATTGTAGCCGATCTCGAGCGCTCCAACAACGGGTAACGCAAGGCGATCCGGCTGGTACGAATGGGTAAGAGGGAAGACAAGATAACGCGTGCCGCGCATATCAAAAGGCATACGCGCGGCACGTCGAACGAGATATCGTTCAGCGTGCTCGACGCGGCAAAGAACGCGCTGGAAGGCGATGACGACGGCCTGAAGCACAGGCCAGGCCGCATCTCGCTCTTCACTCTTCCGGGCAAGCGGAAAAAGCCTGCTCCCACGCCGACCAAGGAACGTGGATTACCGCTTTCAACTGGCGGTTTCGTGTCGGTTGATGATAGTGGACCGACGTCGAAGCTTGGAATGATTGCTCCGCCGTCGCGTTCGTCCGGCTCGACGGAGAAAAACCCTTCCACGACCCTAGCGGTTGCCCCTGTCAAACCAAAACGCTCTCCCGAAGAAGAGATAGCCCTCCGCAAAGCGCGGCGTCGTCTGAGCAAATGGCTTGCGATTGCGGTGGTCGTGGTGGTGAGCGCCGGCCTGTTGAGTGCGGGAGGCGTGTACCTCTATCGCGATTATCAAACCCAACAAGGACACGTTGCGGTACTTGACGATGCGTTGCTGCTCGTCAAAGAGGCTGACGAGACCATAGAAAAGCTCGATGAGGTAGTGAAGAATCCTTTTGCTGATGGAAGCGATGAACAGCGTGTTGATATCCAAGCGCAGCTCGAGGATGTCGAAGGAAAGCTGCAGGATGCTGATGAAAAAGCGCGCACTGTCTCGCTGGAGCTGAACGGTGCTCGCGAGAAGGAGGCTGCGAACCAAACGGTAGCGGCGATCGCAGCGCGCTACATGCTTGTCGAACAGGGCCAGCTTCTCATGAACGCCGCGACGGAGGCTCAGCTCGCCGCCGAGCAGGTGGATCGTGCTTGGAAAACCGTTTTGAAAGGCGACGATTTGGCGCGCCAGGCCGCTCAGCTGGTCACCGAGACGACGGCTGAAAACGTCGAGGCGTCTAAGAACAAGACGAAAGAAGCGCTCGCTGCCTTCGATGAGGCTTATCAGGCTTTTTCGGACGTTCAATCGACGTATGCGTCGGCTGATTTCTCGCAGTACTTCGATTATATTGGCAAGCGTCAGGAATCGCTCGGTTACGCCATCGCATCGGACGATGCGATTCTGGCAAAGAACAAGGAAGAAGCCACGGCTCAGAACAATGCTTACAACATCGCCGATGCCGAAGCGGCGGTGCTTGCGAAATCGCTTCCCGAAGATCCTGCAGTCATCATCGACGAAACCTTCGCAGAAGCCACGGCGGATGTTACAAAGGCCTATTCAACAGCACGTTTACAAGCGCGCAGCGCAGACGCTTTTATTAGTGATTATTGGGTGCGGAGAGCAAATAGCGTATACTTGCATTATGTGTGCCTTGTAGAATCATCAACGAAAGGCAAAAGAGTATGCCGGACATACTAGATCACGTCGCATATCTATCACAGGAAATCGGACCTCGTCCTGCGGGGACTGAAGAAGAGCAGCAAGCGGCGTTGTACATTACCGAGCAGATGCAGAAGGATGCGGGTCTTTCCGCAATCATAGAAGATTTCAGCGGAGCTCCCGGAGCCGAAGCCCCGCGCGTTATCTGCTGCGCGGCTACGCTGGTAGTCACTATTCTTGCACTGTTTTTGCCAGCGGCGGGTGTGGTGTCCATCGTGGTCACGCTGTTAGCGGCTCTCCTGTTCGCCGCCGAGGTGTTCAACCGACCCGTGCTGTCCCGCGCTTTCGCACGAGGTGTCAGCCAGAACGTCGTGGCGAAGTACGAGCCCGGCTACTCGGCCGAAACGGGCGGATCGCGTCGGCGCAAGGTGATCGTGGTGTCGCGCTACGACAGCGGCAAGGTGAACGCCGAGCTCAACGGCCCGCTGCTCTCGATTCTTCCCATCCTGCAATGGGCTACGTTCGGCGCCATGGTATTCCTGCCAGTGCTGCTGATCGTTCGTAACGTGGTATTCCTCAACGCCGAAGGCGCTACCGCCATCGTGTTGAACGTACTGGCGTGCATCGCGCTGGTTCTGGTTGCTTTGCCCCCTGGTGTTCGCACTGCTGCACAAGCTGGCTTCGTATAACGAAGGAGCGAACTGCAACGCCGCGGGCACGGCTGTGATGCTGGAAGTCGCACGCCGTGTAGGCCGAGGCCGTGTGAGCGAAGCCGAGCTGGCCGCGAACGCCGATGCTGCGATCCACGGAGAAGATGCGGCGCGCAAGGCGGGGTTGGTTCCTGAAGGCGCGCAGCTGGTGTACGAAGCCGCTAACGTGAAGCCTCCTGCGCCTGCTCCGCAGACTCCCGAAGCACGCCTGGCTGCAGCGAAAGCCGCCATCGCCGCGCTGTCAGGCAAGCCCGTTTCAGGGGTTACAGCGTCGGATATCGCTCAGAACCTCGTCCAGATCAAAGAACCCCCGTTGCCTGCGGCTACTGACGAAGGCTATCGAGAGTTGCGCGACGAGACGCGCGAAGCGTTGTCCAGCATTCCCGAGGATACCATGCAGGAGGCTCTGGCGAACGCCGAGGCTGCAGCTGCCGAGGAAGCTCGCCGCGCCGCCGAGGAGGCGGCCGCCATCGCGGCGGCCACGGCCGGCATGGCGGCATCGTCGTACGATGCCGTGAGCCAGGCGGGTGAAACGAGCAACGGGGTTCCGGACTGGTTCAAGAAAGCTCAGGAGAAGGCGAAGAAGCCTCGTAACGCAGACAAGCCGGTGCAACGCTCTCGTTTCGCAAGCGCTCTTGATGCAGCCGACAGCGAAAGCGCCGGAAGTTTCGCCGAGGTGAGCAAGCCCTCGGATCGTGGAACGGCGGATGTATCCGATTCCGGTAGCAACGATTCTCTTGATGTGCAGGCTCCCCAATGGCACATGACGGAAGCAAGCGCTGCGGACGGTTCGCAGCGTCTCTCTGACGATGGCGATTACGAGGTCCCGTCCGGCGAGGAGGGCTTGCAAGCTCCGTCGAGCGCCGCGCACGAGGCTGCCGTCGAGGATGCTCAAGGCGATCCGTTCTCGACAACCGCCATGCCGCCTATTGACGTAAGCGGGCTTCGTCTGGATGACATGCCGCCCATCAGCGATGTTCCCATGCCCTCGTTCCTGGATCCGCGCAAGGTGCAAGAAGAGGCCCGCGCTGCTCAAGCCGACATGCAGCGCTCTGGCAACCGAGTGGACGTGACGGGCGCCCCTATCGGCGCAAGCGGACGAATCGACGTCGACATCGAAAGCTACGAGGTTTCCACCGAGGAAGCCGTCCCTCAGGCCGAAACGTCTGCCCATCGGCCTATCGTGTTGCCTGATATAGGAGTTTCGGCTACGAATCTGCCTCCCATATCAGAGCTGCCGAAGCAACGTGCTCCGTTGGCAGATGTTGAGACGTCTGGTAAATCTGCCGCGAAGAGCCTGCTGAGCATGCTTCCCTCCATCGACGTGAGCGGCGATTCGACGGAAAGAGTATCGGGGGAAAACGCCACGAACGCGAGCGGCGATTCGGTTGAGAAGAAGCATTCGCTCCGCTCGATGCTGCCATCGCTTTCGGGTTCGATCAGCCGCGCCGATGCGTCAGAGGGCAAAACTTCGAACGTCAGCGCAGCAGGCGCGTTCGTTCCTGCGGGAGCGACGGGCACGTTCGCGCCTATTGGCGATGAGCTGCTGGATAATGTCGACCCTGAAGATATCTACATCGACGATGCTGATGATTCCGCTTACGAGCAGAACTTCACCGAGTCGGGAGCCTTCGCCGGCCCCGGGTACGTGGAAATGCCCAAATCGCGCGTTCATCGTCTGTTCGACCGTCTGCGCCGTAAGAGCAAAGACCAAGAGCCTTCGCCTCAGGAGTGGCTTGAAGTGGATGAGTCTTTCGATGCTCGCACGGTGGGAGCTGAGCGCGGCGGCTGGGAAAGCTTCCGAGAGGATGAGGGAGTCGTCGATCCCGGTGCGACAACACAATTGGATCCCTACAACGCGGGCTACGAGAACGGCCAGTACGATACGATCGAAGAAGACGGATTCGACGGCTCTTACGACTATGAGGGCGTTGACGAATACGATGACGGATACGGGCCTGACGAGCGTCGTCCTTGGCATGGCGGAGCTTTCTCGCCCCGTCGTATGGAGAAGGCCGAACTCGACCTCAACAGCGCTTCGAACGAATCGTCTGAATCCCTCGATTTCGATGATCCCGACGTTCCTGCCGAGCTCAAGCAGATATACCAGTTCCGCAACCCCGACATCAACACGGAAGTGTGGTTCGTCGCGCTGGGTTCGGAGCTCGCTCAAAACGGCGGTATGCGCGCATTCATCACCGAACATCAGCAGGAGCTACGCGGCTCTATCATCATCGATCTCGACGGCTTGGGTGCTGGCGACCTCTGCATGATCGAGCAGGAGGGCATGTACCGGACGGTGAAGACGTCTTCGCGTATGAAGCGTTACATCAAGAAGGCTTCGCAAGCCACCGGTTTGAACGTGGGCGGCGCGCAGATCAAATGGAAGGACAGCGCTGCTTCCTACGCCATCAAACAAGGGTACCAGGCAATGCATCTGGTAGGCATGAACGGAGCGAAACCGGCGTTCTTTGCGCAAGGCGATGATGTGTTGGAAAACGTTGACGAGCAAACGCTTGAAACGAATGCCGACTTTGTTATGGAGTTGTTGAAGAATATATAGGTGCCCCTATCCGTCCTCGGTGGGCGTTTTTCAGCCTGCCTTATAATACGGGTTTGTATGCGCTGGTTATTGCCAGGGTATGCCACGAAAAGGTGCGGGATGAAAGCGTCCTGCTCAAGTACAGAACAGAGAGGTGTTTTTGCAGCCATGGCTATTGAAGCTTATTGCGTGAAATGCAAGGCCAAGAAAGAGATGAAGGATCCCGTTGAGAGCCTGACGAAGAACGGCAAGCCTATCACGAAGGGCAAGTGCCCCGACTGCGGTACCACGATTTGCCGTATCGGCGCTGCGAAATAACCTCGCTCTCACTGATGACGAAAAGGACGGCCTTGGCCGTCCTTTTTTGCATTATGAAGGTGTTTCACGTGAAACAATCAATGAGGATAGTAAGGGCGAGGAACGATCGAGGCAGATGATAGGTCGGGTTCGGTCTTCGACGGGCGATAACGGATGCTTTATCCGTATCAACATGTTTCACGTGAAACACTTGTCGCATTGTTGTGAGACTTTACGATTTATGTTTCACGTGAAACAATCGGCGCTCGCGATTTTCGACAGCTTCCTCGGAGCTGCGTTCGTCCGCATGAAGCATGAAGCATGAAGCGCAGACGAACGTAGCTCCGAGGTTTTCTTTCCCGTTAGATGGGAAAGGACGCGTCTTTTCCTACGATGGGGTTTCGCACGAAGGACAGCAGCTCGACAGATAGTCGGTTGCGTCCTGAAAAGCATTCAAAAGACCGTCGAGGTCGTCGTATCCCAAATGTTTGCCGAGCCCGTCGAAGAACCGATCAAGCGTCTGCTCGGTCTCTTTTGCCGTGCGCGCTCCCAAGTAGGTAAGGCTCAGCGATAGGCTGCGCGCATCCTCGGTGGTGCGGTGACGTTCGATGAAGCCGCGATTCTCCAGGTTTCTCAACACGCGCGATAACGTGCTGGGCTGCAAGTTCAGCTGCTTCGCAAGCGCGCCGGGGCGCAACGATTGCTGAGCCGCGCCCAGTTCCAGCAGAACGCGGGCTTCGTCATGGGTGATGCTGACGTGCGTGCTGAGGAACAGCGCGCATGCGCGATCAAGCTCCGTCGCCAGATGTAGGAGATGGCGGATGGTACTGTACGTTTCGCGCATGCTGCTCTCCTCCTACCCGAACCGGTACTCCACGCCCATGGTGGGCCGGGGGTTCTCCCACTTCTTGACGATGGTGCCCTCGCAGGCGATGCGGCAGGTGCCGCACTCCAGGCAGCCCGCGTAGTCGAAGGACTTGGCGCCGTTCTCGTCGATCTTGTAGAGCGCCGCCGGGCACACGCGCACGAGCTTCAGGAACTCCTCCGTGTCGGGGTCGTCCACGAGCTCGATGTGCGCGCTCTCCTCGTCCACCTCGTACTTGTCGTGGCCCAAGAACTCGTCGACGTTGACCGTGATCTCCTTGACCTTGCTCACAGCGACTTCACCGCCTTCCTCACTTCGCCGGCCAGCTTGAACAGGCCGCGCTGCTTCACGATGGGCATCATGCGCTTCATCAGCGGCTTCTGGGGCTTCCCGTCCACGCTGAACATGGCGTTGAAGATGTCGCGCGCCATGACGGGGTACTCCGCGAACATGCGGTCCCATCCCTCCATGACGTGGGGCCACTTGGAGAAGGTGCGCAGGTCCTGGATGACGAAGGAGCCCTCCATCATGTCCTTGTAGGAGGCCAGGCCCGCGGCCGACGTGTCGCCCGCGTCGAGCGCGCGCATGGCCGCCTGGCCCGCCATCTGGCCGGAGGCCACGGCGAAGTCCATGCCGCGCACCTGGTAGCCCATGTTCATGCAGAGGCCCGCCGACTCGCCGGCCACCAGGCAGCCGTCGAACACGTACTTCGGGATCATGCCGTAGCCGCCCTCGGGCACCATGTGGCCGGAGTGCTCGACCAGCTTCGCGCCGCGGATGATCGGCGCCACGGCCGGGTGGTTCTTGAAGTCCTCGAGCATCTGGTACACCGGCGTCTCGTTCGCGCCGTCGGCGGCCAGCGAGATGGTGGCCACGAGGCCCAGCGAGATCGAGTCCCTGTTCGTGTAGAGGAAGCCTCCGCCGACGTTTCCGTGCGTGCAGTCGCCCACGAACAGCATGGCCGCGCCCTCGCCCTCCGGGACCAGGAAGCGATCCTCGATGACGTTCGAGGGCAGCTCGAACACCTGCTTGACGCCGACCGCCATCTGGGAGGGCTTCGGGCGGGGGTTGCCCAGGCTGCGCTCGCAGAGCAGGCTGTTCACGCCCTCGGCGACGATCGTCACCTCGGCGGTGATCTCGTCCTCGCCGGCGCGCACGCCGACGACCCTGCCGGACCCGTCCTTCAGGAGCTCCTCGACGGCGATGCCGCAGATGTACTCGGCGCCGGCGTCCTCGGCCTTGGAGGCCAGCCACTGGTCGAAGGGCGCGCGCAGGACGCTGTAGGAGTCCTTGCCCTCCTCGGCGAGCTCGGGCTCGTGAAGTCGATCGCCGTCTGCGAGGCCGGGTCCATGAGCGCGATGCGCTCGTGGGTGATCTTGCGCTCCAAGGGCGCCTCGGACTCGAAGTCCGGGAACACCTTCTTCAGCGAGTGCGAGTAGATGCGCCCGCCGGTCATGTTCTTCGCGCCGGCGAAGTTGCCGCGCTCGACCACGAGGGTCGACTTGCCGGCCTTCGCGAGCTCGTAGGCCGCCACGGCGCCCGCGCACCCGGAGCCCACGACGATCGCGTCGAAATCAGCCATGTCCTGTCCTTTCCTATCGTTGCGTTTCCGTTTTCTTGCCGTCCTGCAAACCGTCGCGCCCCGAACGAACACGATCCCGGTTCGGAGCATCCCGCGGTTGCGTTTCCTCAGCCCTGCCGAACGCGACGATTGTCGCGAACCGTTGAGGCCGCCGTCCCGAGCGCGCGAGGTGGGCGCGGAGCGTCGAGGCCGCGACGAGCTGGCGAAGGTCTCGTCGGGAGGCGAAGGGAGGATGCATCCGCCCCGCTTCCACCTGCGGCGCTCGGGACGGCGGCCTGACCGGCTGCCCGGATCCGCGAAAAACGCGGATCCGGGCAGCTTGCCGCCTTCGGCTTACAGTGCCGCCGCCAGCTTCGGCAGGACGTCCTTGACGTCGCCCACGATGCCGTAGTCGCACTGCTTGAACACCGGAGCGTTCTTGTCCTTGTTGATAGCAAACATCGTGCCAGCGCGGTTGCAGCCCACCATGTGCTGCATCTGGCCGGAGATGCCGCAGGCGACGTACGCCTTCGGGGACAGCATGAGGCCGGACACGCCCACGTACAGCTCGGTGGGAAGCCAGTTCACGCCCTCGGTGAGGGGACGCGAGCAGGCAAGGCCTGCGCCCAGCTTGTCGCACAGCTCGCGCGCCAGGTCGAGCTCGGACTCCTCGGCGAAGCCGCGGCCGGCGGCCACGACGACGTCGGCCTTGTTCAGGTCCACGCCGCTCTTCTCGATGGGCTTGGAGGAGACCAGCTTCACGGGCGTCGCCGGAGCAACCCAGGCGACGTCCTCGACGGCGTTCGCGCCGGAGGCCTCGGCACCCTCGAATGCGCCCGCGCCCACCGTGTAGATGGCCACGTCGCCTGCGGCCTTCTGCACGCGCTCGGCCACGCCGCCGAAGTACAGGCTGACGGCGCCGTTCTCGAAGGACATGACGTCGGTGATGACGGAGGCGTTCGCATGGGCGGCCAGCTTGCCGGCGATCGTCTTCATGTGGCGCGTGGGTTCCACGAGCACCACGGCCGGAGCCTCGGCGTCGAACACCGAGATCACGGTGTCGGCGGCGTCGTCGAGGACGGTCCCTTCCGGCACGGAGATGCGGGCGATCTTATCGGCGACGGCCTCGGGGGCCTCGCCGAAGGAGACGAGCACGACTTCGTCGGCCATGGTGCGAGCGCCAGCGCAAAGCTCCCGAGCGGCATCCGTGCGTTCAGCGATAACGAGTACTTTCATGAATATCAACTCTGCCTTTCTATTGCATAAGGGGATGGTCGAGGGAACTTACAGCGCGGCCTTGAGGGCGGCGGCGAACTGCTCGATGGCGCCGTCGGCCGAGGCTTCAAGGATCTCGCGCTTGCGATCAGCCTGCTTGGGGGCGAGCAGGACGCGACCTCGATGGAGCTCTCGTACGCGCCGTCGGCGCCCGCCACGTTCATCGGCTTCTTGCCGGCGGCGAGGATGTCCTTCATGCCGGGGATGCGGGGCAGCGCGATGTCCGGCGCGACGGACACGACGGCCGGAAGCGGCACCTCGACGACCTCCACCACGTCTTCCAGCGTGCGCTCGACCTCGAGCGCGCCGTCCTTGGCGGTAATCTTCGTGGCGGCGGTGACCACGGGCAGACCCAGCTTGGCAGCCAGCTGCACGTCCACCTGCTGCGCGTAGTTGTCGGCGGAGCCGTCGCCGCAGAGGACGACGTCGAAGTCGCCCACCTTGGAAACGAGTTCGGCGAGCGCGACGGCGGTGGCGCGGGCGTCAAGTCCCTTGCATGCGTCGTCGGCGGTCATGTACAGCTCGTCCACGCCGCGGGCGAGCACGTTCTTCTTCAGCTTGGAGTCGTCGATGTCGGCGCCTCCCACGGTAACGGCGACCACGTCGAGCCCTCGTTGGCGGCGGCCAGCTGAGCGGCGGCCTCGATGGCGTTCAGGTCGTAGGCGGACACGGTGTTTTTCGCCTTGGAGTAGTCGAGCGTTCCGTCTGCCGACACCTGGATATCCTGATCGTCGGGAACCACCTTGAAAGCAGCAACGATGTTCATCCTGTACCTTTCCCTTCTCGTTTGCCTTACCTTTGCATGCAGGTCGTTGGCCGGGCGCGCCTCGGCGCCTTCCTCCGATGTTCGGAAAGCTCGGGGGCCCTTCCCGGCGCGTTGATGACAGTTTGCCGCCCTGTCATCGCCCCGTCATCGCAAAATCGCTGTGAAACCCTCATTACTCAACTTTTGACTATGCCTGCGCGGGCTCTGCGGACGGGGGCGCCGGAGCCGTCCGGCGGCGGCGCGGGCCAGGCGGCGCGGCGAGCCCTTTCCACGTAGTCGCTACCCCGGTTTACTCGGGGCTACTGCTTTTTTTGCGATGCCCCGCTTGCGCAGTATCGTCGAATTACTGCGCTGCTTGCGATGCGGCCGATGCCTGACGATCCCTATGATGGAACCAGATTTCAGGCGCGTCGAGCCTCCCGCTGCGCCGTGCTGCACATGCCGCAGCGGGAGGCGAGACCGCTTGGGAAACAGGCGTGAGATCGCAACAATCCAAGGAGGAGCAATGGCAGATTACTATGGCACCGACACCGTCGTATCCGAACTTCGCGAGGACGGCCTGCTGATCATCCGCATCAACCGTCCCGACGTGGCGAACGCCCTCAACGGCGTCACCTCCAAGGCCATGGAGAACATCATGAACAACGCCGAGACCGATCCCGCGGTGCGCGCGATCATCGTCACCGGCACCGGCAAGGTGTTCTGCGCGGGCGAGGATCTCTCCGAGCTCAGCGAAGGCGGCGAGTGCCAGACCGTGACCGAGCACGGCTTCGGCGGCCTGACCGCGCGCCTGTGCTCCAAGCCCGTGATCGCGGCCTGCAACGGCTCCGCGGCCGGCGGCGGCATGGAGATCGCCCTGTCCTGCGACATGGTGGTGGCCTCCGAGCGCGCCAAGTTCGGCTGCACCGAGGTGGGTCTGGGCATCATCGCCTCCACCGGCGGCCTCGTGCGCCTCGCCCGCGACATCAATCGCAAGGACTGCATGGAGCTTCTGCTCACCGGCAAGAAGATCAAGGCCGATGAGGCCAAGGCGCTGGGTCTCATCAACTACGTCGTGCCGGCCGAGGAAGTCATGGACAAGGCCATCGAGCCTGGCCGAAGAGTGCCTGAAGAACGCGCCTCTGGCCCTGAAGTGGACGAAGTACATCGTGCACGCCGCCGACCAGATGTCCGAAGAGGACGCCATGCGCTACAGCGACGCCGCCTACCGCTTCCTGGAGAAGACCGCCGACGGCATCGAGGGCCCGGCCGCCTTCGTCGAGAAGCGCACGCCGAACTGGCAGGGCAGTAGCTCCTCTTGGTTTCGCCTTGAACCCCGGACTCGCGTCCGGGGGTTTGCCTTTTCCAGCGCGGCAGAGGCGCGCGATCGGCGCCGGACGGGTCGCATCCATCGCGAATCGGCGCGGACGGGTTGCGCGAGATGCGCATCCCTCCCCGCGGCCAAAAAAGCGAGGCGATGGGACGGGGCCAACGTCTCATTCCTCCAACTCCCCCGTCAGACGTTCCTTCCAGGTGAGCTTGCGTGGCGCGAAGGGGCTCGGCAGGGGCACGTCGTGGCCGATGGAGCGCAAGGCGATGTCCCACAGCGTGCGGCGCCCGCCGAAGAACAGGTAGCGCTTCTCGAGCTCGGGAAGGGCCTTCTCGTCCGCCGCGCCGCTTTGGGCGAAGCCGTCGAGGATCGCGTCGCTCTCACGCTTCGCCTTCGCCCGACGGTACGCCACCACGGCGTTCGCCACGAACACCCCCACGGTATAGGGCAGAACGAAGGCCTTCACGAGCGCCACCAGGTCGTCGGTGCGGTAGTCGGCCAGCGCCCGGGCCTTGTCGCCCACAAGGTCGGGATCGACGACGTGCGCGAGCTGCCCGCTTTCGCCCTGCGCCGCCCAGCGCTGCACGTCCACCAGCCACGCGCCCGCGAACACGATGGCTGCACCGGAGAACGCCACCGCCGCAAGGCCGAGCCCTTTGAACCAGCGCGCAACGCTGCTCATCCAGTAGTACGGTACCGTATAGGCGTACAGCAGCAGGAGCACGGCGGCGAACACCACCGAACCGCCGATGATCACGGCGTCCTGGCGCACGAAGTAGTCCGTCGCCGATCCGAGCACGCGCTGGACGTCGTAGACCCAGGAGAACCCGTCAGCGACGGCCGCCTCGGCAGGCCGGCCGATGGAGCCCGCGAGCGTCGAGATCCATGAGAGCACCATGCCGAAAACCGCGACGATGACGAAGAACGCCGGCAGGGTGACCGCGATGCTGGCCAGGCCGCGCGCGAGCCCGTTGTCGAAGCGCAGCGCCACGTAGTAGAGCAGCAGAAAGCCTCCCAGCAGCACGGCGGCGAATCCCAGGTACAGCGCGATGGAACCCGACAGCTCCGCACCCGGCAGAAGCGCGAGCGCCGCGCGCGAGACGAGCAACGCCGCCGACAGACCCACGAGCGCGATGCAGCCGAGCACCCAGGCGCGCTGCAGCCGGTCGGTCTCGGTGTCGAGGCGCGCCGTGCCGTTCTCGTCGACGAGCCGCACGAAGTCCAGGCGGTGGATGCGCTGCGATACGCGCACCGCCTTCAAGGCGAGCGCGAGCGCAGGCGGCAGGAACAGCGCGAGCCCCGCGCCCGCCGGCAGCGCAAGGCAGAGCCCCGCGTAAAGCGCGAGCGGCAGACCCCAGCGGTACCCCGTGTCGAAAGGCCGGCGCGTCCAGGCGCCCAACCGCCGGGCAGCCGAACGAACGGCCTGCTTGCTGTCGGGAAGGCTTCTCATCATGCGTCCAGTGTACGATCGCCCCGCCCGCCGGACAAGCAACGGCTGCGCAACCCCGCGCGAGAGGAGCAAGGAAGCCGTTCGATATAACGGGAATTCCACGCGGCTCCAACGCGGATCACCCACGGATCCAACGTCGTTTCCACGTGGATCACCTACGGATCCAACGTCGTTCCAACGCGGATTCCACGTGCCATAACACCTGGTAAACAGCTGGTCTGCACGCTCGTAACACATCGAAGCCCCATGCTACCCTCACGTCATGAACAGATATCTCAGTCATACTTCCGCATTGGAATGGCTTGCATACGCGAAGGCCGATCCGCTCGCGCCGGCCGCAGCCGATCGTCGGGAACGGCTTCCTCGACACGACGGAACCCCGCTTCCGCCTGCCGGTAAGACGACGCGCGCGGACGTCGACGGGCTCGCCAGCTTCGGCCTCGGGTACCTCGCGAAGCCCGTGCACCTTCTCGTGCCGAGCAGCGAGTGCAGGATACGATGCGCCGACGCCCGTTGCCACGTGCGATCAGGCCCGTTCCCCGCCCGTTCGTTCCTGCCGATCGACGAAGGGACGTTCTCGTCCTCCCCGGAGCTCGCCTTCGTTCAGATGGCGGAAGTCCTGGACTGCCCCCGGCTTGTCAAGCTGGGGGACGAGCTGTGCGGCATCTACGGCATAGAAACCGTCGGCATCGTCGACTTCGACCGAACGAGCCCTTTCACCACCGTCAAGCGGCTAGAGCGGTTCCTGCTCAAGGCAGAGTGCATGCCCGGCCTGGTGAAAGCCCGGAAAGCAGTGCGACACATCGCGCCGGGTTCGGCTTCGCCCATGGAAACGGCCATCGTCCTGCTGTTCTGCCTGCCCCCTCGGCTCGGCGGGTACGGCTTGCCGCGCCCCGTGATGAACGGAAGGGCGAGCCTCAAGAAGCAAGCCTGCCGCAAGCCCTCCGACCGACGCTACCGTTGCGACCTCTTGTGGCCGGCCGCCGACATCGCCGTGGAATACGACAGCTTCCTGCATCACGGCAGCCGCGCGAAGATGGCCGACGACGCAAGAAGAAGGAACGACCTGCTGGCGCGAGGCACCACGGTGGTATCGATCACGGGCAGAACAGTGTGGAACCTCATCGAACTCGACGAGATCGCACGGCTTCTTGCAAGGCGCATGGGCAAACGGCTTTCCACGAACGGAGTCGGCTGGCGAAAAGCCCAGCACGAGCTTCACGGGATGCTGACGGGGTCTTTCTTCGACGGACGATGAGCTTTCCGCTAATATAATCGGCTTCCCAACATGCGCAGCAGGGCTTCGCGCACGTTTCCGCGTCGCGATGTGCAGCAAAAACGAGGTTTGTGCAGTCCTGACCACAAGGAATGCGAAACGGAGAAGTCGCGACCAGGGGTTTCGCCTGATTGCGTTCGCTCCGACGGCGTCCAACCGCTTCCGAAACGTCGAAAGACTGCCAAAACCTCGTTTTTGCTGCACATCGATGAGATCGAACGTGCGCGGAGGCCGCGAGGAGCGGCGCGCGAAGCGAGGGCGGCACGAGGGTGGCGAGGCGAGGACGGCGCTGACGGTCGGGCGCATGCGGGGGATCGCAAAGAGCAAGCAACGCGGACGGGCGCGAAGGTCGCAAGGTGCGGGCGGCGCGATGATCGCGTGACGAAGGAAGTCGAACGGGCACTGGGACCGCGAGGTGCGGGCGCGCACGGAGGTCGCAGGATGCGGGCGACGCGGGCGCACGGGGCGTGCGAGATGCCGTCGCGCGCCCGGGCGGTTGCCGGGCGCGCGAGGTTGCGGCGCGGCGCCTCCCCTACGCCCCGCGCGGGTGCGCGTCCCCCTCGTCGAGCGAGCTCGTCTCCAGAAGCGACTTGCCCTTCGTCTCGGGCGCCATGAAGGCCGACAGCACGAGGCCCAGGATCACGAGGCCCGCCGCGATCAGCATGGTGGGGCCGATGCCGTAGGCGGCCAGGAACAGCGGCGTGCCGTACGTGGCGATGATGGTGCCGATGCGCGAGAACGCGATGGCGATGCCCACCGCAGAGGCGCGCACCTCGGTGGGGAACAGCTCGTTGGGGTACAGCCATTGCAGGATGCCCGGGCCGCCGCTGAAGAACGCGTACAGGCCGAACCCCAGGATGATCACGTAGATGGGGGCGTCCGGGAACACGCCCAGGATGACGAGGCCCACCGCCATGAGGGCGAGCGAGCGGATGAGCAGCGGACGGCGGCCCATCGAGTTCAGCCAGAACATGGCCGGGATGGAACCGATCAGGAAGAACAGGCTGACCACGCTCTCGCCCAGGATGGCCTCGTGACCCTCCCCCAGCCCGAAGGCCGTCATGATCTCGGGGCCGAACGTGTAGATGGCGTACATCGGCACCACCTGGCACAGCGTCAGGATGCCCAAGAACACGATGCGCTTGGCGTAGCCGCCCGCGAACACCTTGCGCAGGCTGGTCTTCTCGCCCGGATCCTCCAGCTCGAGCTCCACGCCTTCGCCGAACACGCGCCGCATGACGGCGTCGGCCTCCTCGGTGCGGCCTTTCTGAGCCAGCCACATGGGCGACTCGGGGATGTCGTGCCGCCCGACCAGCAGGATGATGCAGGGGATGACGGCCGAGCCGAGCATCCACTGCCAGCCGCCTGCCACGCTGTACAGGAAGTACCCCACGAACGCCGCCACCGTGGCGCCGAGGTACCAGGCGGCCGACACCATGCCCATGGAGATGGAGCGGTGCTGCTTGGGCGTGAACTCGGCGATGAGCGAGGTGGCTATCGGGTAGTCGGCGCCTACGAACACGCCGATGAAGAAGCGCGCCGCCACGAGCTGGAGCGGGTCGGCGCAGAACACGCTCAGGATGGAGAACGTTCCGATGGCCACGATGTCGACGATGAACATCTTCTTGCGCCCGATGCGGTCGGTGAGGTAGCCGCCCGCGATCGTGCCCACGAAGATGCCCAGCAAAACCGACGCCCCGATGGCCGCGCTCCACGCCTCGTCGAGGCTGAACAGCGGTGTGATCTGCGTGAGCGCCACGCCGATGAGCGAGAGCACGTAGCCGTCCAAAAACGAGCCTCCGCTTGAGAAGAACGTGATCTTGCGCAAGAAGGGCGTCATGGCCACGTCGTCCATGGTCTTCTTGGCCGACTTCTTCACCTTGTGGACCACGTCCCCGCCGATCTGCTTGGCGCTGTCGGCGACCTCGCCCATGGGAGGGCTCGTTACCTGGGTCATATGCTTTACGTTGCTCATGCTCTCGTCTCCTCCTGTGCTATGCGTTCCTCTTGCGATACATCCTGAGCGGAGCGAAAGCTCCCCTTACCGTCACCCCGAGCGAGCGCAAGCGAGTCGAAGGTCCCGGCGGCACCAGCCGTGACGTTTCCCGCTTGCGCCGCACGGGATCCTTCGACTCCGGCCTGCGACCGGCGCTCAGGATGGCAACCTGCGGCTTACTCCCACTCGCAGATGCCGAAGTTCAGGTGCGGCTTGGCGCCGGTCTCGTCGGCGTCGGCATCGACCAGCTGGAAGCGGATCTCGTTGTCGCCCACCTTCCACATGCGGGTCTGCAGCGTGGTGCCCGGCAGCACCGGCGAGGTGATGCGGGTCTTGAACCGCTTCATGCGCTCCGGCTCGCCCGGGAAGAACGAGCTGATGATGTGGCGCATCGTGAAGCCGCCCAAGCTCACGCCGTGGGCGATGGGACGAGCAAGCCCCGTCTGCTCGGTGTAGGCGAAGTCGATGTGCTGCTGGTGCCAGTCGCCCATGAGACGGTAGATCAGCGGCATGTTGAGCGGCATCGTCTCCTCCACCACGGCGTCGGGCGCGCGGTCGGGCATCTCCACGATGTCCTTCGGGGGCTTGGGGCCTCCCCAACCGCCGTCGTAGATGCACACGTCCCAGGTCTCGGTCTCGCACAGAAGCGTGCCGTCGGAGGAGTAGGAGCGTCCGGTCTGCTTCGAGAGGCACCCGCGGCCCTCGCCGCGGTCGTACAGCGCGTCCTGGGTGACGAACGTCTCGATGCGGTCGTTCATCTTGAAGGGCGCGTGCAGCTTGATCTCGAAGCCGTAGTGCAGCGAGCCGTCGTAGTCGTAGCCGTAGTCCAGCGTGCGCGTCATCTCCTCGTGCACGGTCAGCGGCGCGCCGAAGATGGGCAGCACCTTGAGATCGGGGTTCGCGGCGTCCCCTCGTTCACGTACTCGAGGTCCGTCTTCCCGTCGTAGCCCGCGTTGCAGCCCAGCGCGCAGATCTCCAGGTCCTTGAATGTGTACTCCCTTACGAACGGCCCGAACTCCTTACCCACGATCTCAGTGCTGATAGCCATAGTCCCTCTCCTTATCTCCCAAGTCCCCAAAAAGGGTACTCATTCACCAGGTTCACTCGTACGTGCCACGGTCGAATCCCCCGCTGCGCTTGCCGTAGGGTCGCAAACGAAAAGAGGCGAGGTCGAGGGCATCGGGCGGCACCCACCAAGCGAGTTTCCCCTTCGGGGACTTGCTCCGCTTCGCTCCGCGGCGCCGCAGCGCAGCGAGGACTGTCTGAGCGACTGGGCGCTGCCCGATGCCCTCGACCGTCCCGCAGGTCATTTCAACAATTTCTTCTCGATTTTCATGGAGCACGTGCGGGGGAAGCTGTCGACGATCTCCACGTACGAGGGGACCTTGAACCCCGCCATGTGCTCCTCGCAGTACGCGAGCACCTCCTCCTCGGTGATCCGCGCGCCTGCGGCCGGCAGCACGAAGGCCTTCACGGCCTGGTCGCGGATAGGATCGGCCACGCCGATGACCGCGGCCTCGGCGATGCGCGGGTGGCCTGCCAGCACGTTCTCCAGCTCGGTGGTGGAGATGTTCTCCCCCGCCCGCTTGATCATGTTCACCTTGCGGTCGACGAAGAAGAACCAGCCGTCCTCGTCCACGTACCCCTTGTCGCCGGTCTTCAGCCAGCCGTCCTCGGTGAACGTGCGCGCCGTGGCCTCAGGGTCGTTGAAGTACTCCTTCATGATGGTGCGGCCGCGCACGCCCCTCACCTGGATCTCGCCCACCTCGCCCGGGTCGGCCTGCGTGCCGTCCTCGCGCGTGATGCGCACCTCGTAGCCAAGTCCCGCGCGTCCCACGGAAGGCCACCGGCGCGCGCCGGTGGGCGGGTCGGTGAGCACCCAGCCGATGGACTCGGTGGAGCCGTACGTGTTCATGAGCGACACGCCGAAGCGCTGCTCGAACGCCTCCTTCTCGGCGTCGGACACCGGCAGGAAGTAGAGGATCTCGCGCAGCTCGTGGTTGCGGTCGTCGGGCGAGGCGGGCTGCAGCATGAGCGTGCGCAGCATCATGGCCACGCACTGCGTGACGGTTGCCTTGAACTCGCGGATCTGCGACCAGAAGCGGCTGGCGCTGTACTTCTCCACCACGATGAGCGTGGCGCCCACGGTGAGCACCGGCATGAGCGCGGCCAGCTGGAAGTTGGAATGACAGGCGGGCATGGTGGTGAGCAGGCGGTCGTTCTTCGTCAGCGCGACCTCCCAGTCGCCATACAAGCCGCTGAACAGGATGTTCGCATGCGTGAGCACCACGCCCTTCGGGCGCGAGGTGGTGCCGGACGTGAAGATGATCTCGGCCGGGTCGTCGGCGCTCAGCGGGCGCACCTCGTCGAGCTCGGCCGCCGCCTCGGCGCGCAGCCGCGAGAAGTCGTGCAGGGACCCGTCGCGCTCGAGGGCGGCGCGCGCTTCTTCGACGCCCTCGACCTTGTCGTCGTGCGTGCGCGCCACCAGCACGCCCTTGGGGCAATACGGGCCGCTGTCGCGCACGGCGCGGTACAGGTCGAGGAACTTCGGCTCAACCACCGCGCACGAGGCCTCGGTACGCTCGAGCACGAACGCGGCTTCCTCCACCAGGTACTGCTCGTTCATGGGCACCATGACGGCGCCGATCTTCGCCAACCCGAACAGGCACATCATGAACTCGGGGCACGTGCACAGCTGCACGGCCACGCGCTCGCCGGCCGCGACCCCCATCGAGAGGAACACGTTGGCCGCGCGGTCGATCTCCTCGTTGAACGCGCGGTACGTGTACGTGCTGGTCGAACCCGTGCGATCGCGGAAGAGGAGGAACTCGCGCTCGCCGCACGCGGCCACGAGGCCGTCCCACAGGCTGCGCACCGTTTCGTTTCCCACGATGTCGGTCAATCGTCTCACCTTTTCCATCCGTCGATCCCCTGGTAATCCGCACGATGCCGTCGTCGAGGGCCCTCGCCCGCAAGGGCGGCATCGTGCGGATGCGCGGCGAGTTCTGCCGGCCGCGCATCCGACGTGGCGCCCGGGAAGCGATTCCCGGGCGCGAGGTACCGCGTTAGCCGATCTTCACGACGCCGGCCGCGGCCAGCTCGTCGATCTGCTCCTGCGTGTAGCCCAGCTTCGTCATGACGTCGACGGTGTCGCCGCCCTGATGCGGCATCGGACGCCAGATCTGGCCCGGGTTGTTCTTGAACTTCGGGAACACGCCGAGGCCGTGGAAGGTCTCGCCGTCGACCGTCTCCCAGTCGACCCACGTGTTGCGCAGCTTCAGGTGCTCTTCTTCCACGAGGTCTTCCATGTCGTTGACCACCTGCGCGGCAATGCGGTGCGCGGCGAAGTCCTCTTCGATGTCGTACTTCGAGTTGGCCAGGCAGTACTCTTCGAACGCCTTCTGGATCTCGTCGGCGTGCGGGTTGGACAGCCACAGGCCGCTCGTGTCCTCGGGGATGTCCTCGGTGCCCCAGAGATGCCCCAGGCCGATGGTCTCGAGGAAGTACTTGTTCTGGTCGACGCCGTACAGGCACACGCCCAGGAAGCCGTCCTTGCACTTGAACTCGCCGATGCCGCAGAGGTTCTGGTTGCGGGCGCCCGGACGAGGCCACTTGATGCCCTCGTTAAGGTAGTCGACCAGGTAGTACTGGCCGATGGCCAGAAGCGTCTCGTACATGGCCAAATCGATGCT
>ENA-OQCU01000252-OQCU01000252.1-human-gut-metagenome-genome-assembly--contig:-NODE-252-length-27531-cov-4.244161_pt1 | contig 27531 bp, 37 predicted proteins | sample MGYA00242504_ERZ504590 | MGnify/ENA primary metagenome ERZ504590 (study PRJEB26092, sample SAMD00036318) | human gut metagenome | host: Homo sapiens | study: EMG produced TPA metagenomics assembly of... | reverse complement strand
AGGGCTTACTCCAGAAAAGTTCGAACAGTCAAAATAACGGTTGCGGTTTTACAATGGTACCTAATGCTGATTTAGGAAATGGTTATCTTTGGACATATCCGGTTAATCCTTATTTTTCCGTTACCATTTATCATTTAACTTATTATAAAGAAATGCACTATCGTTATCATCATCCCGCAATGTTAGTAATTTCCTTAAGTTCTCCGATAGTTGCTAAGGCTGTATCCGATAAAATAGTGAACAGAAAGAGCAGCTTCTTGGATATTATTTGCCAGACGGTGAACATGAGTATACTCTGCCAGCATCTAGTTCTATTGATAGCGTCAGCATTGCTTTTACACCAGAATTTTATAATTCTCGTCTAAGCAGTTTGTATGATCGTGATTTTTCAGATTTACCTCGCATAGCTGCGTTGATGAATGGAATCGATAATAATTATCCTTCTGTAATTTCTATTTTTGAAAGAAATTCGTCCGATTATACACCCATTATAGCAATCAAGTGAACTTTTCTATGAAGCAAAAGCACTTGAACTAATTGCATGTTTAGTTGACTGGCATATTCAAGAATCACTTTCGCCTTCCGTAAGAAGTATTTGTGATGCAGATCGTGAAGCAATACATCGTTTAATTCATTTTTTACAACAACATTATTGTGAATCTTTGGATGTCAAAAATATTGCTAGAATGTGCAAATGAGTAAATCTAAACTTTCTGAATTATTTCATTCTGTAAGTGGTGTAACGCTTATAGAATTTATCAATAATTTGCGAATAGAACGTGCGAAAGAACTTCTCATAAATAGTTATTATCAAATCGGAGAAATTTCGGCTATTATTGGTTATGCTCAGCAAAGTAGCTTTACCTACCTTTTTAAGCAAAAAGTAGGAATGTCTCCCCGTGATTATCGTAAATTACACAAAAAAGTTTAATATTATGTATCCAGCCGCCTACAAGCGGCTGGCCTTTTTATCTCGGCTAGTAGTTTGGTACTCCATACCCGTAAATGCTGATGTCTCCGATAGGATAACTGCTCTGCCGGACCATATCGCCGGAGTTTCCCTCCACCGTGTAGACGCGGCCATTTTCTACCCGTTCTACCAATCCGACGTGATCAGTAGTGCCATCACTGTCCCAAAGGGATTTGCCAGACAGACGCAAGGATAATTCCGATACTTCCTGTAATGCTGTGTAAAAGAGAATACACTGCCGTTGCCGGAGCAATGATATTACTGATAGAAATAAGCAATGCTAAAAATATCGCTGAAACAAGCAGTTTTTCGACTAAGATAATGCCCTTAGCAAATTCAAATCTCGAAAGGTTTACAGGCATTGGCCGTGATTAACTGTGCTAATCGGAACACATCGTTTTTATGTTTCTTTATATTTTTGCTGTCAACCTGCTCTCCATTCAACTTGCGTTCTTTTAAATCCAGCCACGCTTTTGCCTTAAATGGTATCAGGCAAGTCGGACTTAATACCGGAATGCCATCAACCATCATTTGTCCGGTTTTTAGCAATTCATAATACGCTTCGTTTAGAAGGATTGCCGACAAACTGGAGATTTCATCGTCTATCGGAAGCGGTGTGAGAACTGCATCATCTTCCAATATAATAAAATCTGGATTTCTGGAAAATATTTCTATCATGTATGGATATTCTTTGCTTTTCGGAGATGTGAAACGATAAAACTGTGCATTTCCGGTACTTTTATTCAAATGCTCATATCCTGCTTCCTTGACATACTCCCAAAACTGCCTGCCAAACTCCGCTGTTATGGATTCAACAATCAATACAATATCTACATCTTTTGTAGCCCGAAACGGTAATTCTTCGTTTTCCATAATCAAATCGCAAGCTGTTCCACCGATGATGACATATTGATTTCAAACCTGAAATCTTTCCTTAAATTTTGTAAATCCGCTGACCATTACTCCTGCAACCTTCTTTCCTGCAATTCATCTACTGCTTCTTCAATTCTTTCATCGTTTGTATCTCCCAAAGATAAAACAATGGAAATATCATCAGCACTGTTATCCTCTGAAAATTGTTTCGGGCTGTATGCCCATAATTCAAGTCTTACCTGCTTATCCGGGTCTATCAATTCATCGGTTAGCAAGGTTTTATCATAATCTTTCTCACTAATTGCATAGGTAACAACTCGGCTTGGATTTAGCATTGTTTTTTCAGAAAGTGCCGTTTCCCCTGCAAAGACCATATTTTCTGTAACTTGCGTCTTATCTATATATCCTGTTTTTCGAACAGGAGTCGTCAAATATACTTTTGCTTTTTCAAATAATTCATCTCGCTTATATTTTGACTCAATAAACTTATTAACACCGTCTTTTGCTACAAGAAACAAATCTGTCGTTTCCAACTGCTTCACTGCTCTGGTCAAGGTCATTGCTGTAAACGGAAGCACTTTTCCGGCTTCTGAAGTATACAATCGTTTTTTCTTACTGTACAGATAAAATAAAAACAACTGCTGCGTGGAGTAAACAAACTTACCAGTCAGCTTTTGGGGTTCTTTTTCATCAGAAAGCATTGTCCCAATGAAAGGAAGAAAGACCTGCTTATCAGTAATAAACGGTATATTATTTTCTATAAGACTTTTTCTTCGATAATTTGATACCGTTGTAAGTTCAAATACGACTGGCACATTATCAATCTGCTGTATTTTTACAATTTGTTTTTTCAATGCCGGAAGTGTGGCAAGTTCTTCTGTTGGAGCAAGCATTATACAGCGTCTGTTTCCAATATATGCTGTATGAAAATCATAACTCCCTGCAATATAAACAGGCAAAGAATCCTGATGATTCCATGCTTCATATTTTATAGAAATCCCGAATACGCTTGTAAACATATTTCTCGTTCTCCTTTTAACTCATTTACTTTCATTTTAACTTTAGTGATGTTAAAAGTTAAGTTTTTGAGTTATTTTGATTTTTCTAAAATTCTTTTCTCTCACACCCTGTATTTTCCCCTCCATCTTTTGTATATGTAAGAGGGTTTGTAGATTAGAGCAAGATCCACCCAGGTATTACCGTATCGCCATTTTATGGCTACGGCATACCTCCGGGTAAGTCTCTTGTTGGGGATTCCGATTCCCCATGCCCTCGTACAGACATCAAAGATATCTGTTGGCTCTCTATCAAAGATAGTCGCAGCACTTTATATAACCGGAAGGGACAGCCGGTTAAAAAGTGTAATCGCACATCCAAGATGTCTTATCAAAAAATGAAGGAGGACTATGGCACCAAAGAAGAAAGAAAAGAATCTCAAGAGGAGTAACATCATCACATTAAAATTAACGGATATTGAATTAGCAGTATTAAATGAAGCCGCATGACGTTACAGGACTTTCTCGTTCTGAATAATGTGAGAAAACTACTACTTGAAAAGCAAATTCAATCACCAAATTGAAGTTGTTGCAGACATGAACGATCTCAGAAAACTGGTCAGTGAATATGGAAAAATCGGATCGAATCTCAATCAGATCGCCAAGCATTTTAACAGCGGTGGCAGTCAGTCACGTGCTATAGAAAATGAAATCCATCAGTGCATCACGGACTTATTCCTATTGAGAAAAGAAGTACTGAAACTGGCAGGTGGTATGAATGGCAATCGTAAAACACATTAAAAGCAGAAATGCAAATTACTCGGCTGCTATCAATTACCTTCTGTTTGAACATGATGAAAAACCGGGAAAAAGATTGTAGATGAATCCGGTCGAAGCATCTTGCGAAAAGAGTTTTATATGGATGGACTGAACTGTGATCCGATGTCTTTTGACAAAGAATGCGAACTGACAAATGCTCATTTTCATAAGAATAAGAAACGTGAAGACATCAAAAGTCATCACTACATTATCAGCTACGATCCAGCCGATGTTACAGAAAACGGCCTTACCGGAAAGAGAGCACAGGCAATCAGTTTGGAACTTGCAAAGCAGATGTTTCCCGGATATCAGGCACTGGTAGTTACTCACACCGATGGCCACAATGAATCCGGAAATATCCATACTCACATCGTTATCAACAGTGTGCGAAAGACTGCAGTGGAAAGGCAGCTATATATGGATAAACCACATGAGGAAGCCGCCGGTTACAAGCATCGTTCCACTGATAAATTCATGAACGCTTTTAAGAAAACTGTCATGGATCGGTGCCAACAGGAAGGACTTCACCAGATAGATCTTCTTGCTCCGGCTGAGAGAAAAATTACTCAGAAAGAATATATGTCACAGAAACACGGCCAGCAAAAACTGGATGAGATCAATCAGAAAATTATTGAAGATGGTCTCAAACCAACATCCACCGTGTTCCTTACACAGAAAGAATATTTACGAAATGCGATTGATGAATGTGCTGCTACATCCAATAGTTTTGATGAATTCCAATCTAAACTTCTGGAACTATTTCAGATCTCTGTGATTGAGCATCGTGGCAGATACAGCTATCTTCATCCTGATCGACAGAAGCGGATTTCTGAACGTGCACTTGGAACACGATATGGAAAAGAACACCTGGAACAGACCTTCTTACGCAAGGATCCATTGGCCATTCTCTACGTCAGATCTCACCTTCGCCTGGTTGTAAATCTCCAGACAAATGTGAAAGCAATGCAGAGCCCGGCTTATGCTCATCGGGTAAAACTTTCTAACCTGCAGCAAATGGCAAATACCATTATCTATGTGCAGGAACATGGATTTGATACGCAGTCAGATTTGAAAAATACACTGCTTGCAGCAAAGCAGGAACTAAAAGAAATGCAGACACAGGTTGCTCAGCATCGGTCCGATCTAAGGATCCTCAACGATCAGATCCGTTATACCGGTCAGTACTATGCGAATAAGGAAGTTTATTCCCAGTTTTCAAAAGCTAAGTACAAAGGGAAGTACCGGAAAGAACATGCCAAGGAAATTCAGAAATATGAAGAAGCCAGAAATTGGCTGAGATCCTTTTATCAGGATGGAAAGATGACAAGCCTAAAAACCTTGACTTTACAAAAAGAAAAACTGCAACAGCAGATAGCTTCCGAAGAAGAAGCAATAAGCAGCTTGAAAGAAAAATTAAAAGATCTGGATACTGCCGATCAGAATGTTGATGCCATCCTTCAGATGCAGATTCCGGAACCAGTAAGATCAAAAACCAAGGATCTCGAACGATAACTATTACAAAACAAAGGAGGAACTATCACATGACACAAGAAGAATTTAATGTTGTATTTGAACTTCAGATGAGAAAGTGTGTCGATATTCTGGCACATAAAAAGAAAGAATATACCGGTGATAATATTGACCGTCTCAGTGCATTCAAGATTGCTGCCGCTTTACAGAACTGCGATCCAAAAGCAGCACTGGCCGGTATGATGTCGAAACATGTCGTATCCCTTTACGATATGTGTTATTCCACTCTGTTACATTTTGACATGGAACAGTGGGATGAAAAAATCACAGACTGCATCAATTATCTGATCCTTTTAAAAGCTCTGGTAAAGGAGGAACAGGCCTATGGATCACATTGAAACAGCTATCTTAAACTGCTATGGAATCCGGGAAGCAGAACAAAATATGGTCTTTGCTGCCAGGCTCACACAACACGGTCATACGATTCAGAGCATGGCAGATCTGATGGACCTTTACCATCAATCCTACAGTCAGAAGACCGTAGAAAACATTGCGGGGCTTCCACATCCAACCGTACAGAAATTCATGGTCATTACCGTGGCTGTTGTTGGTGCAAGCAGACGCTTCCTGGCACAGATCACAAGGCATCAGAACGAAGTAAAGTACATGAGTGCATCTCTGCAGTACAGCAATTATTCCGGTCACGCTGCATTTGCTATTCCATATGGGATCATGAAAGCAGATAAAGAAATCCAGGATATTTACAAAAAAAGCTGTCAGTCAGATCTGGACCACTATACAGAACTCTGTGCCTTAGGCATTGATCATGATTCAGCCGGATATGCCACACCTCAGGGACTTCGAAACGTACTGATCATCAGTGCAACGCCTTACCAGTGGAAGCATATGATCGGTCAGAGAACCTGCAGAAGAAATACGGATGAAACAAGGATTGTGATGCTACAGATCTGGCAGAGATTGTACAAATTAAGCCCGATTCTTTTTGCACCGGATCTGACCGGTCCATTCTGTCAGAGAGGAAGCTGTATGGAAAAACAGATGTCCTGCCAGAATCCTATTTCAAAACTTTGGATACCGTCAGATATCTTAAAAGCAGATTATCCATTGCTCATCAGAAGGGAGGTGAGCAGCCATAAAGATTAAACTGATTGACTTTGGTCTGAAAGCAGATCATTATCCCTTCCGGCCACATGAAAATGATGCCGGTGCTGATGTATTCATGCCTTATGATTGCGTATTAAAACCAGGTGAGGTTGCAAGAATTCCACTTGGATTTGGTCTCATCATCCCCGATGGATTTGCCGGATATGTCTTTCCACGAAGCAGCATGGCAGCAAAAGGACTGGTATGCGAACTTCCACCGATTGACTCCGGTTACCGTGGTGAGATCCATGCCATTATCAGCAACGTGAGCACATCTTCTCAGATCATTCATAAAGACACACGCGTCGGTCAGCTGGTGATCACACCGGTTGTGATTGCAGACTTTGTCCTGGATCTCGGTGAAGAACGAGGAACTGGGGCTTTTGGAAGCACAGGAGAATAATACTATGATTACATTTGGAAGAAAATTAAAACACTTAAGACAGAAAAATCATCTCACCCAGAAAGAACTTGGCATGGCTGTTGGATTTCCCGACAGCTGTGCTGATGTCCGGATTGCTCAGTATGAAAGCGATGTCCGAACACCAAAAGAGGATCTTATGAAAATCTTTGCATCAACACTCGGTGTTCCGGTTGAACTCTTTACTGTACCGGTACTCTCAGAACCTAGGGAATATGAGGCGGCGGAGTATTGGAGGTATGAGTTAGGGGCGGAACTAGATTAATTGTCATAATACTGATATGAGGCAACGGATTTTCCGCTGCCTCGCTTTTATCATTTTGAGGGTAATTGAAAATATCCTCCTGTGTTGAGCAATCCTCTTTATCCTTGAATACCTTACAGCTCCCGCCTTTCAGTTCGTACTTGCAAAAGTCAATCTGGCTTTCAATGCTGATACTGTCCTTTCGGTCTACTGACTGCCTTGCGTAAATACAATCTTCTCTGATAATGTCCATATTGGGCTCCTTTCCGTATGGAATTGAGCTACCAACCTTACAACTATATTATACCATCAGCAGCCCCGGACAACAATGTTGCGATTGATTAGCCGAAACCTGTTCCCCGTATTTGCTAATATACGTACGGGTATTTTTCGATTCTCTTTTTTCGTTTCTTCTTTTCCTCCGGGGAGAGTACCGGCGTCAGGTTTTCCAGCACAATGAGCTTGCCTTGAAAATAAACAGATTGCTTGTCGCTTTGGTATGTAACAGCTTGAACCATTGAAAACCTCCCTTTTCCAGTATAGGTTAATGCCGACCAGTCTCCCTCTTGTCCGAATGGGGAAACGTCAAAAAACGGCACCCCGGAAGGTGCCGCTCTTTGAGTTTTCCCCAGCTTCGGGCCAACATGGCCCGAAGTAAACTCGGAAATATAAAAATAGTGTGTAAACACACTCTCAACTCCCCTGCCCCTCATTCATGAGGGGTGGGTTTTTCTTTGTTCATTTTTATTGTAAAATTATTGCATGAGCAATATATTACAAAACATTTTTATTGATTATTATGAGCATATCCTTTACGAACTTCATCCTCGTCAAACTGAGATTGAAAATATCTCCAAGATGATTCATTGTGGTGATCCTTCTTATGGCGGTGCTTTCTTTGCATGCCCTGATTGTGGTGAATTGAAATTCGTTCCTTTCCGCTGTAAGTCTCGTTTTTTGTCCTTCCTGCGGAAACATGTATAATCAAAAACGTTCTTTTCACATGTCTTGTAAACTGGTCAACTGTGTTCATCGACATTGTGTCTTTACTATTCCTGAAGAACTGCGTATTTATTTCCTTAATGACAGATCTCTTTTAAATTGTCTCTTTCATTCTGTCAGAGATGTTGTTCTTCGTATGTTTCACAAACAAAACAAAGCTGAACTTTTCACCCCTGGATTTATTCTGGTTCTTCATACTTTCGGGCGTGACTTGAAATGGAATCCTCACATTCATGCTCTTATCTCTGAAGGTGGTGCTGGTAATCATACTGTCTGGCGTCCTTGCACACACTTTGATTTCCGTTTCCTTCGCAATTCCTTCCGAAAAAGTTCTTCTCGACCAGTTAACTAATAAGATTGGTAAATCTTTTTGTAAAGTTAAAAACGAAATGTATAGCAAACATGCCGAAGGATTCTATGTTCGTGCCAAGCCTAATCATTGTAAACCTGATGTTACTATTAAATACATCAGCAGATATCTTGGCAGACCTGTAATTGCAACTTCTCGTATTGATGCGTATGACGGGGATAATGTTACTTTTCATTACACCAGACACGAAGATAATCAGACTATCACCGAATGTATCCCTGCACTTGATTTCATAAAAAGACTAATTGTACATATCCCAGAAAAAACACTTCAAAATGCTTCGTTATTATGGTATCTATGCTAAACACCATAAACAGGAATCAAAACTTCACAAATGTATTTCATCTGAAAAGCACAGATACCTTTGTAAGTTTTATAACTGGCAGAACATGATTCTTCTGACTTTTGGATATGACCCTCTCAAATGTCCTAAATGTGGCAAATCCATGTTTGCGTTTGAAGTTTATTACAAAAAAACTGCACTATTTGAACAATACCGAAAGGTCATGGGATATGGATGAAGCCATACTCATAATATTTTCTCAATCGTCAAATAGTGCAGACCACACAAAACAAAAAATTTCATAATCAAAGTCATCGCGAAGTTAGAACCCAACCCTCGCTCTTTTGTTATGCCATTTTTTATTCATCATTCATTATACCCTATATTTTCAGATTTGAGAACTTTCCTATAAAGTAAAAAAGCGCCCAGACAGCAGAAAGCTACTCGAGCGCAAAAAATACGGTATTCAGTTACATTGTGACAATTTTCGCACCGGCTGCCAGACGGGGGCTGTTCGGTGGCTGGGCTTTTTTTGACAGCAGTGCAAATACAGTCTGAATTTGTCGGCGGACAAGTTCTTTCATGACGGCTGCCTCTTTCAGCCGTGAAAAGCTCTCATCGCTGATAATGTGTTCAATCCGGCAGGCGTCGGTCTCCGCAGTTTCAGGGTCAACGCCCGCTGCGATAAGCTGCTCAGTGAAAAAGCAATGGCGCTCGTAGATTTTTTCGGCAACTGCCCGGCCTACATCGGTCAGGTGCAGGAAATAGTCGCTGCCCATCGTGAGAAAGCCACCGTCCCGCAGGGTTGCTACTGCATGGCACACACTGGGCTTTGACACCTCCATGTGCCGGGCCACATCTACGGAGCGTACCATACCGAGTTTCTTTTGGAGAACAAGGATGGTTTCCAGGTAGTCCTCCCCGGACGCATGAAGTTTCATCAGTACCTTTTATGAATTAAACGCTTAACTTCCAATTTGCAGAAGCTGTCTGCAAATCGACCAGCCTATGATAGAGGCCATTTTCTTTCATAAGTTCTTCGTGAGTTCCGTTTTCGGCTACAATACCATCTGACAATACAACGATGTTATCGGCAGCTTCCACCGTCCTCATTCTGTGAGCGATTATAAGAACTGTCTTGCCTTTTACCAGCCTGGATATTGCGTTTTGAATTTCAGTTTCGTTATCTACATCAAGAGAAGCAGTAGCTTCATCCAGAAGAATAACAGGAGCGTCTTTCAAAAGAGCACGTGCGATAGAAAGGCGCTGTGCCTCACCACCAGATAGTGTTGAACCATTTTCTCCGATCACCGTCTGATAGCCGTCCGACAATTTTGAAATAAATTCATCACACTGCGCTGCTTTAGCTGCGGCAATCACTTCTTCATCCGTTGCGTCCTTTTTACCGACACGAATATTTTCCATGATGGTGTTATTAAACAGCACAACATCTTGAAAAACGATAGAGAAGTTTTTCATCAACATGGTTGAATTTAGCGGAGCAATATCGGTTCCGCCCAACAGTATTCTTCCTCCGTCCAGAGGATAAAATTTGGCTGCCAGTTTTGCGACTGTACTTTTGCCGCCGCCGGACGGGCCAACCAATGCAGTGACCTGTCCCTGTTTTGCAGTAAACGAAACATCCCTCAGTACCGGTTTGCCCTTTTCGTAAGAAAACTGGACATGATCGAATGTAATATCGTACCCGTTTGTATGAATATTCTTCTCGCCGGTTTCTTCCGGGTATTCCTCTATTTCTTTCAAGCGGTTCACCTGAAGCTGTACAGAAAACAGCTCTGCCATATTTGACATCGCCCCGGAAAGCGGATCGTACAGGCGGGAGGCAGCAATCAAAAACAGAATATAGGTAAACAGAGAGGTATCTCCACTTACCACAAGACTATTACCTACTACAATCACCGTTGCCAAACCGAGCCTTAAAAACATCTGGCCGGTTGTCAGCAGACTTGCCGTTGTCATTTCGGATGAAATCTGTGCTTTTTCCGCAGCATCCATCTTTGCGTCCAATTTGCGAAGATAATCTTCTTCCTGATTGCAAGCCTTTATATCCTGTACGGTTTCCAAACATTCCTGAATGCCTTCTGCAAGCTCCAGTCTTGCGTTCATGTGCTTTTTGCTGAGTTTTTCCTGCCATTTCCGTGACAGAATAACGATTGCAAATGAAATCGGAGCTACCCAAAGAAGAGCCAAACCCATTTGCCAGTTGAAAATCAGCAGGCCGATACAAACAATCCCCGTAGAGATAACTGCTCCAAAGAATTGTGGAACCGTATGAGAAAATGCGTGTTCAAAGTTTGCACAGTCGCCCATAATTGTGCTTGTCAGGTCAGCAAGATCACGCTGGTGGAAGAAGGTCAGCGGAAGGGTACGCAATTTTTCCGCAAGCCCGATACGCCGCCTTGCGCTTTCATCATACGTTCCGAGATATGTCGCGGTGTACTGGCAATAATGAAAAATAAAAACAACAGCTAAAATCACAATTCCAATCACAGTGTAAACGGCGGCACTGATCTCTGGCGCACTCGCTCCCAAAACAGGCGCAAGAAGCTGATTGAGGACGATAGCCAGAAGAATAACAGGAAACATAAGGCTGATATTGGCCAGCACCGAATAAACGATCCCTTTTAACAGGTCTTTTGCACCCTGATCGCTTAACGCATACTTCTTTTTTAACGCCTTAATCATGCTGCTCATCCTCCTTTCCGACCTTCCAGGCAATCGAGGTCTGGTAATCCTTCCACATAGAAGAATAAATACCATTTAAGGCTACCAATTCTTCATGCGTACCTCTTTCTGCAATCTGCCCCTCCTTGAACACCAGGATAAGGTCTGCGTCTTGTATCGTAGAGAGCCGGTGGGCAATCATCATAACCGTTTTGTTTTGGGTCAGCCGCTCAAAAGCGAGCTGTATCTGATGTTCATTTTCGGCATCTGCAAATGCTGTGGCTTCATCCAGTACAATAATAGGGGCGTCTTTTAAAATTGCCCTTGCAAGAGCAATCCTTTGATTTTCACCTCCTGAGAGATATGTGCCTCCTGTTCCAACGAGCGTATCAAGCCCATCCGGGAGGCGGTCAATAATATCTTTGCATTGTGCTTCATCAGCCGCTTTCAGGACTTCTTCCCTGGTAGCGTCCGGGCGGGCCGCCTTAATATTATTCATCAAGGTGTCCTTGAACAGACAGGCATTCTGAAACACGAAAGCAACTCTTTTCATCAGTTCCTGCTTCTCAATATTGCGTACATCCACGCCGCCAATCGTAACGGAACCTGACTGAACATCATAAAATCGGGGAATGAGGCTTGCCGCTGTACTTTTACCGCTGCCGGAGGCACCAACAAGCGCCACTGTTTTTCCTGTCGGAACCTCAAAGCTGATATGGTCTAAGGCCTTCTCTTTGGCCCCTGGATAGGCGAAGGAAACATCCGAAAACACAATCGAAGCATCTGCCGGGATCAGGGGATGTTCCGGCTCCTTCAAGGGCTTTTCCTGCAAAATTTCATCCACCCGGCTGACTGCACTTTTAGCCGCCATAAGCTGCTCGCTGGCAAACATGATACGGTTCATCATAGTTGCACAGACCGGAGTAAACAAACTGTAAAACAGAAAATCCAACACAACATTTTCATAAGCCGCCTGGCCGCTGACCCCGGACAAAATAAACATGGCGACTGGAATAAGTAAAACAAATGTGCCGTTCAGTGTTACTGTAAATCCAGTAAGAGGAATACGGCATTTTAAGGCATACCCGGAAGCAAATTTTTCGTATTCTTCTATTGCAGCGTGAAAATTTTTGAAGGAATAAATAGTTTGCTGAAATACTTTTACAACAGGAATACCGCGAATATATTCCACAGCTTCTTTATTCATCGTTTCCAGTGCAGTCATATACTTGCCCATAAACTGCGCATTATCTCCGCCCATCATCTGTTTGAGAAAGATGACACTGATTCCCATAGGTATCAGGCAGCAAATTCCCAGCCGCCAGTCAAAAAGGAAAATCAAAATAATAACGGCAACCGGCATAACTGCGGCTCCGGTCAGATCGGGAAGCTGATGGGCCAGAAATCCTTCTGTAAGCCCTGCATTATCATCAATGATGTTTCTGAGCCGTCCGCTTGCATTTTGGCTGAAATACCCCAACGGCAGCGTCACGATATGATGAATTGCAGATTTTCTCATATTGGTGGCTGTACGAAACGCCGCCAGATGAGTACAGTTCAGGGCGATAAAATAAATTAAAATGCTTGCCGCTGCAAACACAACCGCCATCCACGCATAATGGGCGCTCCCCGTTGCAAGAGATATATCCCCGGCAGCAAAAGCCTGGATTAAATCGCGGATGACGAGCCAAATGCAAACAAAAGGCAGCATAGATAAAATGGTACTGATTCCGGAGAGAACACATCCCAAAACAGTCAAAACATGGAATTTCCCTGCATATCCGAACATTCTGGACAGTTCTCCATTTTTTTGCTTCTCCATAAGCAAGTCTCCTTTCGCAATAATAGACGGGTTAGCATTTTATAACCCGTCTATTATCATAAAAATCATTCAGTTGTTTCTGCCACTCCATACAGAGTGTATCTATCCAATCGGACACATAATTCATTGACACATAAGGCAGGAGTATAAGCGGGACAAATTTTCCTGTAACGGAAATGTTTCTACATGACCTTCATCAACGAAATGCAGAACCCGATTGCAAGTCATAGCGGCAAATTCATAATCGTGGGTAATGATTAAAATGGTCTTTCCTTTTTGCGCCAGAGCTTTCAAATGCTCCGATATTCTCATCATATTTTTGAAATCAAGACCGCTGGTAGGCTCATCCAAAATCAAAACGGGGGTATCTATCCAATCCGATACTGCAAGAGTGAGTCGTTGTTTCTGCCCGCCGGAAAGAGTAGCGGGATGCCGTTCTTTCCATTCAAACAAGCCATATAGTTTTAGCAGATCATCGCGTTGCTCCTGGGTACTGCCTTTTCCGTTTAATAGCAGTTCTTCTTCTACGCTGTCCCCAAACAACTGGCAATCTGTATTTTGCATAACAAAGTAGGCAAAATTCTTCCGTTTGCCTTTAGATACCTTTGTCCCGTTATATATGACCTGACCCTCTTTTTCCTTTTGCATACCACAAAGAATATTCGACAAAGTAGTTTTTCCTATTCCGTTATGGCCTACAATCGCAATCAGATCACCAGCATACGCCTGAAAAGATACATCATGGAAAACCGGATGTTTGCGATAGGAAAACGCCAAATCCTTTACCTCCATCGTCATATCTTTTTCTTTTACAGAGGAAATATCTACTTCAATATGGTGCAAATCTGCCGCTCGTATTCCTATGGCTCGTCTTTTTTCTTCTGGAATAGAGCGCAGTTCTCCCGCCGTCCATTCTTCTTTTATGCTCCCGTTTTCCATATAGAGAAAACGGTCTGCAAGGTCAGTAAGATAATAAAGCCGGTGTTCAGCAACAATGATTGTGTGGCCTTCCGCTTTAAGTCCACCCATCAAATTTTTAAGCGCCTCAACGGAATACATATCCAAATTGGCCGAAGGTTCATCAAACACATAAATTTTCCGGGTCAACAGCATTGACGGAGGCCACCGCTATTTTCTGTTTTTCTCCGCTGGACATCGGATAAATTTCTTTCCCGCGCAGCATATTCTCCGTTAATACGTTTGATCGCACTTGAAACCCGTCCATCCAGTTCTTCATACGGAACGCCATAGTTTTCACACCCGAACGCAATTTCATCCTCTGTAATACTGGCAAAAAACTGGCTCTTTGGATCTTGAAAGATTGAACCTACTTTTTCCCGATTTCATACAGAGGATATTCCGATATGCTGCGTCCCAGCAGTGTGACTCGCCCTTTCAGCGTCCCTTCGTAAAATTGTTCAGCTAACCCGTTTATCAATCGTGTTAAAGTTGTCTTTCCGCAGCCGCTCCCTCCAGTCAGAACAAGGAACTCGCCCTTTTTTATATCGAGGCTGATATGATGGATACTTTCTGTTTCGGCTCCCGATATTCAAAAGATACATCTTCAAACTGGATAACGGATCGCCTTGCTTTATCATTTACCATTATGCACCGTCCTTTCCAGCACAAAATAGAGTGCGGTTACGCAAACAGCAACCACGCACATAATCCAATCTCTTTTTTGAAATTCTATCTTCCTGCGGCAGGTATGTTTTCCCGGATTGGAAATCCCCCTGCTTTCAGCAGAAGCTGCGAGTTCCTCAGCTATTCTGGATGAACGGAAAATAACAGGCGTAACAATATACTCCATTGCGTCCAGAGGATGTTTCCATGACAACAGCTTTCGCAGCCGAAGTGAGGCAAACACATCGGAAAATTCACTGCGCACAGTAGGGAAGAAACGCAGCATGAAGGTTACGGGCAGGGCAATTCCATCAGGAGCGTGGAATTTTTTTTAAAAACTGCTACAACTTCTCCCGGCGGCATACCAATCACGGGCTGCGCAGCCATAACCATCATCAAAATACGCAGCACCATGAACAGGAACATTTCCGGCATAAGAATGGTAATGCCCTGTCCTCTTGAAAGCAACCTCAACACGATAAAAATACCGCAGACGATCAAATATTTTATTGTCTGCCTGCCAAAGCCCTGAATAATCAGATACACGCTCAAAACGCCCAAAAGTGTGTATATCAAAATGTCGCTTGTGAGCACCGACACAAGCGACATAGTGAGAACTATGACAAGCAATTTGGTTCGAAAATCAAATTTCATGCTCATAGTTTATTTAATCGCGCCACTCTTTCTGAAGTGCTTCACAATCAGTTTGTTGCTAATCATGCAGCCAAGGACAGCCAGGATAGCGGTGACAGCCAGGCTCAAAAGGACGTACTTCGGATCGGTGTAATACTGGGTCTGAGCCTGAACCTGCTGCTCGCTGACGCCGGTGGCAAGAAATGCGTCTTTGAAAAACCAAATTTCTGACATACCATGTGCAGCGCGAACCAGTGCCGTGATTACCCACGAAATAGACACACGCTTAATGTCATGGTAGGCATCCTTTCCGCACATGGAAAGCTCTGCGATGATGCCGCCGCCCAAAAACCACGGAATCATAAATGGCCCCATCATCAATCCGGCGATAATCGCCCACATGATATTGTAGACAAGAGCGGGGCCATGCTTGCCGACTTTCATGCACATATAAACATAGAACGGTGCGAGGATAAGTGCCGCACCAGCGGCGTTAAAAATCATGGAATAGAACAGTGAAGCGCCGGTCAGGATCGAATAGACCATAAATACAACGAACATGACCGCACAGAAGATACCGATGATTGCCGCGTCTTTGACAGTGTACTTGTTACCTGTCGATTTTTCATTTTCCATTTGGAAATCCTCCTTTGTCTTGCAGAAAGTTAGCAACGTCTAACCCGCTATTCAAAAAACAGGCCAGCTTCAAGCGGTCTTTCTGCTTTTATCTGACAAAGGATATTCTAATACAGCTCAGATTTCTTCGCCACTCCATACGGACCCGCTTCTATCCAAACGGACACTCTTTCTGAATTCCGTTGGAGAGCTACCATACGTTTCTTTGAAGGCAGAAGTGAATTTATTCGGATTTTCATATCCGATTTTACTTGCAATCTCCGTTACTGACGACTCGGTTTCCAGCAACAATTTTTTGGCGACTTGAAGCCGATAGGTACGAAGATAAGAATAGACAGAGGTTCCATAGACGCCTCGAAAGCACTTTTTCAATGCTGTTGTAGAAATCTCGAATTTCTGGGAAAGCTGTTCAATCGTATGATGTGCTGTCAAGTCCTCCGTAATATAGGACGCTACTGCTTTAATCAATGCGACCTGATTTTGATTGAAATAATCCGTCTGTAAAACTTCTTCTGCCGTATTGAGATCACTTAAGAACAGAAGCAGTTCCAGCATTTTGACTTTCATGTATCCTGGTTTTCTTTTTTCCCGGACATGATAGAGTTCCGAAAAAATATGTTCAATAGACGGATTGGCCCGCATGATGCAGCAACGGTTTCCTTCGCAAATATATTTTTGTATGTAGTGCAAATCAATATTCAATAGCTCCATGATTTGCCGTACTTCCGGCAGCAATTCATCCAGATTGATGACGATAGAAATACCGTGATAGTGGTTCAGCGGAAAACACGAATTTGACTTTTTCTTCATCATGGAACTGATCGACAAATCGCCTTCCGCCATATAGCAGCAACTATTTTCACCAAAGCTACACTCAAAACGTCCTATCAGACAATGGTTAATCTCTATCATATTTTTAGCTGTGGCTTGATTTTGATTGCAATATCCCATGTGCATATCGTTATAGTAAAGCTCAATACCAGAAAAAACCTGATAGACTGTAATGCGTCCATGCCCTGTTTCATTTGACAGCCGAAAAATTTTACAGTCCTGCCGTAGTTCATCTTCTTCGAGAGAGCCGTATAACTTTGTCCCTTCAAATTCGTCTGGCAATTCAGACCGCAATAATACTTCAATCGTACCAGAGAGTGCTTGTTTTTCATAGGTCAGCACCACCCATTCCTCCTTTCGGTTCGTTATAACTAATCACTCTAAGTATAGGTGCGAATAATGGCAGTGTCAAATGGTTTTCTGACAAAAAGAAAAAGTTCTAAATATAAATAAACTCTTGACAAATCATTTCCTCCACCTGTGCTTTCAGCGTGTTCATCAGCCCCACCCAGCGTATGGGGTCATGGGCTTTCAGTTCCTCGGTGACGCCCGCTGCCTCCATCATCCGGGGCAGCATGGCGTCCATCCGTTCCTGCTCCGCCCGGTCAATCTCCAACAGGTGCGGGTACAGCTTTTCGCTTAAAATCAGGCTACTACAAAGACCGGCCGATGTTCTTTCGAGTATCATTGCTTTTATATAAATAAGACAGTTCTGGGGATTTTTCAGATATTCTATCCTTGGAATAGGGTGGTCTTAAATTCAATGATAACCGCGCTTTTTTAATCATATACGTTTCACTACCATCCTCCGAAGATCCTTTCAACCAGCAATCATCCGGATACTTCGCTGCAAAGCCTCGTAACCATTTCGGCAAGTTCTGATTGAAGGTATACACATCATAGAATCCATCATCTTCATTAGTCAGAATAATCGTTTCTTTTTCACACTTTAACCTTCGCATATTCTATCCACGCTTTCTTTCCATTTCCTGATCCAGGTACTTTGGTATCGGCTTTCCGGACCGGCGAGCAATGGCAATCTGTTTCTGATGCAGTCGTTTGATTACAGATCTTCGTTTCTTAGATTTTCCATCCTGTTGATTTCGGGAGGTCTGATTGTTGCTGCTAGCATCAGAGGTCTTTTCCTGATTCTTCTTCTGATTATTCACCAGACCGTCCACCATATCATAATTGGGCTTCGGTACCAGATTCTCTGCTTCGTTCATAAGTGCCGTTCTGGTAGAACTTCTGGTAATGTTCCAGACGGAGTTTGCAATCTTGTTTTAGCTGTTCGACCGGATTTAGCGGTACCTGCTGTTGGATGTAATCATGAATCTTTTGTTTTGTCTTTTCATCGAATTTCTTACATTCTTCGACAACCATTTTTCCATAAGCATCCAGGATAACACCCTGGGCCTGATCTCGGTATACCTGATGTTCCATCAAATAAAACTGTTTTCCATCAATAATGACGGTGTCTGTTGCAATCCAGTTCCCCTTTTTCCCATCAATCTGATAATTCTCAGTTTCCATAGTGATCAGTGCACCGGATGTGTTGATACGAATAAATCCGGCCAGATACTGTGGATAGTTCTCATCTACATAGTAGCAGCTGATTTCTCCATTCTTGTTCAATACGAGCACGTCACTGACTTCGCATTGATTTTTCGTCCGTTTCCAGATGTCAGCGACTTTTTCATTTTCCTGCATTTCATGAATCGAGATTAATCGGTAATTTTCGACAGTAATCGACACATTCTGCTGTCTTGCCTCTTGATATGGCAGATGCCACAGTGCTTTTCCTGCTGTCTGCTGATCTACTCGGTAGACTGCAAATTGATTAAGCTTCATAGGCATCATCCTCCAAGTTATTCAGATAATAATTCAGATCCAGAGAATAGTAGTATTTGTCTTCGATCTGCTGTAATTTTCCAACTGTAGAATTGATGATCTCAATTATTTCATCATTCTCAGGATCACTTTCTTCCTGTTCCAAAACTTCCAAAGCTTCTTTCAGTGTTTGGATTGTTTCTTCCTTTGTGTGCTGCTGGAAGATAGCAGTAATAGTCAGTTCGTTTTCTTCCAGGTTTACATTTCTCATAGGCTCATTTCCCCCCTTTTCTTTTTCGGTATTGGTTTCATCTGTATATTCAGCTCCTTCTCGTTTTTTTCTTCGCTTATATTTTTTTCGTTATCCACTTTCTTATTGGATTCCAGAGGATTTTCCACATTTGGATGTCTTTCTTCCAAGTATTTTTCCACACGACTGATTGCATTTTGCACATAAGAATTTTCTCTAAATCCAGGAATCGAATTCAAAAATTCTTTCTGTATTTTTCCTTCGATCATCAGACTCTGCATTCCTTCATAATCACTTCCGTCTTTCAGATCAAAGCCAACACATTTCAGTCCATGCATACGTTCTGATGGGATTTTCTCATAAGCTTCCAAGGCTTCTGGTAATGTCAGGTCATAATGTACTTCACCCATTACAGGAAATTCAGCACATTCAGCCGCATAAAAGCTGATACATGTAAGATCATTTTCATAATCCACATTTTCTATTTCCGGGACAATATCGAGTATTTTTTCTCTTTGTGCTGCAAAGTCTGGAAGTTCTTCATAACCAAATCGATCCACGTAATATGCCTGCATATCCCCACCACGGTTTGTAATGATAACATCACTGACCGACATAGAATGTGCTTTATAATCTGCCGGTGGATTATCGTTGAATACGGCATACAAATCATCCAGCTTTTCATTTTCATGTAATCTGCCAGAATAGACACACTTATAATTTGCTGCATCGATTGTAATGCCATCTTCTTTGACCATTGCCATATTCATAAATAAATGTTGTTTTCCCGGTGTGTCTTCATCCACATGATAAATCGCATAGCGGTCACCATTACCTCTGAACATTTCTTCCTCTAGGGTATAATCATACTTAAATGGGTACATAGTCCGATCAACTCTCTCCGAAATATCCGTCCCTTCTGTAATCGTGTCTTCCAGCCAGTTTTGGATATCTCCCCATGATTCAAACTGTAGATAGCCGGCAATTTCATGTGTCCCATCCGGTGCCAGTACAATATGTCCCGGTTCGCTTTCCCGATAATCATAGCGGTATCCGGCTGCTTCCAGTGCATCTACCAGAATGCCGTATTTTTCATGTAATTCTGTTTTCTGTTTTTCTTCAAGAATGATTTCCAGCTCTTCAGTAAGCTGATCGATCATTTCACCGGCTGTCTTGCGGATCACATCCATAGATGCTTTCATTTCTTTCATTTCCCGGCTGCTGCTCCAGCCTGCAATGTAAGGGAAACTGTAATCCGATGTATCCAAACCAAAGGAAGAGCACACACAGTAAGCAACAGATTCTGCTTCAACCTCTTTTGTCAGTCGGTCTTTTTCTACACCAAGGCTTTCCATGATCTCCCTGTCATGCAGTTTTGCATGGGCTGTTTCATGAATAGCAGTCTTTAAGGTCTGGCTTTCACTGAGTCCTTTTTTGATTACGATCTCCTTATCTGCATTGTGATAATATCCATTGGCATTGCCATCAATCTCATCGAATCGTATCGGCACTGGGGATATTTTCTGAATAGCCTGCATGAAAGAATCAAAATCCTGCACAGCTGCAGTCAATAATTCCGGTGCTAGTGTCTGGATTGGTTCCCCGGATGTCTGAGCAATATCAAAGACGGTAACTGATTTAAAATGTGGAACCGTAACTTCCACTTTTTCAGTCTTAGGTTTTCCATCGGTTCCCATGATCGGACGCTGATTTTCATCCAGGACCTCTTTTTCCTTCATTTTCTTATATGGTGCTGGTGCGATGATCGTAATTCCTTTTTCGCCTTTCATGACCTGTCTACCCATGGACTGCCAGTTTTTGTAGCTGGTAACAAGTGTGGCATCCGGTCGCTGCATAGCAATCAGCATTGTATTGTTAAAGGAATAATTGTGAAACTTTGCCATGGTTTTAAGAAATTCCTGATATCGGTTACTTGTAAAAAGTTCTTCCACACCGGATTCCAGTGACTGCATAATGCTGTCCATATCTTTTCCCTGGACCGGTAATGGAATTGTTGCTGTCTGCACCGTTGGAATATCTCTTACGGTATCTTTTTCTTTTGTATCTGTTACTTCTTCATAGGGTGCGATGGCTTCTGTCACCATTCCTTTAGTTAAATCAATGTCTTCAACACGAGTTGAAAAACGGATCCTGCTATCTGGAAATTCTCCTTTATCTCGAAAGGAATAGTAATTTCCATCCCGTCCTGTAATGATGTGATCAACCAAGGAAATCCCCATCAATTCACCTAATTCCTGCATTCTTGCTGTAGTCTGGATATCCGATGTAGATGGGGTCAGATTTCCTGACGGATGATTATGAATGAGCATCATTGAATGAGCATTAGAAAGAATTGCACTCTTAAATATTTCTCTTGGATTAATCAATGCTTCATTCAATGAACCTACAGATACGATATTCATATTGATTGGTGTTAAATCTGCCTGTAGATTAACAATACAAAAGAGTTCGCGATCCATCTGAGAAAGAAATTCATTCATAACACGAATGGCGGCATCCGGATTGTTCATTGGTTCTTTACTATAAAGTGGTGGCTGCTCCACCATACGAATTGCTACCTGCTCTAATTTATCTGCCATCAACAACACCTCCAATCGGCACATTTATAATAAATTCCTGATCATGTAACATCTCAATTTTGCTTCTTTCAAATTTTTCAAACGAAAATGTGTGTAATAATCGTTTTTTGATACTGGCTGTATCTTAAGCTTGTATTTGTTTAATGTTTTCTTTCGTCATAATCTTCTCCTTTTCAAAAATGCCCCACGACATTTCTTTATGCCGCAGGGCGTTTGCTCATTTAACGGTTTTCATGCTTGGTATTAAAGTTCCATATCATGTTTCTTTGTTTTCGGTTTCTTATCCGGCTGTTCTTTTCCGGCTTTCTCTGATTTTTGCAGCTTGCGCTTCTTTTTCTTTCTGACGTTCTGTGAATCTATCTGCCTTTTCAAAGACATGATCCTTTGTATCAAAGTGATATACATCATTGGTAAGACGTTCTGCAGGGGCTACCTGAGTGGCATTGACTTCTTTTACCATATCTCTTAACATTTCTGCATCCACTTGCCCGTCATCTGGCAAGACCAGCATTTCATGGATGGATGATGGCAAAATGAAGAAATCATTTCCCAGAAGTTCCCCATGTTATCCATGAATTCCGGATAAAAGATCACACCGGCACCATCAACTCTTTCTGTATTTGTAACAACAAAGAATGTCGGCATCTCACTTGATTCCTGCAATGTTTCCTGCAGCATTTCACGTTCATCCGGTGTCAGCATGAGAATATTTTTCTGATACATTTCATCTATCAATGCACCTATACTTGATACCTCCGGGACCATAACTCGCGGTGAACTTTTCATAGCATCTTCATGAAGCTGTTCTGCTGAGATTCCATACTGTTCAAGCAGATCATTCTTGATAAACATGGAACTTAATCCATTCTCATCCTTGTCTACTACCACATGATAGGTAATTGCGAGGTCTTCTTTCAGCTGGTGTGGAGCATTTTCGAGGACTTCCTTATTTGCTTCGGCTGATGATACACGGATAAACAGCTTGTCCTTCACGTCTTCATAATTTAAAATGGATTTCAGATCAACCTGTATCGGTGCCTCAATGACTATATCTGCAATCTTTCTGCATACAGTTTCCATTGTTACGCCAGGCTGTGCTTTATATGCTTCATACAGCTGATTAAGATTGATCGTCGGGGTAAGCATCTCACCTTCTTTTCTCACCATCAGTCCCGTATAGGCACGGTTCAGTTTCTGACACTCCATCGTTGATACTTCTGCATTCTCATAATCCTTTGGTAAAAAGAGTTTGATATTGTCCTTTACTTCATTTACAAATTCATTAAAATTCATTCTTCGTTTCCTCCTCTAATCTGTTTTCTTATTTCTTTTTGCTTTTGTTTTTTGGTTTCTTTTTGGGAAAGGATAAAGAAAAAATTTACCCTTCCGGTTTCATCTGTATCCATATGGAGATCTGCCTCAAAGTACATATTTTTCTTTCTGGAATACAGGTCTTTCACATGCACACTTCCGTTTTTCAGAAGTTCTGCAGCCATCTTTTTATCCATGGTTTTTTCCATGCTCTGCAGATAGCGGTTATCTTTCCAGAGCGCAAAGTGACAATCATGGTTGCTGCAATAGAAGTTGGCTTTGCTTTCATATACCAGACTTCCACATACCGGACAGGTTCCAATGCTTTCTCTGGTCTGAAATCTTCTTGTTTCTTCTTCGGAAATCGCATCGCATCCATTCAGCATCATGGTCAGCATGTTTTTGATCCCGGTCATAAACTGTTCCGGTGCAATCTCTCCATGCTCCATCAAGAGCAGCTGATTTTCCCATTCTGCAGTCATACTTGCAGATTTCAGAAAGTCTGGCAGGATCTCCACAAGGACTTTTCCATCATCTGTTGGAAGAATCTGTTTTCCTTTTCGGGTAGCATATTGGGAATAGATCAGTTTCTCGATGATACCGGCTCTTGTTGCCGGAGTTCCTAATCCTTTCTTTTCCGTATCTTCATCGAATTCCTTATTTCCAGCTGTTTCCATTGCCGCAAGGAGAGTATCTTCGCTGTATGGTTTTGGTGGCGATGTAAAATGTTCTGTCTTTTCTGCAGCTACAGCATAGAAAGTCTGTCCCTGGGTTACTTTCAGCATCCTTTCTTTCATTTCCTGATCCGGATCTACGATTGCCATGCGGTCCTTATTCTTGAAGCAGTTTTCAAAGAGTTTCCATCCATCCTGCAGAACAATCTTTCCTTTTGCTTTGAAGATTTCTCCCTGGCATTCCACTTCAATCTCTGTTTCTTGGTAAATGTGATCCTTACTCATTGCCATGACCGTATGGACTGCGATCAGGAAGAGAATCTTTTCTTCCCAGGATTTCAGTTCATCCAGATGGCTGGATGCAAGCTCCATCGTTGGGATGATTGCATGGTGATCTGTCACTTTGCTGTTATTCATGACTTTCTTCACATCTGGCTGCTCCGGCTGATCAAACGGACCTGTCAGCTGATATTTCTTATAAATCTGACGGACCACATTTCTTGCGGTCTGTTCCATATCTTCTGTCAGATACTGGCTGTCCGTTCTTGGATAAGTGATCAGTTTCTTTTCATACAAGCTCTGAGCGGTATCCAGTGTCTGTTTGGCTGTCATTCCGTAGATACGGTTTGCTTCTCTCTGCAGTGTGGTCAGATCATAAAGCTTTGGTGCTTTTACTTTCTTTTCTGTTTCTTTTACTGCGCTGATACTAGCTTCACTTCCCTGGCATCTGCTTCTTAACTGTTCTGCCTTATCCGGATCAAAGATTTTTGGCTTTATAGCCGGAATTCCATCACAATCGAGTTCCACATTGAAATACTTTTCTTTCTGGAAATTGCTGATCTGTCCGGCACGTTCCACCAACATGGCAAGTGTCGGTGTCTGAACCCTTCCAACTGTCAGCTTTTTGAAGTACTTTGTGGTGTAAGCTCTGGTTGCATTCATTCCTACCAGCCAGTCAGCCTGAGAACGGCATACAGCAGCTTCGGCCAGATGTCGGTATTCCTCCGCGGATCTCAGATGCTGCATTCCATCAAGGATTGCGGAATCTTCCAGAGAACTGATCCATAATCGTTTCACCGGCTTTTTACTTCCGGATAAGTCATAGACATGTTTGAAGATTAATTCTCCTTCACGTCCGGCATCACAGGCATTTACGACGTATTCAATTTCCGGACTGTTGAGCAGTCTTTTTAAGATATAGAACTGATCTTTCTTATCTTCTGAGACTGTAACTTTCCAGTCTTTCGGGATGATCGGGAGATCTTCATATCTCCACTGGTTAAATTTCTCATCGTAAGCATCCGGTGAAACATATTCGGCCAGATGTCCGAAGCACCAGCTGACCATACAGTCGGTTCCTTGTAAATATCCGTCTTCTCGTTCCTGGGCTCCAATCACTTCTGCGATTGCTCTTGATACACTTGGTTTTTCTGCAATTACTAAATACATGATGTATTACCTCCTTCATATAACGAAACGGAGAGAGCATGTTTTACAGCCCCCTCCGCTAAAAAAGTATATTTATTTTTCATTTTCTTCAAAATCTTCGTCTTCAGACTCTTCCTCATCCGGAACTTCTTCCAGTCCACCTGTTTCCAACCCTTCCGGCTGATCATCCTCGTCTTCCTCTTTCTTTGGCTTATAGATCTTGAAGTAGTAGTATGCTGCTACACCGCCGAGAGCCAGGATCAGGATTGTTGCCATTGCACCCATATTGGTTTTGGTAGATGCTGTTTTCTCCGGATCAACGGTAGCTTCCTTGTCTACATCCTCATTATTTGTTTCATCCAGCACAACCTTTGATGTATCTGGCTGTGGTGTTACGACAGTAGCAGTGCTGTCTTTATCCAGAAACTCGGACAGATCATTCTCATCAATCTGGGATAACATATAGACATTCTGTGATGTGGCACTACGGTCGATCACGATATAGAAAGTGTTATTATTCTTCGTTGTAACCGTAAGAAATTCCTTTGTGGAATCATCGGTAATGTCATCCTTAACTTCGCCATTTCCAGGTGTCGTAAATGCAGTTCCCTGGTCTGTTCCATCTTCTGGCAGCACCTCGTTTGTGTTTGTCGCCTCGTCCTTTTTCTCTTCTTTGTCTGTTGACTGTTCCGTCTGAGTTGTCTCTACTTTGGATGCCTCTGCTGATTCATCCACATAGGCAAATGCTGTGGTTGATGCTGTAAAAAGCATCATGACTCCCAACAGCAGTCCTGCCATTTTCTTATTCATTTTCTTCCATTTCACCATTCTGATATTCCTCCTTATTTTCTTCTGTGAATACAAAGGAGCCTGAACCTTCATCGTCAGACTCCCTGCTTACCTGAAATTTAACTTTTCCACTCTGGATACCATCCAAAAGATCATATAACTGATCATTATCCATCTTCATACCACGGATGCACCTGATCATCTCATTGTCCTCTTCCTGCTTTAATGCAGCCTGGACACCCCTAAGATATTGCTGCAGATCCGCAATCTTTTTCTCTGTCTTGGCAATCTCATCCAGATATTTTTTAATCTTTTTATTCAAACTTTCACCTCCCTTCGTTCACCCCTTTATGGCAGTCTTCCAAAGCACATGAAGTGTTGCTGCCAGTAGGATGTGCTGATATTTGAGTAATGGATCGGATCCCCACAATGGATCATCATATTGTTACCGACATAGATACCCACATGGCTTGCACCGGATGTGTTATACGTTCCCTGGAAGAAGATCAGATCTCCTGGTTTTGCTTCTTGCGGTGATACATAAGTACATACGCCTCTTAATCCATCTGCGGTCAATCGTCCATAGTTCCAGCCATTACCACAGTGGTTAATGACATAGGATACGAAACCTGAGCAGTCAAATCCGGACGGGGAGTAACCACCCCATACATAAGGTACTCCCAGATATTTTTCTGCTTCCCGGATCATCCGGGCAAATTCTTCATCCTGCATTGCTTCCGGTGGAATCTCATAACTCATTCCATTACCGCCTGATCCACTGGTCACATTGTTTACATCCCACAGATAATTTCTGTTTCCATAGGTCGTATTTAATGCATTGTAGATGATCAGCTGCTCCGCATTCAGATTGGCTCTTGCCACAGCATCAAAGCTTCCATTTGTCAGTGTCACATATAGAATCTTCTTAGTGCTTGTACTGGTAACCGTTACTTCCTGACTGCCATTGTCATCTGCGATATAGGCTTCCCAGGTCTGGTGTCCATGAGCAGAAGCGGCAGCATGGTTATCATAGTAAACGTCAAACTGCACACCATATCGTGCAAAGGCTCCGGTATCCTCAACTGTGTATTCCACACCATTCATTACTACCTTTGTTCCAATCGGCACAAACGGATTGGAAGCATCTACAGCAATGGTATGGTTTGCAGTTGGATATGCACCACTGGCAGTTGGACCTCCGGACCATACGCCACAACAGATTCGACAGTTACAATATCCGCTGGTCACTACCTGTCCTAATGATTCTCCGACTCGAACATTTCTGGTTTCTGTCACCGTTTCTGTTCGACCTTCTGTATTCAGATGATATTGTGCTTCAAAAAGAGATTGCAGCTCGTTTTCAACATCTGAGTACGTCCAGTCCCCATATTTTGCGGTAAGATACGAGATAAGATGGTATGGATTATGACCAATCTCAGCAATGTTGTACTGATACTCGTCATAATTCGGATGTCTTCGTTCCATCTCATTAATCTGCTGGTTCAAGGCACTTTCCAAAGCAGCATATCTGTTTTCGGCAGCATAGATATCCTCGTCTGAACTTGGATACGTTGTAATACCGATCACAGATCCAGCTCCCTCTATAGAGGCACTGAGCTCCCCAGAGATACTGAATGACTAGAAAAAGAGCGCAAAAATACCGATGCCTGCGAACATGGCACTTATGCCCGACAAGGAAAGCGAGGAAACTCATGGCTCGACAGGTTCTACAGCAAGACAAACGCGCGCTCATGCTCACGCAAACGCCCGGCAAGCTCATGATGTCGCTCAGCCTGCCTGCCATCGTC
>ENA-OQCU01000251-OQCU01000251.1-human-gut-metagenome-genome-assembly--contig:-NODE-251-length-27538-cov-4.296669_pt1 | contig 27538 bp, 26 predicted proteins | sample MGYA00242504_ERZ504590 | MGnify/ENA primary metagenome ERZ504590 (study PRJEB26092, sample SAMD00036318) | human gut metagenome | host: Homo sapiens | study: EMG produced TPA metagenomics assembly of... | reverse complement strand
GCATTAGCAGCCAGCGTTTTTCATTTCGGAGAGATTAAAATTCCCTGAATTAAAACAGTATCTTTGCGAGCAAGGAATTAATGTGAGTTATAACTCTGTTTTTAATTGCATCATAAATCTGTTTCCATTACCATCCCAGACAGGGTGAAAGACTGGCAAACGACCTTCAGGTCCTCATTCCACTCTGAATGACGATGCTGATGAAATTTTAAACAAGTTCTATACAACACCGATAATATAACAATAAAATATAGAAAAATGGATTTGAATTTCGAAAAAATGAACGGGTTGATCCCCGCCATCATACAAGACAACAGCACCAGCAAAGTACTGATGTTAGGGTTTATGAATGAAGAAGCATACCGAAAGACAGTGGAAACCGGTAAAGTAACCTTCTTCAGCCGTACCAAGAACCGTCTGTGGACAAAAGGTGAAGAAAGCGGGAATTTCCTGAATGTTGTTTCTATAAAAGAAGACTGTGACAAGGATACCCTGCTGATCAAAGTAAATCCGGCAGGTCCTGTATGTCACACCGGAACAGATACTTGCTGGGGAGAAGAAAACAAAGAAGACATCATGTTCCTGAAGGAATTACAAGATTTCATTGACAAACGTCACGAGGAAATGCCCGCAGGCTCTTACACCACCAGCCTGTTCGAATCCGGTATCAACAAAATGGCACAGAAAGTAGGCGAGGAAGCCGTGGAAACGGTTATCGAAGCTTGTAACGGAACCGACGAACGCCTCATCTACGAAGGAGCCGATCTGATATACCACATGATTGTACTGCTCACCTCAAAAGGCTATCGCATCGAAGACCTTGCCCGTGAATTGAAAGAACGTCATAGCGCTACGTGGAAAAAACACTAAAATGATGGACGAAGCTCTCATTCGATATAAAAACGTATATATCAACCAACAAGAATTAGGCGTATTGGAAGATGTAAACCTGGAACTGAACAAGGGTGAATTTGTTTACCTCATTGGAAAAGTCGGTTCCGGAAAAACCTCATTACTGAAAACAATTTACGGTGAGCTGGATATACAGTCAGGAGAAGCTGAGGTGTTAGGCTACAACATGACTAACATCAAGCGGAAGCATATTCCCGAACTGCGTCGCCGTTTAGGCATTGTCTTTCAAGATTTTCAGTTACTGACAGACCGCACCGTACACGCAAACCTCAGTTTTGTATTGCGCGCCACCGGATGGACAAACAAAGCAACCATCAAAGCACGCATTGAAGAAGTACTGGACCAAGTGGGAATGACCGGCAAAGGATACAAAATGCCCAACGAGCTATCGGGTGGCGAGCAACAACGCATTGTTATCGCCCGTGCCATCCTGAACCGGCCGGACATTATTCTGGCCGACGAGCCGACGGGTAACCTGGACACCGAAACAGGGCGCAAAATTGTAGAACTTCTGAAATCCATTTGTGCTACAGGCTCCGCCATCATGATGACCACCCATAATCTGCATCTCCTGTCGGAATATCCGGGAGTTGTCTACCGCTTTGAGAATCATCATATCAAAGAAGTAACTCACGAATACAGCCGGATGGAAAGAAGTCAAAATGAGACCGAAAAAGGAGAAAAACGACAGTTACACCCCAAGAAACGGCAGAATAAGTAGATGAATGATAAATATCATCGCTAAAATGCATGATTTTTGACAGTCTTATTGTATATTTGCACGCTAATTATCAATATAGGAACAATTAAAATACGAAACGAAAAATGAAAGTTTTAAAGTTTGGAGGTACTTCGGTAGGTTCTGCACAAAGAATGAAAGAAGTAGCCAAATTAATTACCGACGGTGAACAGAAGATTGTTGTACTTTCAGCCATGTCTGGAACAACAAACACGTTGGTTGAAATTTCGGATTATCTGTATAAGAAAAATCCCGAAGGTGCGAATGAAATCATTAACAGACTGGAGGCTAAATATAAACAGCATGTTAATGAACTTTATTCTACTGACGAGTATAAGCAGAAAACACAGGAATTTATAAAAGCACAGTTCGATTATATTCGTTCGTATACAAAAGATATTTTCACACTGTTCGAAGAAAAAGTAATCCTGGCACAAGGCGAATTGATCTCCACCAACATGGTTACCAACTATTTGCAGGAACAAGGGGTCAACGCCATCTTACTTCCGGCATTGGAATTCATGCGCACGGACAAGAACTCGGAGCCCGATCCTGTATATATCAAAGAAAAACTGGCCGCACAGCTGGAAATACATCCGGATGCTGAAATTTATATCACACAAGGTTTTATCTGCCGTAACGCCTATGGCGAGATAGATAATCTGCAACGTGGCGGAAGCGACTATACCGCATCACTGATCGGTGCCGCTGTAAACGCCTCCGAAATCCAGATATGGACAGATATTGACGGTATGCACGATAATGACCCGCGCATCGTAGACAAGACTTCTCCTGTACGTCACCTGCACTTCGAAGAAGCTGCCGAGTTGGCCTACTTTGGTGCGAAGATTCTGCACCCTACTTGCGTACAGCCTGCCAAATATGCCAATATTCCCGTCCGTCTGCTTAATACAATGGAACCTACAGCCCCGGGGACTTTGATTTCCAATGATACGGAAAAAGGCAAAATCAAGGCAGTTGCAGCCAAAGACAACATCACTGCCATCAAGATCAAATCAAGCCGTATGTTACTGGCCCACGGCTTCTTGCGCAAAGTATTCGAAATCTTCGAAAGCTATCAGACCTCTATCGACATGATCTGTACTTCAGAGGTCGGTGTTTCCGTATCCATTGATAACACCAAACATCTGAATGAAATTCTGGACGACTTGAAGAAATATGGTACAGTAACCGTAGATCAGGATATGTGTATCATCTGTGTAGTCGGTGACCTGGAATGGGAAAACGTAGGCTTTGAAGCCAAAGCGTTGGACGCCATGCGCGACATACCGGTACGTATGATTTCATTCGGCGGTAGCAACTACAATATTTCTTTCCTGATTCGTGAAGAAGACAAGAAGAAAGCATTGCAGTCATTAAGCGATCATTTATTCAACAATAAATAATTTCTACTGTAGGGGCGGATTGAATCCGCCCGAATACATCCCACTCTACAAAGTTGGTGTTTTCGGGCGAATTTAATTCGCCCTTGCTCATAAAAACAAAATACAATATGAAAGGAACATTCCCCGTAAACAAGTTCAGAGAGTTGGAAACTCCCTTCTACTATTACGATGTCAATGTGCTGCGAGAAACCTTGTCATGCATCAACAAAGAAGCAGGCAAATACAATAATTTCTGCGTGCATTACGCCGTGAAGGCCAATGCTAACCACAAAGTCCTGACAATTATCCGCGAAAGCGGTCTGGGAGCCGACTGTGTAAGTGGCGGAGAAATCCGCGCAGCCATTAAGGCCGGATTCCCGACAAACAAAATAGTCTATGCTGGTGTAGGCAAGACAGACTGGGAAATTAATCTGGGTCTGGATTATGATATTTTCTGCTTCAACGTAGAGTCCGTACCCGAACTGGAAATCATTAACGAACTGGCTGCCGCCAAAGGCAAAACAGCCCGTGTAGCTTTCCGTATCAATCCGAATGTAGGTGCGCATACCCATGCAAATATCACCACCGGACTAGCAGAGAACAAATTCGGGATCAGCATGGAAGATATGGACAAAGTGATTGATATGGCCGGAACATTGCCTCATGTAAAATTTGTAGGCTTACATTTCCACATCGGTTCTCAGATTCTGGATATGGGTGATTTTGTAGCCTTGTGCAACCGTGTAAACGAACTACAGGAAAAACTCTATGCCCGCCAAATCATAGTAGAACATATCAATGTAGGCGGCGGGTTAGGAATTGATTATGCACACCCCAACCGTCAAGCCATCCCCAACTTCACGGAATACTTTGCCACTTATCACAAGCATCTGAAACTGCGCCCCCAGCAGACTTTACATTTCGAACTGGGACGTGCCGTAGTAGGACAGTGCGGCAGCCTTATCAGCAAAGTGATTTATGTAAAGCAAGGAACCAACAAACAGTTTGCCATATTAGATGCCGGCATGACCGACTTGATTCGTCCTGCCCTCTATCAGGCATACCACAAAATAGAAAATATCACTTCGGAAGAACCTATGGAAACTTACGATGTGGTAGGCCCCATCTGCGAATCATCCGATGTATTCGGCAAGGCTATTGATTTGAACAAAGCACACCGTGGCGACCTTTTCGCTCTCCGTTCAGCAGGAGCATATGGTGAAATTATGGCATCGGCTTACAATTGTCGTGCATTGCCCAAAGGATATACCTCAGAAGAGTTAGTATAAACCAACTCCAACTGCCTGAATAAATAAGAAACAGCGCCGCTTTGATGCAAAGCGGCGCTGTTTCTTATTTATCTTCCGGAATGAAATCTTCTTTTATAAATTCATCATACACACGCCGTGGATGATCCGCTTTTGAAAATCCATTATTACCAAAATTCTGTTCACGGAACTTCTTTAGCTTTAAATTATCTTCCGCATACTCACGCAAAGTTTTCTGTTTGCCTCCTAATATGGAACTATCCAGCACCTCACATTCCAACAGATTTTCCTTCGGAGTAATTATTGGAAGGAGCTTCTGTTCCAAAAAACCGCGATAGGCCCCCACATACTCGCACCAGCACTCCCCCTTCACCTCATAAATACGATACGTGTACTTAGACAAAGCAGTTCTAATAAAAATTTCATTCCCCATCACCTCGGCCACGGCTTCTAAGTTATAAGCCAAGTCTTTAATCTTGATAATCTTCTTTCCTGACTCATCTTCCTTGATTTCCGTAGCCCAAAAGTCGGAATGCATAAGCTGATCAAGTATATTGATCAAACTTTCTTTAATCTCAAATTGTATTCTCATAATAATTGCCCGTTGGTCAGGACTTGTTACAGGTTTCAGTTAACTTCTTTAAATATAGCAATTATACTTGAAAAATATTCACGAAAACACACTTTTAACATTAAATTATAATTAAATCTGAACTTTTGAATAAATAAAGAATATTCATCCTGCTACAATTCAATTATTTGCTGTATTTTTGCACGTTTTTAAAACAGATCACACATGGAACCATTCACCATAGATATAATCTTACCAATAGCTTCGGGAGCCTTATTCACCACGCAGGCCGTTTACTATCTGGGGCTATATAACAAACTATACACTCACAGCAGAGAAACAGCATATGCCACTGATATAAATACCCAAAATCCTCCACTGTCTGTCATCATTGTGGCAAAAGACGCAGCCCACGAATTACAAGAAAACCTCCCATTTATTTTAGAGCAGGACTATCCGGAATTCGAAGTGATTGTGATTTACGACCGCCCGGCGGATGATTGTGACAATACGTTGAAATTACTGGAAGACAAATATCCCAATCTCTATCATACCTTTATCCCCGACAGTGCACGCTACATCAGCCACAAGAAACTGGGAATAACAATGGGAATTAAAGCCAGCCGCCATGAATGGCTGGTATTTACCGAACCCGATTGCCGTCCGCAAAGCAATCAATGGCTGAAACAGATGGCACGTAATTTCACACCTGCCACCGAAATCGTTTTAGGCTACAGCAACTACGAAAAAGTACCGGGATGGTTTAATAAGAAAATCACTTTCGACACGTTGCTGAATTCTATGCGTTATCTGGGTATGGCTGTTTCCGGACATCCCTACATGGGCACAGGACGGAATATGGCTTATCGGAAAACACTGTACTACAAGCAGAAGGGATTTGCCTCCCACCTGAATCTGCAACGTGGAGAAGATGATTTGTTCATCAATGAAACAGCCCGTGCACACAATACACGAGTTGAAGCCAGCCCTGAAAGTCTGATGCGAATCGCCATGCCTAAATATAAAAGAATATGGTGTGAAGAGAAAATAAGCTATGCGGCTACCAGCCGGTTATTTCATGGAACCGCCCGTTATCTCATGGGATTTGAGACTTGCAGCAGATTCTTGTTCTATACAGCCATCATCGCCACTATAACCATCAGTATTCTTCTCCACCAATGGACTATTGCAGGCATTGCCGTTTTGCTATGGTCAGCACGCTTCACGATGCAACTGATTGTTTTCAGAAAAACCGCCAAAGTTTTTGGCGAACGGAAGTTCTGTGCACTACTCCCCTTATTCGATTTTCTGCAACCTGCATGGAATGGGGTATTCAAATTACAACGTAAATTCAGACGGAAAAATGAGTTTATGAGAAAATAAAAAGAGAATGAAACCAACTATACATTTCTTAATTTAATAATACGAATTATGATCAGATTAAATGTTTTTATCCAAGTAAACGAGAGTAACCGCAATGCTGTCTTAGAAACAGCAAAGGAATTGGTAGCGCAATCTTTAAAACGACAAGGGTTGCATCGCTTATGATATCTTTGAGAGCGCGACACGGAAAGATGTCCTTATGATTTGCGAAACATGGAAAGATGCTGAGTCACTGGATGCACACGAAAAAAGCTGCACATTTTATAACCTTGGTTCCTAAAATTGCAAGAATTGGGGCAAGATGAAAATTAGAAAAAATTTGAATTCTAAATCCGGTTATCCATCTTGATCCGACAAAAACAAATCAGGGCTTGTTTATACAAACCCTGATTTGTTTTTATCCGCCAAGAAAGGTTATGCAAGAAACACTTTTCCACCAATGTAATCACTGCCTGAAAAAACAGAAGAGTATCACATTATCCAGCATAACAAATTGAAACCTTTTATCGCTTTATATTCTCTAACACACCCCAAACAGCCCCTTTTTTCATTGTTTTCACCCACCCATGCACATGCAATATTATTCGGTAAAACTATAAATGTAACAATTTAAAACCTTCGTTTTACAACGAAATATCACAAATATTGTTTGTTTTATATCATATTTCGCTTCAATAAGATTTAATATGTATATTATTTGCATATTAAAGACAATTATTCTACTTTTGCACCCGTTTTAAAAACAACAAAAAGTTTCAAATTGAAAGCATAAGTATGAAAATAATCTGGTCCATCCGTTCTTTCAACTTTACCAACATACCGTAAATGCGTTTGTCCAAAAGCGTGTTATAAGTAATATTGTAAAATCAGAAAAACAGTTGAATCTCATGTTTACTTTCATTTCTATAATGGCTGTCGGAGTCCTTATAGGCTATCCCTTACGCCACAAATCCCAAGTACGCAAGATCACTCCTCTCATCCATATCGTGGTCTGTCTGCTACTTTTCTTACTCGGTCTCTCTATTGGTCTTAACAGACTGATTATTGACAATCTTGGTTACTTCTGCGGCCAGGCAGCCGTCATCTCCTCATTAAGCATATTGGGCAGCATGATGGCCTCCCTTGCAGTATACCACATCTTTTTCAAAGGAAAGGGGGCAAGCGGTGAAAAGTAGTCTTGTAACTCTAGCCTTTTTCTTGTTTGGCTGCGTAGCCGGAGTCAGCTATGCGGTGGACTTCGACGTACACCAAACCTCTGTATATGTACTATATGTACTGATGCTGTTACTCGGCATTAATCTTGGAAGCAACCGCAACCTCAGGCAGTTTGTCTTATCCCTCAATTTCAGAACACTGCTTGTACCCCTTGCCACCGTAAGCGGCACTCTGCTGTTTTCCGCCATCGGAGGCTTTCTCTTGAGCCGCTGGAGTATTTTCGACTGCATGGCTGTCGGAAGCGGATTCTCCTATTATTCCGTTTCCTCCATCCTTATCACGCAGATCAAATCCCCCTCCATCGGTGTGCAGCTTGCTACCGAATTGGGGACCATCGCACTACTATCCAATATTTTCCGGGAAATGACCGCCTTGATAGGAGCTCCCCTTTTCCGCAAATATTTCGGTTATCTGGCGCCTATCTCGGCGGCGGGCATCGGTTCTTCCGACATTTCCCTGGCAGCCATCGCACGCTGCTCCGGACCGGAAGCCGTACCCGTGGCCATCGTCCACGGCATACTGATAAACATAAGCATGCCTTTCTTCGTTTCTTTCTTCTGCAAACTGTGAACTGAAGGAAGTGACATACTATACGTAACTTTACATTCTCTCTATAAAGAACCGGCCCTGTCACGAATTCGCAGCAGGGTTGGTTCTAACACATCCGCCCGACTAAAGCATTTCTTCCTAACAATTAGGTCTTTTCTTTCTATCAACTACTACAGACTTTCACAACAGACTGTACAGTCCATTACATCAGACCGTACAGTCCACTATAATGGACTATACGATTCACTGTAGGAGACTGTAGTACATTACCGCATAAAAAGACTTAATCATAAGGGAAAAAGACCTTAGCATTATAGGAAAAAAGGATTAATACCGGATATACGGAAAACGCAGAAAGAGAATCTTCTCATTCAAACCGAATAGATTTTGCCGGATGAATACGCGTCACCAGAAATGACGGCCCGACAAGCATCAGCACCGACACCAGCAAAGTACAGACATTCAGCAACAAATAAATCCAAATGTTGAATTCAACAGGAACACGATCTACATAATAAGTGGCAGGGTCCAGTTTGAAAAGATGAAATTGAGATTGAATAAAGCATAATGCCACCCCGATGATATTTCCCCATAGCATCCCCTGCCTATCAAGAATACAGAAAAACTGAGGAATATCTTACGGATAGCAAAATTATCAGCTCCCAATGCTTTCAGCACCCCGATCATATTGGTACGCTCCAGAATGATAATCAGCAAACCGGATATCATGGTGAATCCGGCCACCCCCGTCATGAGAAACAAGATAACCCACACATTCATATCCAGCAAATCCAGCCATGCAAATATCTGAGGATTGACTTCCTCCACCGTCTGAGTATAGTAAGTACCTCCGTATGCATCCACCTGCGTATCCACCCGTGCACGGATTTCCTCCTTCACCGGCTCCAACCGGCTATACTCATTCACTTCCAGTTCCATACCACTCACCTGCCCTTTCTGCCAGCCATTCAAACGGTTCACCGTATATAAGTCGGTTATCAGAAACAAATCATCGTATGCGGAAAAATTGGTCTGATAGATGCCGGCGACAGTAAGACGGCGGGCGCGCACATTATCCTCTATATAATAGGTATAGATTTTATCACCCAGTTTCAGATGAAGCTTGTCGGCAATAGTGCGGGACACCAATACCTTATTGGTAGAGGCAGTATCCGAGAAAACAGGAATTTCCCCTTCCTGCAAATGATTCTTTAAAAACCTCCAGTCGTATTCATGAGAAACACCTTTCAGTACCATTCCCTGAAAGCTGTCGTCTGTCATAATCATTCCCGGCTTGGTGGAATAGCGCTGCACGTGCTTCACTCCTTCCAGTGTTTTCAACAGATGGAGCAAACTGTCGTTGGCAACGATGGGAACCGTCTGATAAGATTGCTGGGAGTCGAAGTTAGTTATTACGATATCGGACCCCAAGCCTACCACCTTGTCGCGTACCTCATGTTTGAAACCGATCACCACCGCTACCGACACAATCATGACGGCCAGCCCGATGGCTATGCCCAGCATAGCAATGCGGACGGCAGGCTTGGACACCTCTTTTCCACCCTCATTGCTGCGATAGATGCGTCTGGCAATAAAGAGCTTCCAGTCCATATCAGTCTTCTACCCTTCCGGGATATGCTTCCAATGCCTTACGCAGTACGAACAACGCACGGACCAAATCCTCTTTCTTCAACACGTAGGCAATACGCACCTCATTACGGCCTGCACCGGGAGTGGTATAGAATCCGGCAGCCGGAGCCATCATGACCGTCTCGCCTTCATAGTTGAATTCCGACAGACACCATGCACAGAACTTCTCGCTGTCGTCCACCGGTAATTTGGCAACCGTATAGAATGCACCCATCGGTATAGGTGAATAAACACCCGGAATACGGTTCAGCCCGTCAATCAAGCACTTACGGCGCTCCACGTATTCGTCATACGTCTCGCGTGTGTACTCTTCGGGGGCATCCAATGAAGCTTCGGCAGCAATCTGACCGATCAAAGGAGGACTCAGACGTGCCTGGCAGAATTTCATGACGGCATTTCTCACTTCCTTATTCTTGGTAATCAACGCACCGATACGGATGCCGCATTCGGAATAACGCTTGGACACCGAGTCAATCAGCACCACATTTTCTTCAATGCCTTCCAAGTGACAGGCAGAAATATAAGGAGAACCGGTATAAATAAACTCGCGGTACACTTCATCCGAGAACAGGTAAAGATCATACTTCTTCACCATGTCACGAATCTGGTTCATCTCGCGGCGGGTATACAAATAGCCGGTCGGATTATTCGGTTACAGATCAGAATAGCTTTTGTGCGTTCGTTTATCAACTCCTCGAACTTCTCCACTTTCGGCAGGGAGAACCCTTCCTCAATGGTAGTCGTCACCGTGCGGATCACGGCACCCGCCGAAATGGCAAACGCCATATAATTGGCATAGGCAGGTTCCGGCACAATGATCTCATCTCCCGGATTCAAACAACTTAGAAAAGCAAACAGCACCGCTTCCGAACCTCCGGTAGTGATGATGATATCATCGGCAGACAAGTTGATGTCATATTTCTTATAATAACCCACCAGCTTCTCGCGATAGCTGCGGTATCCCTGGCTGGGACTATATTCCAAAACGGTACGGTCAATATTACGAATCGCATCAAGGGCCGCTCGCGGAGTAGGCAGGTCGGGCTGACCGATATTCAGGTGATACACATGAATTCCTCTCTGTTTTGCAGCATCGGCCAGCGGTGCCAATTTGCGAATTGGCGATGCGGGCATCTCGTTTCCTCTGATGGATATTATTGGCATAATGTTATAAAAATTATTTAATCGAAGTGCAAAGATAGACTTTCGCAACCAACCGAGCAAACAATTAATTAAGAATTTAAATCTTTGTTATCTTAATGCGCATTTTTTAGGGTTATTGAAAAAAAAACATGTAAGTTTGTTCCAGTAAAACAAAGCAAAATATCAAATGAATCTATACCTGATAACCTTCCAGTCCTCCTTGAACAGAATTGAATCTGTATATGATTGCCATAAAGATTTATTTGTGGAAATCGAGAAGTTTTTCACGCTTCATCTGGTACCTTATACAGAGGCTGCAAGTATTCCGGCAGATGCCTACCGGATGGCTTTCATCGCTTCGGGCGGGGTAGAAAAAATGGTCACCCAACACTTCGAACTACTTCCCTATCCTATCCATCTGCTGACCGACGGACAACAGAACTCACTGGCTGCTTCCCTGGAAATAGCTACATGGATACGCAGCAAAGGAATGAAAGTACATATTATTCATGGCACTATCCCCAATATGGTGAGACAACTGATAGATCATCACAAGGCTTTCGCCGCCCAGCGCGAGGTAAGAGGAAAACGAATCGGAGTTGTGGGATATTCTTCTCCGTGGCTGGTGGCCAGCAATGTAGATTACCTGCTTGCCAGACGCCGCTGGGGAATAGAGTTCATTGATATCCCCATGGAGGAAGTGTATTGTCTGTTTTATCAGATAAAGGATGATGATATAGGATATGAGGCGTCCGTATTTGCCAACCGTGCCATTGCCTGCCGGGAAGGGACTCCGGAAGATTTGCTGAAAGCCATGCGTCTTTATCAGGCCGTGAAAATAATCTGCGAAAAGAAAAAGCTGGATGCGGTAACCCTCTCCTGCTTCTCGTTGATTGAGAAATTAGGAACTACCGGATGTCTGGCACTTGCCCTGCTGAATGATGAAGGCATCCCGGCCGGATGTGAAGGAGACTTGCAATCCATCTTTACTCTGCTCATCGCCAAGACACTGACCGGCCAGGCAGGATTCATGGCGAATCCGGCATTCATCAACGATGACCTGAACGAAATAGTGATGGCTCACTGTACGATTGCCACCAAAATGGTGGATCAGTTTATCATCCGGAATCATTTTGAAACGGAAACCGGGATAGCCATACAGGGTATTCTGCATCCGGGAGGCATCACGATGATAAAATGCGCGGGAGAGTGTCTGGACGAGTATTTCGTTTCCACAGGCCAACTGATAGAAAACACCAACTACATCAATGCCTGCCGCACCCAGGCAAGAATCAATCTGGACAAACCCGTAGACTATTTTATGCGTAATCCTTTGGGTAACCATCACATCATATTAATGGGCGATCATGAAAAAGTGATTCACGAATTCATGCAATTGAACAGCTGCAAACTAGTGGAATAAGGAAAGCATGAAGAAATTAAGTAAAATGGGAGACGAAGATTAAATAAATTGTATCTTTGTATCCAATTTAATATTCAATAAAACAATAAACTTTTATGATGCATACTTGGTTTGAATGTAAGATACGTTACGAAAAAGTCATGGAAAACGGCATGAACAAGAAAGTAACGGAACCCTATTTGGTTGACGCGCTGAGCTTTACTGAAGCAGAAGCCCGTATTATTGAAGAAATCACTCCGTATATCAGCGGTGAGTTCACTGTTTCGGACATCAAACGCGCCAACTACAGCGAACTGTTCCCCTCTGAAGAAGATGCAGCCGACCGCTGGTTTAAGTGCAAGCTGTTCTTCATTACGCTGGACGAAAAAAGCGGAGCAGAGAAAAAGACCTCCACTACCGTACTGGTACAAGCTTCCGACCTGCGCGACGCTGTAAAGAAACTGGACGAAGGAATGAAAGGTACAATGGCAGACTACGTGATTGCATCCGTAGCCGAAACCGCCATCATGGATGTTTACCCATACGAAGCCGAACCGGATGTGAAACCTGAATTTCCGGATGCCGGAAAAACCGAATAAAGCCTGATAAAAAAATAGAAAGTATAACAGATAATGAGCATTCAAGCAAATTTAAAAGAAGTTCTTTCCGAACTGCCTGCGGGTGTCCGCCTGGTAGCCGTATCCAAATTCCATCCCAACGAGGCGTTGGAAGAAGCGTATGCTGTCGGCCAGCGTATTTTCGGTGAGAGCCACGTGCAGGAAATGACTCAGAAATATGAAACCCTGCCCAAAGACATTGAATGGCATTTCATCGGCCACCTGCAAACAAACAAAGTCAAATACATGGCCCCTTATGTAGCTATGATACATGCCATAGACTCGTATAAATTGTTGGTTGAAGTCAATAAACAAGCTTCCAAAGTCCATCGCGTCATCCCTTGTTTATTGCAGATACATATCGCCCAAGAGGAAACGAAGTTCGGTTTCTCTTTTGACGAATGCAGGGAAATGCTGGATACAGGCGGATGGAAGGATTTGAAAAATGTCCGCTTATCAGGAGTGATGGGTATGGCGACCAATGTGGATGACGACGAACAAATCAAAAGAGAATTTTGTTCCTTAAATACATTCTTCAAAGAAATAAAGCAGAACTATTTTTCTGATTCAGAATACTTTAAAGAAATTTCCATGGGTATGTCACACGATTATCCGCTGGCAGTGGAAGCCGGAAGTACACTAGTCAGGGTAGGAAGCAAAATCTTTGGAGAACGAAACTATTAAAACTACTATTTATATGACTCAATTAAAAACCACTTTTGCCGGGTTGTCACTGCGCAATCCTATAATCATCAGCAGTTCCAGCCTTACAAACAGCGCTGAAAAGAACAAGAAACTGGAGCTGGCAGGCGCCGGAGCCATTGTTTTGAAATCAGTTTTCGAAGAGCAGATCATGATGGAAGCACATCACATGGCTACTTATGGCTCTCCCGAAGGAGATGACTACTTGAGCACATATGTACGCTCTCATGCATTGAACGAATATATTTCATTGATTGAACAGACTAAAAAGCTTTGCACCATTCCTGTCATTGCCAGCATCAACTGCTTCAGCAACTCAGAATGGACAGACTTTGCCCGTACCGTGGAAGCAGCAGGAGCCGACGCACTGGAAATCAACATCCTTTCCTTGCAGACCGAAAAAGAATATCAATACGGTTCTTTCGAACAGCGTCATATCGATATCGTAAGCAGTATCAAGAAACAGATTTCCATCCCCGTCATTGTGAAACTGGGCAGCAATCTGACCAACCCCATCGCACTGATCAACCAGCTTTATGCCAACGGAGCCAATGCTGTGGTATTGTTCAACCGATTCTACCAGCCGGATATCAATATCGACACCATGACATATTCTGCAGGCGATGTATTCAGTACTCCTGCCGACTTGTCCAACGGACTGCGCTGGACTGCTATCGCTTCGGCACAAGTTCCTCAGACGGACTATGCCATTTCGGGCGGTGTGCACGATGGAAAAGCGATAGTCAAAGCAATTCTGGCAGGCGCTTCGGCTGTAGAACTGTGCAGTGTCATCTACCAAAGAGGCAATCAGGTCATTGCAGATATGACAAATGAAATGACCCAATGGATGAACCGGCAAGGCTACAAGGACATCAGCGAATTCAAGAGCTCGATGAACGCACTGTCTACCGGAGCCAGCAATCCGTTTGAACGTACACAGTTCATGAAGTATTTCAGCAGTAAAGAATGAAAAATAGTGGTTAGTGATTAATTGGTTGGTTAGTGGTTCATATCCATGCGGTATCACAGCACAGCCCATTAACTACTAATCACTAACCACTATTTTTTCCCTCTGTTTAATTTGTATGCTCCAAAGAAAGTCTTATATTTGCACATTTGATTAAAGTTTGTGCAAAATATAAACAAAAGAGTATATACAATGGAGCAGAGTTTTATTGCCTTCCTGGAAGACAGCATAAAGAAAAACTGGGATTTAGATGCCCTTACAGATTATAAAGGTGCCACATTACAATATAAAGATGTAGCCCGCAAAATAGAAAAGCTACACATCATCTTCGAATTAAGCGGCATCAAGCAAGGAGACAAGATAGCTGTCTGTGGCCGCAACAGTTCTCATTGGGGAGTTACTTTCCTGGCTGCCGTTACATACGGGGCAGTGATTGTTCCCATTCTTCACGAATTCAAATCGGACAACATTCATAATATAGTCAATCACTCGGAAGCACGCCTGCTGATGGTGGGCGATATGGTATGGGAGAATCTGAATGAAAATGCCATGCCGTTGTTAGAAGGGGTTATCCTGATGAATGACTATACCCTGCTAGTTTCCCGCAGTTCCAAATTGGACTATGCACGCGATCATCTGAACGAACTGTTCGGAAAGAAATATCCGCGCAATTTCCGCCGGGAACATGTCAGCTACCGCCGGGATACACCGGAAGAACTGGCTGTGATCAACTATACTTCCGGCACGACCAGTTATTCCAAAGGAGTGATGATTCCTTACCGCGCATTGTGGTCGAATACCCAGTTCGCTTTTGATGTCTTGAAAATGAATCCGGGTGACAAGCTGGTTTCCATGCTCCCTATGGCACACATGTACGGACTGGCTTTCGAGTTCCTTTATGAATTCTGTGTGGGATGCCATATTTATTTCCTGACCCGTACCCCCAGTCCGAAAATCATCTTCCAAGCCTTTTCCGAAGTGAAACCCAATCTGGTAGTAGCCGTTCCATTGATTATCGAAAAAATCATCAAGAAGAATGTACTGCCCAAACTGGAAACCCCGGCTATGAAGATTTTACTGAAAGTTCCTATCATCAATGATAAAATCAAAGCCACAGTCCGCGAACAGATGATAAATGCCTTCGGAGGTAATTTCTACGAAATTATTGTAGGAGGTGCCGCCTTCAATCAAGAAATAGAGCAGTTCCTGAAAAGTATAGATTTCCCCTATACCGTGGGATATGGCATGACTGAGTGTGCTCCGATTATCTGTTATGAAGATTGGAAATATTTCAAGCCGGGTTCCTGCGGAAAGGCGGCTCCTCGTATGGAAGTCAAAATATTGAGCCCCGACCCTGAGAATATAGTAGGTGAGATAGTATGCAAAGGACCTAATGTAATGTTAGGCTATTACAAGAATCCCGAAGCTACCGCCGAGGTGATAGACAAGGACGGCTGGTTGCATACCGGTGACCTGGGTGTTATGGATGCGGAAGGCAACGTTACCATCAAGGGACGCAGCAAAAACATGCTGTTGGGTCCATCGGGACAGAATATTTATCCGGAAGAGATTGAAGATAAATTGAATAACATGCCGTTCGTTTCAGAAAGCATTATCATACAGCAGGCAGACAGCAAACTGGCGGCTTTGGTTTATCCCGATTTCGACGATGCCTTTGCTCATGGGCTGGATAATGACGCGATAGCACAGGCTATGGAAGAGAACCGTATCAACTTGAATACAGAACTTCCTGCATATTCACAAATAGCCCGTGTAAAAATCTATCCGGAAGAATTCGAGAAAACTCCTAAAAAGAGTATCAAACGTTTCTTATATCAGGAAGTAAAATAACACCTGGCAGAAAAAGAACCTGCCTGCAACATATATAATGTATAAGTCTGAAGATTATAGATGTTGCAGGCTATACATTATAGATGTTACAGGTTATACATCCGCATATATGGACACCTGGATCATGATACGTGAAAGGAGACAAAACAAAACATAATTTTACTCTTGCCCCTCGATCAATTCTCCCCATAATTCCCCCTTATATCTACATTTTTATTACATTTGCACCCAAGAAACTAAAAATGTATGAAAATGAATATGCGTATAGCAGCAATACTCCTTTTAGGATATTGTGCAGGTATGTCAACTCCTGCTTTTGCCCAGAAAAAGGACAAGCTTAAAAAAGGCCCCAACATCTCCTTGAACATTTCCGCGAAGAAAGACAGTGTCAAAACCACTTATCTGAATATCGGTCTGCTTACAAATATCTATCAACTGAAAGGAATCGGTATCAACGCTGTATCCAGTGTTGTACAAAACGATATGACGGGTTTCCAAATCTCCGGCCTTGCCAGCATTACCGGACGCCACGCCTCCGGTTTCCAACTGGGAGGTATTGCCAATGTAGCCGGAGGCAATGCCAATGGCATCATGCTCAGCGGACTGATGAATGTTGCCGGAGGGAAAGCCAACGGTATCCAAATTTCCGGATTAGGCAACATTGCCGGAAACATATCAAGAGGAGTTACCATCGGCGGTCTGATGAATCTGGCCGGCAACAAAGCCCAAGGAGTTCAGATAGCCGGCTTGGCCAACATTGCCGGAAAATCACAAAATGGCGTCGCTATCGGCGGACTGATGAACGTATCTGCCGAGAAACTGAACGGAGCACAAGTTTCCACCCTGCTCAATATCAGTGGCGGAGAAGCCAAAGGCGCTCAAGTCTCAGCCATTGGTAATGTAGGTGTAAACGTGAATGGTATGCAATTCTCCGCCATCAGCAATATCGCTGCCGGAGAAATCAGAGGCTTGCAGCTTTGCGGTGCGGTAAATATCGCCGTCAAGACGGAAAATGCCCTGCAATTCTCAGGACTGACCAATGTTTGCCAAGGCAAGTTACGCGGTGTGCAGTTCGCTCCCGGCAACTACGCCGGAGAAGTAAGCGGCGCGCAAATCGGTTTACTCAACCTGTGTGGCGGGAATGTAAAAGGAATACAAATAGGAATCATCAACCATAGCAAGGATACTACCGCCCATAAACTAGGTTTGGTGAATATCACTCCCAAAACCCGTATCCAGATGATGCTGTTTGCAGGTAACACCAGCAAACTGAATGCTGCCGTGCGTTTTAAAAACCGCCGGAGTTATACCATGCTGGGTATCGGTACACACTATCTGGATTTGAATGACAAATTTTCGGGCTGTGTGTTCTACCGTGCCGGTCTTTACTATCCCATCGCCTCCAAACTGGAACTAAGTGGCGACTTAGGTTATTTCCATATAGAAAACTTTGAAAATGAAGATGCGGAAACACCGGAACGCATGTATTCATTGCAAGCCCGTATCAATCTGGAATATAAATTCAAATCCAGAATCAGTTTCTTTGCATCGGGTGGTTACGGCATGACGCGCTACTATGATAAAAATAAGTTCTACGAAAAAAAACCTATTTTCGAAGCAGGTGTTATCTTGTTTTAAGCAGCCCCGTCACCCTAGTATAAACTAATCCATACAGTATGAAACTACAGCATATCGCATTAGTCTGCCTGCTGGCATTAAGTGCCGGGAACGTCACAGCCCAGATGCTCCACCGCCCCGATTCCATGTATACATTCACCGATCCTCGCCTGCAAAAAAAACACCCTTGGCGTGCCGCCGCCGAAACTTTCGGAATGAATGTCGGAGTATGGGCATTCGACCGTTATGTAATGAACGAAGACTTTGCCAAAATCAGTATCGGCAGCATACGACGCAATATCAAGCATGGTTTTGTATGGGATAACGACCAATTCTCCACCAACCTGTTCGCCCACCCCTATCACGGAAATCTTTATTTCAATGCAGCACGCAGCAACGGACTTACCTTTTGGGAATCGGCTCCATACGCCTTTGCTGGTAGTTTGATGTGGGAAATAGCCGCAGAAGTGGAGCCGCCCGCCATCAATGACCTGATGGCAACCACCCTAGGCGGCATCGCCTTGGGAGAAGTAACGCACCGTATGTCTTCTTTGGTACTGGACGACTCCAAGCGTGGTTTCTCACGTTTCACCCGCGAGTTTTTGGGAACCTTGATCTGCCCCATGCGGGGATTGAACCGAATGATAACCGGCGAGATGTGGAAAGTAAAACGCTCTCATTACAAATACCACGATTACGACCGCATTCCGGTACACTTTTCCATAGGTGCCGGTGACCGTTATCTGGCCGATGACAATTACCTGTTCCGTGGAGAGCACAATCCCTACCTTGAATTCCGGGTACAATACGGAGATGCCTTCGATAAAGTGAATGACGGCCCATACGATTACTTCACCGCGCGGGCCACCTTCGGTCTTTCCGGGAACCAGCCTCTTATCAGCCAGATCAACCTGATGGGCAAACTATGGGGTGTTCCCCTGAAAACCACTACCGGCATGGAAATGATGTTCGGTATCTTCCAGCACTTCAACTATTTTGATTCCGAGGAAGTGATTGACGGATCGGGGCGTATCCCTTACAAGATTTCGGAAGCTGCCAGTGTGGGACCGGGTATGATTTATAAATTCCCCCGAATGAACAGCCTGGTAAATTTGGAACAGCGTGTGTTCCTGAGTGCCATCCTGCTGGGTGGAAGCCTTACCGACTATTACAACGTAATAGACCGCAATTACAATATGGGAAGCGGATACAGCATAAAGAACAACACCATTCTGGACTTCGGCCGTTACGGCATGTTCGCACTGAATATGCATCTTTACCAGATTTTTACCTGGAAAGGATACGAACACAAGGATTTGGAAACAATAGATCCGCTCTATCTGAATGCGCAGGGAGACAAAGGAAATGTAATGCTCGCTGTAGTGAATCCGATTATCGAGCTGAATCTAAGCTCCCACTTCAAAGCCAATATGGAAGTGTCCTATTACTACCGCCACACACATTATTCCTACCATGAGGACATAAAATATAAGACCTTTGAAACCCGGCTAGGATTGATTTATCAATTCTAAAGCAAGGAAGAACGGACACGGCTCAAGGTTTCGGGAGTCATCTGTAATAAGGAAGCGATGTACACAAGAGGCGCACGCTTCAATATTTCGGGATGAAGCTGCAACAATCTGTTATAACGTTCATGAGCCGGTTCAAAACGAAGCGCGTCCGCCTTCACCTGTGACTCTATCAAAGAATGTTCGATAAAACCGCGATAAAGACGTTCGATATCGTGATATTGATCTATCAATTTCTCCACTTCCACACGGGGTAACTCCCATACCACGGAGGCTTCCAAAGTTTCCACCATCAAGCGGGTGGGCTCCTGTTTAAATAACTCTCTATGCAAATAATCATTCCGTTCTCATAACCGATATGCTCAGTCAGATCTTTATCATATTTATAATAAAATTGTCTGAGCATTCCTTTTTCTATAAACAACATCGATTTACAAACCTCACCGGCCTGCAAAACAATCTCCCCTTTACGATATTTTCTACAAACTAAGATTTCGGCTAATGCGTGAACACTTTCTCTACTGAGAGGATGGTTAACTTCTGCTATCCTTCTAGCTATGTCTATACTAGTTGTCATGTGCTCCCAATTTTTGTATTTGCTGCAAAAATACAAAAAGGCTGGATTATTAGACATAAATTACAAAATTAAACCGATAAAGTTCTGAATAATAGTTTTTTTTATATACTTTTGAAACGCAATAGTAATAAAACGACCTTTATGAAACTACTAGCCTCTTTAACAATCCTGGGTTTAGTCATGGCACAAAGTGTCACAGCCCAAACGAATTACACAAAGGATCCGGAAAGCTGCACTAGCATTATGGTAGGAAAGAAAGCAACTACCGATGGATCAGTTATAACCAGTCATACATGCGACAGCTGGTACCGAACCTGGGTAAACATGGTTCCGGCAGAAAGTTATGAAAGGGATACTGTAATGAATATTTACGATGGCCGTATGCATACCGAGTTTGTAGCCGACCAGACTAATGTAAAAATCAAGGGGCAAATACCACAAGCTAGAAAAACATATGCCTTCATGGACACCTCCTACCCTTGCATCAACGAAAAGCAGCTGGGGATAGGTGAAACTACCGTAAGCGGACGCAGGGATCTGGAAAATCCCAAAGGTATGTTTATGATTGAAGAATTGCAACGTGTGGCATTGCAACGCTGTACAACAGCCCGTGAGGCTATCCGCCTGATGGGAGATCTCATAAAACAATACGGTTATGGCGACAGCGGCGAATGTCTGACCATTGCCGATCCTGATGAAGTATGGCACTTCGAAGTCTTCGGAGAAGGAAAAGATAACATTGGCGGAGTATGGGCGGCAGTCCGTATTCCGGATGATCATGTAGGCGTATCTGCCAACATCTCGCGAATCAGCACCCTCAATCTGAAAGATCCCGACCACTATATGGCTTCCGAAAATGTATTTGACGTGGCTAAAAAATTAGGATATTGGGATGGAAAAGAGCCTTTTAAATTTTGGAAAGCTTATAGCGGAAAGAATTACTCCGGCCAACTGAAATCCTTCAGCACCCGCGAGCACTTTATCCTGAATGCACTGGCACCGTCATTAAAGCTTGATTATGAAGCAGAAGAACTGCCTATCAGTGTAAAACCCGACAAGCAAGTATCTGTAACCGATGTTATGGCATTGCTCCGGGAAACATACGAAGGAACGCCGCTGGATATGACACAGAATCTGAAAGTTACGGTAAAAGATAGAAAAACCGGAAAAGTAGACACCATTATCAGCCCGAAAGCCAATCCGTGGATGCGTGGCGATGAACTGAATATGCTGAACGGTATTAAAAAGGGAGTTGTGAAATCAGTACGCAATATCGCAGTTCCGCAATGTGCTTATTCTACAGTTATCCAATTGCGCAACTGGCTGCCCGATGCAGTAGGCGGTGTGGTATGGTTCTCTATGGACAACCCCGGACAAAGCCCGCGCGTTCCGGTATTCTGTGGCATTACTGATTTCCCTGCTATGTATAAAATCTGCGGTAACCACCGCTATCGCGACGACGCCGCCTTATGGCACTATCGCCGCGCCAACAAACTGGCTGCTGTAAGATGGGGAACTGCCCGCAAAGTAATGGAAAAAAATATTCGTCATTTCGAGGAAAAAGGACAACGGGAACTTCCATTTGTGGAAGCACAATACCAAAGTATCCTTCAATCTAAAGGGGAAGAAGCAGCCCGTGCTTATCTCACAGACTACACGGCAGACTTTATAGGCGCCACCATCCTTCGCTGGGACGAAATGGCAAACCAATATTGGATTGAGTCACGCTTCGGCTTTTAATTGTTAACCTTATCATATTAAAAACAAACTTATGAAGACAAAAGTATTCACACTAGCCGCACTGCTATGCTGTGCATCAGCCATGTATGCACAAGAAAGTGGTTACAAATTCACGACTGTTGCATCACAGAAAGCAACTCCAGTCAAAAATCAGGCCTCTACCGGAACTTGCTGGTGCTTTGCCACCACTTCGTTCATGGAATCCGAACTGCTCCGTATGGGCAAAGGGGAATATGATCTTTCTGAAATGTTCATTGTACGCCAAAAGTACTTGAACCAATTGGAAGACAACTATTACCGGGGAGGCAACGGGAATTTAGGACAAGGAAGCCTTTCACACACATGGAAGAATGCTTTCAACCAAGTGGGTATCGTACCCGAGGAAGTATATCACGGAATCAACTATAACTCAGAGAAACATAACCATGGCGAAATGGTGAGATATATCAACGCTTTAGGAAACACAGCCGTTAAGATGAAACGTCGCAGCCCGGAATACTACAAGCTGATCAACAACCTTTTCGATACTTATCTAGGAGAACTTCCTGAAAAGTTCACTTACAAAGGAAAAGAGTACACTCCGAAATCTTTTGCCGAAAGTCTGGGTTTAGAACATGGACGATTATATCGAACTGACTAGTTTCACTCACAAACCGTATTACCAGAAATTCTCTCCGGAAGTACCCGACAATTGGGAAATGAACAAATGTACAATCTTCCGCTGGACGAAATGATGGAAGTTGCCGACTATGCTTTGACCCACGGAATATACCGTATGTTGGGACGGTGATGTCAGTGAAAAAGGTTTTTCATTCAAAAATGGTGTAGCCATCAATCCGGTAGTGCAAAAAAAGTGGGAAGACCTCTCGGGTTCCGACCGTGCACGTTTTGAAAAGATGGACCCTAAAGAACAAAAGAGATGCTGGCGGAAGCCTACAAATTTGAAAAACCGTGTCCCGAAGTAAATGTCACTCCGGAAGTCCGTCAGGAAGGTTATGAAGCATTTGTCACTACAGATGACCACCTGATGCATCTTACCGGTATTACCAAAGACCAGAACGGGACCAAATACTATATCACCAAAAATTCTTGGGGTACAGAACGCAATACATTTGGCGGTTATCTGAATATGTCCGAAAAGCTATGTACGTGCCAAGACTATTTTCCTCATGGTGCATAAAGATGCTATTCCGGCTGCAATCAAACAGAAATTAGGATTAAATAAAAAAGAAAAGAGCAGGCGTCCGTTTTTCTAAAATAGACGCCCGTTTTTTGAAAACAGATATCCGGAGTCCCAATACATACTTGTGTTTTCAAATGGACATCTATTTTTTAGTAAAAGATTCATAATAACTATGACGAAAAAGAACTTATTTACATTAGTCTTATGCTTATTCTGTTTCGGAACCACAACTCATGCGCAACGTATCCCCACATTGGAGGAGGCCGTATACGGAGGACTGATCAAGACAGAAGGCGGAAGTAACGTGAACTGGATGAAAGATGGAGAACGTTATTCCAAAATAGAGAAAAATGCCGAGGGAGCATACGAAGTCACTGCCTACAAAGCAAAGGACAATTCCAAAGAAGTGCTGATCCCTGCCAATATGCTTCTGAATCCGCAAACAGGAAAACCTATCTCTGTCCGCAATTTCGTATTCAGCGAGGATAACTCCAAAGTATTGATCTATACCAATACCCGTCGCGTATGGCGTTATGATACCCGCGGTGATTACTGGGTGCTTAATTTGAAAGACGGCAAACTGCAACAATTGGGCAAAAGCTTGCCGGAAGCTACCTTGATGTTCGCCAAGTTCTCGCCGGATGCCAGCCGGGTAGCATATGTCTCCAGAAACAACATTTATGTAGAGAGTCTGGTTGACGGGAAAATCAACCAACTAACTCAAGACGGAAATAATGAAATTGTAAACGGAACATTCGACTGGGTATACGAAGAAGAATTCAACTGCCGCGACGGTTTCCGCTGGAGTCCCGACGGGCAATACATAGCCTATTGGCAAAGCGATACCCAAGGTACGGGATGGTTTGATATCATCAATAATGTAGATTCCATTTATCCTAAAATCCAACGTTTTCCCTACCCTAAAGCCGGAACAGCAAACTCCGCTGTAAAAGTAGGCTATGTATCAGCCGACGGTGGAAACACCACTTGGCTGGCTCTTCCAGGTGATGCACGCAACCACTATATTCCACGTATGGAATTCATTCCGGGCTGCAACGAACTGTTCATCCAGCAAATGAACCGTGCCCAAAACACCAATAAAGTATGGATTGCGAAAATAGGTGAAAATACCCCCGTCAATATCTTTACCGATCAAGATGCCGCATGGTTGGAAACGAATGACAATGTGCGTTGGTTGAAAGGGAACAAGTATTTCACTTGGGAAAGCGAACGTGACGGATGGCGCCACCTGTATCGTGTAAGCCGTGATGGTAAAGAAATCAAGCCCATCACCCAAGGAGCTTTTGATTATATTCAAGAAGTAGGTGCGGATATGGATAAAGGTTTTGTGTACTTTATCGCCTCTCCCGACAACTTCACCCAGCGCTATCTCTACCGGGCACGTCTTTTCGGCAATGGAGAGGTAAAGCGGCTAAGTCCTGTTGACCAAAGCGGGCAACATCGTTATATCATGTCACCGTCCGGCAAATGGGCAGTCCATACATTCAGTAACTCGGAAACTCCCCCTGTAATCGACATGGTGTCTTTCCCTGCCCATAAAAGTATACGTCTGATTACTGACAATGCAAAAGCCAAGGAGCAATACAAAGCCTTGGGGCTGCAACCGAAAGAATTTGTAAAAACCCGTTCAGGAGAACTGGAACTGGATGCATGGATGATCAAACCCGTAAACTTTGATCCCAGCAAAAAATATCCGGTCATAATTGATGTCTATGGAGAACCTGCCAACGCCACCGTGCAGGATGTATGGAGCGGAGGAAGTTTATGGCACCAGTACTTGGCAAACCTGGGGTATATCATAGTCAGCATCGAGAACCGTGGTGCCAATGCACCCCGTGGACGCGAATGGCGCAAATGTATTTATGGAGAAGTCGGAACCTTTGCCAGTGAAGATCAGGCAAGAGGCATCCAAGACTTGGCACGTCAATACTCTTTCATTGACACCGCACGTATCGGTATCACCGGCTGGAGTGGCGGAGGCAGCCAGACGCTGAACAGTATGTTCCGTTATCCCGATGTTTTCCACACAGGCATTGCCATTGCTTTTGTGGCCGACCAGCGTCTGTATGACACGGTTTATCAAGAACGTTATATGAATACTCCTCAAAATAATCCGGAGGGCTACCGCAAAGGGTCTCCCATCTCGTATGCAGCAGGATTGAAAGGCAACTTGCTGTTAATTCACGGTACAGGAGATGACAATGTTCATTATCAGAATTGTGAAATGTTGGTCAATGAACTGGTACGGCACGGAAAAATCTTCTCACAGATTTCTTACCCGATGCGTTCCCATGGAATTTACGAAGGCAAGGGAACCAGCTTGCATCTGCGAAAGACAATGGCTGATTACTGGCTGAAAAACCTGCCTGCCGGAGGAAAATAAATATGCCAAAATTCCTGCTGATATGATTATACAGTCGGCCATTCTGAACATTAGTGAAACTTTTCATATACATAAAATGATTAGAGTCCAAATTTTTCACAAAAGTTCGGGATGGCAGACTGATAAACCGATTTCGTTTTAGCAAGCTTAGCACTAAACACATAAACTAAATGAAGAAAATACAACTATTCTTATTACAATTTCTGTTAATATCTATTACGCAGCACACCAATGCCCAACTCCCTGTCAAAACAGAATATACCGTTGAGATGGGAGGAACATCGGGTAAAGGAACCTACGCGCCGATGTGGCTTACTGCCAACAGGCAAGGTTTATCTTCTGCCAATACCGAAAATGGTTATTTACGGGCAGGGATTGCACATACAATGCCATTAAACCAACATTTCGGCTTCAGTGCAGGACTGGATTTGGCAACCGCCTACAATTTCACCTCCTCCTTCATCATCCAACAAGCCTATGCAAACCTCAGTTACCGATGGTTGAACCTGAGCATCGGCAGTAAAGAACGCTTGCCCGAATTAAAGAATTCCAAGTTAAGCAGTGGAGGCATGGTAGAATCAAATAATGCCCGCCCCATTCCCCAAGTACGCTTGGAAGTTCCCTATTATGTAGCCATACCAGGTACCCATAAATGGCTTTATTTGAAAGGACACATAGCCTATGGACGTTTTACTGATGACAAATGGCAGGAACATTTCACTTCCATAGGTAACAAATATGCCATTGATGTACTTTACCACAGTAAATCGCTTTTCGCCAAAGTAGGAAACAAAGAACATTTTCCGGTAGAATTTGAAGGAGGAATACAAATGTCCGCTCAATTCGGCGGAGACCAATATATTGCAGGACAAAAAAGAGCCTGTAATAGATATGCCTACCCGGTTTGTTGACTTTATGCGCGTATTGGTTCCTATGGCTGGAGATGATACCACACCCGAAGGCGAACAAGTAAACATCTACGGAAACCATGTCGGTAGTTGGAATTTTGCCGCAACAGCTTATCTTAACCAGTGGAAGGTAAAAATCTATTATGAACATTATTTCGACGACACTCCCAAATGTTTTTCCAATACGGACGCTGGAAAGACGGACACATCGGACTGGAAATAACTTTTCCCAAAAACCGCTTCATTGATACTTTTGTATACGAAGGATTAGGAACAAAAGATCAAACCGGACCTATGCTGTATGATTCCTTTTGGGGGGGAAATTTGAAGAGCAAATCAGTGCTAAAGATAATTATTATAATCACTACCTCTATCAAGGATGGCAGCATTGGGGAATGGGAATAGGTAATCCTTTACTTCCCGGACCTATTTTACAACAAGAACGGACAGATTACTTTTATCAGCAATCGTGTACTGGCACATCACATAGGATTCTGCGGTTCCCCCTGTCAGTCGCTAAGTTATCGTATGCTGCTCTCCTACTCCCGCCATTGGGGTACTTATGATAATCCTCTGAATGAGATCAAGAAACAATTCAACTCTTTGTTTGAAGTAACTTATGCTCCACAACAACTGAAAGGATGGAGTTTCACTGTATCCGGAGCTATGGATCGCGGCAGCATACTTGGAAATAATTATGGTGGAATGCTGGTTATCCGCAAACAAGGAATTATCAAATCGGGCAATAAATAGAAGTTTTAACTGTCAACCCAATCAACATATGAAACAAATATTATTATTCATACTCTTTATGCTGGGAATCAGCAGTTGTGACAAAGCTCCCATCAACGGCAAATTAGATGGCAGATGGCAATTAATGACTATAGAATATACTAATGGGAAAATAGAAGAATGTAACCGCATTTATTATAGTATCCAGTTACATTTGGTGGAAATCAGTGCCAAAGGTGGAAATGGAGGCACTCATATCGGACGTTTCTCTTATAAAGGAGATGAGGTAACTATGAGTGAATTCCGCCACCGGGGAGATGAAGAAAAACTAACGACACTGAATGAATTGAAACCTTTCGGACTTAATCAAAGCTATTAATCATCTTAAGGTGGAAAAACGCAACAGGCAAGAAACTAATTCTGAAATCTGAATTATGCACGCCTACACATTCAGAAAGTTCTAAAAAAATTATACCACAGGCTATACAAACTGT